>Ga0181525_10001934_pt1 | contig 17410 bp, 16 predicted proteins | sample PEATcosm2014_Bin_48_FD_121100 | JGI IMG/M metagenome (GOLD analysis project Ga0181525, IMG submission 121100) | Peatland microbial communities from MTU Mesocosm Facility, Houghton, MI, USA - PEATcosm2014_Bin06_10_metaG | ecosystem: Environmental > Terrestrial > Soil > Wetlands > Peat | place...
GTTTGAGACAGCAATGAGCGATACCGCCGAGCGCGTGAAGAAGATCGTCGTCGAACATTTGAACGTCGACGCCGACAAGGTCGTGGAAAGCGCGTCCTTCATCGAAGATCTGGGTGCGGACAGCCTCGACACGGTCGAGCTCGTCATGGCGTTCGAAGAAGAATTCGGCATCGAGATCCCGGACGACGCGGCGGAATCGATCGTCACTGTCGGCGACGCCGTCAAATACATCGACAAGGCCCAGGCTTAAGGGGTTCCTCCCGTGAGCATGAACGGTATGCGCAGAGTCGTCGTGACGGGCTTGGGTCTCGTCACGCCGCTCGCCTGCGGCGTCGAAGAGACGTGGTCGCGACTGCTTGCCGGCAAATCCGGCGCGCGGCCCATCACCAAATTCAAGACCGAGGATCTCGCGACCAAGATCGCCTGCGATGTGCCGCGCGGCGACGGCCAGGACGGCACGTTCAACGCCGATCAATGGGTCGATCCCAAAGAACAGCGGCGCATGGACGATTTCATCGTCTTCGGCCTCGCAGCCGCGACGCAGGCGGTGAAGGATTCGGGGTACGTGCCGAAGACCGAGGAGGAACGCGAGCGCATCGGCGTCCTCATCGGCTCGGGCATCGGCGGCCTTCCGGGCATCGAGGATGCCTCGATCCTCCTGTACGAAAAGGGTCCGCGCCGCATCAGCCCGTTCTTCATTCCGGGACGGCTGATCAACCTCGTTTCGGGTTACGTGTCGATCCAGCACGGCTACAAGGGACCGAATCATGCGGTCGTCACGGCTTGTGCGACGGGTGCGCACGCCATCGGCGACGCAGCCCGGCTGATCGCGCTCGACGACGCCGATCTGATGCTCGCGGGCGGCGCAGAAGCGGCGATCTCGCGCCTCGGCATCGCGGGCTTCAACGCCTGCCGCGCGCTGGCGACGGCATTCAACGATACGCCCGAGAAGGCTTCACGTCCCTACGACAAGGATCGCGACGGCTTCGTCATGGGCGAAGGCTCCGGTGTTGTGATGCTCGAGGAATACGAGCACGCGAAAGCGCGCGGCGCGAAGATCTACGGCGAAGTCAAAGGCTACGGCCTTTCCGGCGACGCCTATCACATCACCGCGCCTTCCGAGGACGGCGATGGCGGTTTCCGCGCGATGCAGATGGCGCTCAAGCGTTCGGGACTCTCCACCGCCGACATCGATTACGTAAACGCACACGGCACTTCGACGATGGCCGACGGCATCGAGCTCGGCGCCGTCGAACGCTTTCTCGGAAACTCGGCCGGCAAGACGTCGATGTCGTCGACCAAATCCGCGATCGGCCATTTGCTGGGCGCAGCCGGCGCCGTCGAAGCGATCTTCGGGCTCCTCGCGATCCGCGATCAGATCGTCCCACCCACCATCAATCTCGACAATCCGGCCTTCGAATCGCAGCTCGATCTCGTGCCGCACACCGCGCGGAAGCGCGAAGTGAATGCGGTGCTTTCGAACTCCTTCGGCTTCGGCGGGACCAACGCCGCGCTCATCCTCGCCCGTCCCCATTAACGACGCCCCAATTTCGCCATGGCGTCCCGGTCAGGTACACTCTAACGAGAAGGCCGGGGAGGGTCAGTCGTGCGTACGTTTTTCGTCCTCGTCCTGCTCGTCGCGATCGGCTTCGGCGCTTACGAGTGGGATGTCATGAACTATGCGGCGCCGGGACCCGGTGCGCGCGAGACGACCATCCTCATCAAACCCGGCGAAGGCGTCGCCGCGATCTCGCAAGAGCTCGAGCATGTGGGCGCCGTCCCGAATGCGCAGCTGTTCGCTTGGGACGTTCGCTTCCGTCGTCAAGCGGGTGCGCTGAAGGCGGGTGAATACGCGATCCCCGCACATGCCTCGCCCGCCGCCATCGCGGCCATCCTGATTTCGGGGAAATCGATCCAGCACAAGATCACCGCCGCCGAAGGCCTCACAAGCGAGATGATCTACGCGCTCGTGAAAGACGATCCGTCGCTCGAAGGCGATGCCGGTCTCGTTCCGCGGGAAGGAACGTTGCTTCCCGAAACCTATCTCTACACGCACGGCACGACGCGCGCGGAGATCCTTTCGCGCATGGAGCGCGATCAGCAGAAATTCGTCGAAGAGCACTGGAGCAAGCGTGCGCCGGGCTTGCCTTTCGCCACGCCCGAGCAGGCGCTGATCCTTGCATCCGTCGTCGAGAAGGAAACATCGCTTCCCGCCGAGCGCCGTCATATCGCGGCCGTGTTCATCAATCGGCTCAGAATCGGCATGAAGCTCCAATCCGATCCCACGATCATCTATGGGATCACCAGGGGCTATCCGCTTGGGCGCCGCATCCGCCAGAGCGAGATCGATCGCGCCACGCCTTACAACACCTATGCGATCACCGGTTTGCCCGCGACCCCCATCTGCAACCCCGGCAAGGACGCCATCGCCGCGGTTCTGGCGCCGGATGTGTCGAAAGACCTCTACTTCGTCGCCGACGGCACCGGCGGCCATGTCTTCGCCGATACGATCGCCCAGCACGAGAAAAACGTCGCCAAGTGGCGGAAGATCGAAGATCAGCGGCATTAGAGCCAGTGCCCTCGCGCGTCAGCGCCTGTTTCGGCGATTTTCAGCGCGGTGGACGCGGAGGATGCGCAGTGGCCGCAGAAGCACTGAGCGTCGACACCGGCGTCGCGCGCAGCGCAAAAAATATTCACAGGGAGACGGCGAGCCTGTGAGAAACCGCGTAACTCACTGATCTCACCGCCTCCCTGTGAAATTCCTTTTTGCGCTTCGCGCGGTATCACCGTCGAGACCCGGTGCCTCTGCGTCCGCTGCGCAACCTCCGCGTCCACCGCGCTGAAAATGCCCGATACTCGTCGCAGGCTTATGGCCGGAGTGTTGGATTTTGTCGCCCCACAAGTTGCTTTCGCCCCTCCCTCCTGGGGGGTATTCTCCGGAGAGAATCCGGAGTCCCGCATGAGCCTCGTGAGTATGACCGGCTTTGCCGAAGCACCCGGCGCCAGCGGCAATCTGCGTTGGCGTTGGGAAGTGAAGAGCGTGAACGGCAGGGGGCTCGATCTCAGGTTGCGCATGCCGCCGGGCTTCGACAGCGTCGGGCCCGCCGCGCGCGTGCTGGCCGGTGAGCGATTCAAGCGCGGCAATATCCAGGCGACGCTGACGGTCGAGCCGCAGGAAGGCGCGCGCGGGATGCGCATCGATCCCGCCGCGCTCTCGGCCGCCATCCGCATCGCCAAGGAGGTTGCCGCCGAAACGGGCCTGGCGCCGGCGCGCATCGACGGAATTCTCGCGCTCAAGGGCGTGATCGTGCAGGACGAAGCGATTGCGCTGGACGCGGCCCAGCGCGGCGCGCGCGATGCCGCCATTCTCGAAAGCCTCGCCTATGCCTTCGACGCGCTTGCGCGCGCGCGCGCGACGGAAGGCGCGAAGCTTTGCCACGTTCTGATGGGGCAGGCGCGCGAGATCGCCAATCTGACGGACGAAGCGGGCAAACTTGCCGCGGCGCAGCCGGCCGCCCTGCGCGAGCGGCTCCAGGCGCAACTGAAGGACCTCTTCGCATCCGTCCCGGTTTCCGAAGACAGGCTCGCGCAGGAAGTGGCACTGCTCGCAGCGAAAGCCGATGTGCGCGAGGAGCTCGACCGGCTTGCCGCGCACACGCAGGAAGCGCGCGCGATGCTCGCTTCGGGCGACGGCGTCGGGCGCAAGCTCGATTTCCTGGCGCAGGAATTCAACCGCGAAGCCAACACGCTGTGCTCGAAATCCTCCGACGTCGCGCTCACGCGCGTGGGGCTCGCGTTGAAATCCGTCATCGACCAGTTCCGCGAGCAGGCGCAAAACGTCGAATGACGATCACGCGCAGGGGTTTGATGCTGGTGCTGTCGTCGCCATCCGGCGCCGGCAAGACGACGCTGTCGCGCCGGCTGCTCGATGCGGATCCGAATATCGTTCTCTCCGTGTCGACGACGACGCGCCCCAAGCGGCCGAACGAGAAGGACGGCGTCGATTATCACTTCGTCACGGCGGAGAAGTTTCGCGCGAGCGTCGCCGCGGGCGAATTCCTCGAACACGCAATCGTCTTCGATCATCATTACGGCACGCCGAAGAACCCGGTGATGGAAGCGTTGGCGAAGGGACACGACGTCCTCTTCGACATCGACTGGCAGGGCACGCAGCAGCTGAAAGAGAAAGTGCGCGAGGACATCGTCTCGATCTTCGTCCTGCCGCCAAGCCATGCGGAGCTCGAACGCCGCCTGCGCGAGCGCGCGCAGGATCCGGAAGCCGTCGTCGCCAAGCGTATGGCGAAAGCCGCCAGCGAAATCAGCCATTGGCCGGAATATGACTACGTCATCGTCAACGACGATATCGATCCGGCGCACAAGAAGATCGTCTCGATCCTGAGCGCGGAACGCCTCAAACGCGCGCGGCAGGTGGGGCTCTCGGAATTCGTGCGGGAATTGATCGACGGACGGTAAGCTGCGGCCGTCTCACGGCATCCGCGGAATGGCGCCGATCCACACCGGGTAATCGGGATTGCCCTGCTCGAATTCGATCCACACGCCCTGTCCGGCCTGCGGCAGCTTCAGGCTGCTCGCGCTGTAGGGATAGTGGAGCACGGGCATCGCCCAGCCCATCGGCTTGGCGCCCGCAATGTCGGGGACTTCGATCAGCACGCGTCCCGAATTCAGCGGATCGACATTGGCGACGACGACGCCGCGATAGAGTCCGTAATAGCGCTGGACCGCCGCCTGCGCCGGCACGATCGCAAAACCCGCGAGCACGATGGCGGTCATCACGCGGATGAATGTGCGATGCTTCTTCGATTTCGTGATGGTTTGCATGGCGATCCCCGTTGGCTCACAGCCTGCGCGACGATACCGCAAGGCGCCCAATTGCGAAACGCGGGGATCACGCCGCATCGTGGAAGATGATCCCGAGCGTGTAACGCTCGCCCTTCGCGATGCGGCTGACGCCGTGGCGGAGGTTGGCGCGATAGAACCCTCGCGTACCTTTGACGGGGCGGTAGCGCGTGGTGATGACGACGGCTTCGCCCTGTTCGAGGCGCAGGGCATGGCCGATCGACTGCGCGCGGGGGCGTTGTTCGACCAACAGGAGTTCGCCGCCATCGTAATCGGTTTGCGGATCGCTGAGGCCGATTACGATCTGAAACGGGAAGACGATCTCGCCGTAAAGATCCTGATGCAGGCAGTTGTAGCCGCCTTTGCGATAGTGGAGCAGAAGCGGTGTCGGCCGGGTCTGGCCGTGCTGCTCGCACAAGGCGAGAAACTCTTCGAGCGCCGGCGGGAATTTGTGTTCGAGGCCCAGCGCCTTCATCCATTCGTCCGCGATGGGCGCAAGTTCCGCATAGAGCGCTTTGCGCAGACGCGCGATGGTCTCCGGCAACGGATAGGCGAAATACCGGTAGTCGCCTTCGCCGAAGCGATAGCGCGCCATGTCGATGTGTTTGCGGAAGCGGGCGTCGTCGGCGTAGAGCGCGCGAAGGTCCCGGCACTCGGTCGCGGAGAGGAGCATGCCCAGCCGCGCGTAGCCGTCGGTCCAGAGGGCTTCGCGTATTTGTTTTTGGTCCATTGCGCACAATCCTTGCGGGTACGAAGGCTTCACTGGGACCGCGGACGTCCCGTCCGCAGCGGTGCCGTAGTTTGAAAAAATGCGGGCAGGATGCCCGCGGTCCCAGTGAAGCCTCGCCCGCTGGATATCCACCCGGTTCTTGCTTCGGTAACGTTCCGGCCATACTGACCACGGTACAAGGGCGATACGAGGTTCGATTTCATGGCAGGCGGAACGGCGATATTGCGGGGGGTGGCGCGGGTTGTGCCGGCGTGGCCCCTGCGCGCGCTGGGCCGGCCGGTCGCGTTTCACTTCCACGGCGTCGAGCGCCAGATCGACGATTCCCGCATCCAGCTTAATCACCATTCGCGCGACGCGTTCTATCGCATCGCAAAAAAGCTGAAGTCGGATTTCGACGTCCTGCCGCTCGCCGCCCTTCCCGACGTGCTGAAGAATCCCGCGCGCCACCGGCGCGCCGCGTTTCTCATGTCGGACGATGGTTATCGCAACACGCTCACCAACGCGGCGGACATTTTGGACGGCCTCGGACTTCCCTGGACGCTCTTCGTCAGCACCCATCACATCGATACGGGCGAACTCAACCCCTTCACCGCCGCACGGCTCTTCTTCTATTTCGCACAGCCGGGCGCTCACATCATTCCTCACATCGGAACCGTGATCCTGGGTGATGGCAAATCCCGCGAGAAAACCGCGCGCCGCACGATCCGGAAATTTCGCATGCTCGATATCCGCCGCGCGCGCGAAGCGGTCGACGGGATGACAGTCGTGGTTCCCGAAGAAAGATTGATCGGACTGAAGGCGCGCTTCGCATCGGAGCGGTTTCTCAACTGGGCGCAAGTGGCCGAGCTCGCCAAACGCGGCGTCGCAATCGGCGCGCATGCGCACCATCACTGGCCCATGCATGCGAAGCGTCCGGCGCGGGAATTGATCGAAGAGGCGCAGACCGCGAAGGCGCGGATCGAACATCAGATCGGCGCGTGCAGCGCCTTCGCCTATCCCTTCGGCAATACGGCCGACATCTCGCGCGAGGCCTGGCACGCCGTGCGTGATGCGGGTTATGCCCATGGCTTCACCACGCTCGCGGGCAGTCTCGACGGCGGCGCCAACGCCTGGCTTCTGCCGCGCTATGCGCTGCAGGCCGAGGATGGGCGTCTCGGCGCGCTGGCGCCCATGCTGCGCGCGGCCAATCCGCGGCTCGCCTATTGGCAGCGCCGCGTCGCCTGAGCCGTTTCAAAGAGAGACGGCGGTGCAGCTCCCGAATTGAGACAGCAAAGCGGCCGATACACGCAACCGGACCGCGCATCCATCGCTGTCTCTCCCCCATTTACGTTGAAACGCCCGGTCGCGCCTCGCTTCGGATGGTGAATGCGGATGGCAAGGCGGGTTCGCGGCCGCGTCTTTGGCTGCTTCCTCGCGACGCGGGTCGGTCAGCGATTTCTGGCGCGAAGCCTGCAGACCTCTCTCGACGCATTTGTTCGAGAGCCTCCCCGTGGCTGTCTGCAATCACCTGGTTTTAGAGGCGAACTCCGTCGAACGGAGAACGCCGGAGCGTGCGTCCGCCCTGCCGTTTCGGCTCGGGATGCGCCGCGTCGGGCTGCGCGGGCGGCGTCTGTCCGATCGCCCGGCGAAACGTGTGCTCGATCTGGTCGCGGCCATCGCGCTCCTCGTCATGTTCGCGCCGGTTCTCGCGGTCGTCGCGCTTCTCGTCCGCCTCGATTCCAAGGGACCTGTGTTCTTCCGCCAGACGCGCACGGGCCTGCGCGGACGCGCCTTCGCGATCGTGAAATTCCGCACCATGCGCGTGCTGGAGAACGGCGAAACCATCGTACAGGCGACCGAGCATGATCCGCGCATCACGCGCATCGGCCGCTTCCTGCGCAAGACGAGCCTCGACGAGCTGCCGCAACTTTTCAACGTGCTCGCGGGCGAGATGTCGCTGGTGGGCCCGAGGCCGCACGCGGTCGCGCACGATCGCCATTACGGCGCGCTCATCGAAGACTATGCGGCGCGCCAGCGCGTGAAACCGGGAATTACCGGTTGGGCGCAGGTGCAGGGCCTCCGGGGCGCGACACCGACGCTCGACATCATGCGGGCGCGCATCCAATGCGACGTCTGGTATGCGCAGAACGCGAGCCTCGCGCTCGACCTCAGGATTCTTTTCGCCACGCCCGCGGCGCTCCTCCGTCAGAGGAACGCTTACTGATGGAAGTCCTTCGTCCGCGCCCAAGCGCGCCATACCAGGAAGTGGTGGTCGGCGGTCTCAAGACGGCGTGCCTCTCGCGCGACGCGCTCATGTCGCTCATGGTCGAACAGTGCCTGGCCAAGCGGATGACGCCGTCGCAGCCGTCGAAGCTCGTCTTCGCCGTGAACGGCCACACGCTTTCGCTCGCCGCCGCCGACGATGCGTTCCGCAAGTTCCACGACTCCGCGGACATCATCCATGCCGACGGCCAGCCCATCGTGTTCGCATCGAAGGTCCTGACCGACACGCCGATCCCGGAACGCAGCGCCACGACGGACTTCTTCCACGACGCGGCGATCGCGGCGCGTGCGCATGGATTGCGGTTCTATCTTCTGGGCGCCACCGAAGAAGTGAATGCGCGTTGCGCCGAGGTCATGGCCGAGCTTTATCCGGGGCTCGAGATCGTCGGCCGCCGCAATGGCTTTTTTTCGCCCGACCAGGAAGCGGAAATCTGCGAAGAGATCAATCGCTCGGATGCCGATGTCGTCTGGGTCGGCATGGGAATCCCGCTTGAACAGGCTTTCTGCGTTCGCAACAAGCATCGCATCGACACGGGTTGGATCGTCACCGCGGGCGGCTGCTACAATTACGTGACCGGTCATTATCGCCGCGCGCCGGGCTGGATGCAGGCCACCGGCCTCGAATGGCTGCATCGAATCTGGCGCGAGCCGCGGCGGCTCTTCTGGCGCTACGCCGTCACCAACCCGCATGCCGTGTTTCTGTTGCTCACGCGCACGGGGTCGCTGCCGGTGCAGGCGATGGTCGAAGAGCTGACGGCAGAAGTTGGCGAGATCGCAGCGCAGAACCATCCGGCCTAGCGGGTATTTCGATATGACCATCCATGCCGCGATTGCTCCGGCCGACGCCGACATTCGCGATCCCGCGCGATCCGCGGGGTTGAAGCAGCTCGCGCTACGCTATGGTCTTACGGCATTCGGTCCGATTTCCGTGTCGGGCGCGCATTTCGTCGCGTCGATCATTTTCCTGCACGCGTTCTCGCGCGCGGAGTTCGGTCTCTTCGCGTTTCTCCTGGTCGTCGTCCCGTTCTGTTTGAGCCTCAATGGATCGCTTCTGGGCGTTTCCATCACCAGCCGCGTCGCGCGCGAAGGCGGTCTGAGCGCGGAGGAACTCGCCACGCATCTGAAGGTCGCGCTGGCTTTTGCCGCCGGCGCCACGCTGGCCGTCGGTGCTCTCCTTGCCGCGATCCATGCGCCGCTCGCACTGGCGGCACTCCTAGGCCTCTATGGCGGCACGATGACGTTGCGCTGGTTCGCGCGCGGCTATGCCTACGCGATGCACACGCCGTTCCGGGCGGCGACGTCCGATTTTCTGTATGCGCTTTTCGTGATTGTGGCGCTGGCAGCACTTCTCGCATTTCACGCGCTGACGGTGTTGCGCGCGGGGCTCGTTCTTTCCACAGCGTCGGTCCTCAGTCTCGCAGCGTTCGGCCCTTCTTACCTTGCGCGCCAGTTCCGGCCGCGCGGCGGATCGTTCGCCGCCTATGCGCCCATCTGGCGCGACATGACGCGCTGGTCGCTCATGGGCGTCGTTCTGACCGAGACAACGGCGAATGCGCATGCCTATCTCGTGACGTTGATCTCGGGGCCGGGCGCCTTCGCGCTCCTGGCCGTGGGCGCGATTTTGATGCGGCCGATTTCGCTTGTTTATGCCGCGTTGCCGGACCTCGAACGCCCGGCCATGGCGCGCGCGATTGCGGCGGGCGATCATGCCCGCGCTTTGCGAATCGTTAAGCAATTTCGAACCGCCGTCGGTGCAATGTGGGTGGTCACCGTGCTGGCGGCGGGCGCGATCTTGATCTGGTTTCCCCATCTCGTGCTGAAGCAGGGTTACGGCGAAAGCCAGGCCCTCATCGTCGCCGCGCTTTCGGCTGCGATCATGGCTGTGCGCGCCGTCCGCACGCCGGAGTCCGTGCTGATGCAGGCTGCGCGGCAGTTTCAGCCGCTGGCGCGTGCCAGCCTCTGGTCGAGCATCGTTTCGCTCGCAGTGACGCTTGTGCTTCTGCTGGTCGTGGGCCCGATCGCTTCGCTCGGCGGCATTCTCGCGGGCGAGGGCCTGATGACCGCGAACATTCTTCGGCTGTCGGGGCGCTGGAGGCGCGCGCATGTCTAGGGTCGCGGTCGCCATCCCGACGTTCCGCCGTCCCAAGGGGCTGGAGCGTTTGCTCCGTGCTCTCGCGCAACTCGAAACATCGGCGGATGTCGAGATCGTTGTCGCTGACAACGATGCCGTGATGCACGAAGGCGCCGATGTCTGCGGCAAGCTTGCGAACGGATATCGCTGGCCGCTCACCGCCATCATGGTTTCCGAACGCGGCATCGCCCAGGCGCGCAACGCTCTCGTCGAGCACGTGCTCGCGCATTCAGGCGCAGAGTTCATCGCCATGCTCGACGACGACGAATGGCCGGAGCCCACATGGCTCGACGCGTTTCTGCGCGTCCAGCGCGAGACGGGAGCCGACGCGCTTCGCGGCACGATCCTGCGCGAATTCGAATCGGCGCCCGGCAAATGGGCGGCGGCGCTCCAGGGCATGTCGGCCGTGCGGGCCGCTTCCGGTCCGGCCCAAATGATCGACGGCGCCGGAAATGTGATGATCGCGCGCACGGCCTTCGAAAATTTGTCGAAGCCCTATTTCGATCCGGCCTTCGCGCTGACGGGCGGCGAGGATCGCGATTTCTTCACGCGGCTCCAGCGCCAGGGCAGGCGCTTTGCCTGGGCGGATGACGCCGTCTGCACGGAATTCGTGCCCGCCTCGCGCGCCAATCTCGCCTGGGCGCTCATGCGCGCCTATCGCATCGGCAATTCCGACATGCGGGTGTTCCTGAAATATGCGCCGGCCCGGGGCGCGCAACTTCGCGAGATCGCGAAGATCGCGGGCGCGATTCTCCTTTATCCGGTGTTGCAGCTCGCACTCGCGCCGATCCCGGCGCGCCGCGCCGAGCCGCTCTGCAAGCTCTATCGCGCCGCCGGAAAGATCGCGGCGATCTTCGGGCGCCACTACAACGAATATGCGGTCGTCCATGGTGGATGAGAGCGTCTACGCGGATGATGCACCCGCCCGCGGGATCGTGCTGCCGCGGCTGATCGAACTCGCCCATGCGGCTTTTCTGCTGCTGATTTTCGTCGGCCTCGCGCCCTTCGCCATACGCGATGCGACCGCGATGGCGAGCCCTGATGGTCCCGCGAGCGGCGCCGGCGATCTTCTTCGCCAACTTGCTTTCGCATCCGCCTTCGCCCTCATCCTGTTCGCCGCCATGCGCGAGAAGGGCTTTGCGGCATTCGCGGCCGTGCCGCCGACGCTGGCGCTCCTCCTCGTCTGGTGCGTCGCGAGCGCCTGGTGGTCGGCCGAGCCGGACATCACGCTCCGCCGTGCCGTCCTTGTCGCGGTCGTTGTTCTCTCCGCGATGATGAGCGCGTCGACATTGGGCCCGGCGCGGAGCTTTCGGATTTTGCGTTGGGTGCTCGCGAGCGTTCTCATCGTCAATTGGGCGTCGATCCCCTTCGTACATCAGGCCGTGCATCTCGCGGGCGATCCCGAGCCGCAACTCGTCGGCGACTGGCGCGGACTCTACTTCCACAAGAACATTGCGGGCGCGGTCTCCGCGATCACGGCGATCGTCTTTTTCTTTTCGGCCTGGGACCGGAAGCGGTGGATCGACGCGGTGCTGTGCGCCGCCGCCATCGGCTTCGCGGTCATGACGCAGTCGAAGTCTTCGCTTCTGCTCCTTCCCGCAGCGATTGCGGCGGGTGCCATCTACCGCATCGCCTGGCATCGCCCGCTCGATCGCATGATCCTGGGCGTTCTTCTCGCGCTCTTCGCGGTCGGAGCAACGGCTTTCGTGGTGATGGATCAGGACGCGATTGCACGCCTCCTTGCGGATCCGACGGAGTTCACGGGCCGCGCCGAAATCTGGCAGGCGGAACTCGCCTTCATCCGCGACCATCCTTATCTGGGCGCAGGCTTCGGTTCCTTTGCGGACACGGGATCGCTGTCGCCTTTGCACGACTATGTCGGCGGCGATTGGGTGAACGCCGTCGCGCACGGCCATAATGCCTATCTGCAATTGTGCGTGACGCTCGGCGGCGTGGGACTCCTGCTCGCCCTGGTCGCGCTGATCGTCCTGCCGCTCGCAAAGTTTGCCGGCGTGAAGAGCGAGGACGTCGCGCCGATGGCGATGCCGTTCGCGCTTTTTGTGTTCCTCGTGCTCCACAATCTTCTCGAATCCGATTTCCTCGAAGGGGATGCGCCCGCCTGGGTCACGTTTCTGCTGGTGCTGGCAGCTCTCGGTTGGAAACACGCGTCGCGCGAACGGGTGGGTGAGCCATGGCCGATCCCGTAACGCCGTTTTTCTCCGTCGTCATACCGGCCTACAATCGCGCGCGCGTGCTTCCGGGTGCGATCGACTCGGTTTTGCGCCAGACCGACCAGGATTTCGAGATCATCGTCGTGGACGACGGCTCTACGGATGACCCGAAGGCTGTCGTCGAGGATTTTCACGATCCGCGCATTCGCTACGAGCGGAAAGAGAACGGCGGCGGCGGATCGGCGCGCAATCGCGGCATCGATCTCGCGCGCGGACGCTTCGTGGCGTTCCTCGATTCCGACGACGTGTTTCTGCCGCATCATCTGGCTGCCATGCGCCGCATCGTCGAGCGCGAAAAGAACGTTGCGGGCTACGCGCGCATGATCGTGGAACGCGGGTGGGGCCGCTCGTTCCTGAAACCGCCACGCGCGATCGCGGCCAACGAACACATGGCGACCTATCTTCTCTGCGACCGGGGTTTCGTGCCCACGATCACGCTTGTCGTGGCAACCGACGTGGCGCGGCGCATCCGTTACAACGACAGCATGCCGTTCGCGCAGGACACTGATTTCGCGATACGGCTCTATCTTGCGGGCTGCCGCTTTGTGATGGCGGAAGAGCCTGGTGCGGTTTGGCGCGATCTGCCCGATCCCGGACGCGCCTCGGCGGGCCGCAAGGGTTGGCGTCTCCGGAACTGGCTCGAAGATCTGAAAGCCCGCATCCCGGCGAAGGCCTATTACGGCGGGCGCGGCTGGCTTATCGCGAAAGGATTGGCGCCGCACAACAAGTCGAAGGCGCTGCGTCTTTACCTGAAGGCGCTCCGGCACAATTGCTACCGCCCGCGTATGGCCGTCGTGATCTTCCTGCAGATTTTCACGCCGGATTATTTCTATCGCGCGCTCGCCGATAGCGTCGTTGGGCTTTTTCGCGGGCGCGTGTGGTCGCGGTCCGAAAGGACGACGGGGCGATGACGCTATCCCGGCGCATGCTTCTCGCATCGTTGGGCGCTGCGGGACTTTGCGGCCCGGCCGCAATCGCGCAAGGCGACGGCGGGATACCGCTGCGCCAACGCGCGGCGGCGCGCGGTCTCGTTTTCGGTGCGGCCGCGGCAACCTATCAGCTCGGCGATTCCGCTTTCGCGTCGGCGCTCGCGCGCGAAGCGGGCATTCTCGTTCCCGAATATGAATTGAAACGCGGCGTGATCGAGCCTGCACGCGGGCAATATGATTTTTCCGGCGTCGATCTGCTCGTGGCTTTTGCACGCGCGCATGGCATGGCGTTTCGCGGCCATCCGCTCGTCTGGCATCACCGCAATCCCGACTGGCTCGACAGCGCGCTCGCGTCGCGCGACCACACACTGCTCGTGAATTACATCACGACTGTCGCCGGCCGCTATCGCGGGCACATGCATTCCTGGGACGTCGTCAACGAGGCGATCGACCTCAATGGCGGGCGAAGCGACAATCTGCGGGAAACGCCATGGCTCAAGGCGTTCGGGCCATCCTATATCGACGATGCGTTTCGCACCGCCCGCGCCGCCGACCCGCATGCGCTGCTCGTCTACAACGATTGGGGCTGTGAAGCCGGCGAGAACGACCGCTTCCGCGCTGTGACGCTCGATTTCCTCGAGCAGGCGCTCGCGCGCGCCGTGCCGATCGACGCATTGGGACTGCAGGGCCATCTGGCCGCCTACGGCCCGCAGGTCGACCAGAAGAAATTGCGGGCCTTCCTCGCTGAGGTGAAATCGCTGGGGATGAAAATCCTCGTCACGGAGCACGATGTCGACGATCAGGGCGGGCCCTACGACATTGCCCTTCGCGACCGGGCTGTGGCGGACGCGAGCCGGCGCTTCCTCGATGTCGTGCTCGATTGCGATGCCACCGTCGCCGTTCTCACCTGGGGTCTCTCGGACCGGTTTCTCGACCCCGAAGGCTGGCGCGAGAAGCTATTCGAGGGGCATCCGCGCAGGCTTCCCCTCGACGCCGATCTCGCACGCAAACCCTTGTGGCAGGCCATAGCCGACGCTTTCGGCCGCAATGCGTGAAGAACCACCTCTTAACCATTCTTCAGCCCCTCACGGGCTATTCCTGACCGGTTGGGCCCCGGACTCACGTTCCGGGCCTCCAGAGGATTGCGACGTGTCGTCTGCGTATCGCGAGCCTGCGTCTCCCCACGGCCGCCGCGCGTCCGATCGATTGCGCGCGGCCGCGCTGCAGCAGGACGCCGTCGACCTCGTGCGCCTCGTCCGGAAACATTGGCCGCTGTTCCGCGCCGTCGTTCTGATCGTGGTGGGTGCAGCGCTTCTTGCTGCGCTGATCCTGCCGTCGGTGTACACGACGTCGGCCGTCGTCATGCTCGAGCCGCGCAAGAACAACGTGACGGATCAGAGTTCGGTGTTGTCGGAGACGCCGACCGATCCCGCGTCGATCCAGAACCAGATCCAGCTTCTGACATCGCGCGATCTTGCGGCGCGCGTCGTCGACCAGCTCGATCTCGCGCATGATCCGGAATTCGCAAGTGCGCCCTTCTCGCTCAATCCGCTCCGCTGGTTCGCGCCGGCGCCTGCGCTTGAGGGCAAACATCGCGATCCGCTCGTGACCGCGCTCCTGAGGCATATTTCCGTCAGCGCCGTCGGCCTGTCGACGACGATCACCGTCACGGTGTGGTCGCACGATCCCGGCAAGGCCGCGCTTATCGCCGATACGGTCGTCAAAACCTATCTCGACATGGAAGCGGCGATCCGTTTCCAGGTGACGCAGCAGACGACCGACTGGCTGCTCGACCGCATCCGCCTGTTGGGCCAGCAGGTACAGACGGCCGATGCGAGCATCCAGCGCTACAAGGCCGAGAACAGTCTGACCGACACCGCCAACGGCGGATCGATCGTCGATCAGCAGATGGCGGCCATCAACGCGCAACTGGTGACGGCGCGCGAAGACCTTGCCGCCAAGGAAGCGGAGGACGAGCGCATCCGGGCGCTTGTCGGCAGCGGCCACGCCGCGGACGTCTCGCAGATCGTTTCGTCACCCCTCATCATCCAGCTCCGCGAGCAGCAGACGGACCTCATCCGCCAGCAGGCGCAGTTTGCGACGCGGTATGGGCCGATGCATCCCAAGATGATCGCCGCGGAATCGCAGCAGCGCGATCTCGACGCGAAGATCGCCGAAGAGGTTGCCCGCATCGCCGGCACCGTGAAGAACGAAGTGGTCGTGGCCCAGGCGCAGGTGCATTCGCTGGAAGACAGCCTGCAACGCGTCGAGCGGGAGGCGGCTGGCCAGAATATGGCACGCGTCAAGCTGCAGTCGCTGGAAGCCAACGCCGCTTCCACGCGCAGCATGTACGAATCCTTCGTGTCCCGTTTGCGCGCGACACAGGGGCAGGGCGCATTCGAGACGGTTGATGCGCGGCAAATCTCGCATGCGCCGGTGCCCAATGCGCCGAGTTCGCCGCCGCGCCTTCTGATCGTGGTAGCGTCGCTGCCGGCGGGATTGCTGCTTGGACTTCTGGCGGTCCTGCTCGCGGAAAAATTCGGCGGCACGGTCAATCCCGGCATGCGCCGAGGCGAGCCGTTGCGTCCGGCACCCGTCGAGCAACCACGCGCGCCTGCGCCGGTCCTTGCTGAACTCTCGGCCGCAGCGCTTCTCCACGCAGCGGCGATCGCCGCCGATTATCCGGTCTCGCCGCCGGCTGAGACTTTGCGCGGTCTCGCCATGCGCATCGCCGCCAACCGGCCCGGGATTGTCGCGGTGACGTCGCTCGATCCGCGCGAGGGTCAATCGAGCTTCGCGGCCGGACTTGCGCGCGTTGCGTCCCAAATGGGACTGCGGGTGATCTTGCTCGACGGCAATCTGCGCGCGCCCGCGGCCGCAGCGCAGCTGGGGCTTGTCCCCCGCATAGGCCTCGTGGATGTCCTGAAGGGTGCCGCCAAGCTCAGCCAGTCCCTGCAGAAGGATCTGCGCTCGACCACGCTTCTCCTGTCGGGCCCGCCCAGCGACGCCGATCCGCACGCCGTGTGGGCGTCGGAGGCGATGAGCAGGCTCCTCGGGCACCTCAGGAGGGTCTCGGACATCGTCATCATCGATGCCGTGCCCATCGTGCCCGGCAATGAACTGCCGCAGATCGCGCGGCTCGCGGACGCCGTCATCGTGGTGGCGCGGGCGGGCGCGGGCGTCAAACCGGCGCTCGACTACTTCTCGGCCGCCACGGCTAAGCCCGTCGGCATCGTCCTGGCGCGCTGAAGGCCGCTCTCGTCTTCGTGACAGGGCCTCCGGCGCCCAATTGATCCGGGGCGGCCTTAAGCGCGTAACATCGGGCACCCCCGGCGCGAATGAACGTCTGACACAACCGCCCGGCTATCCGAGGAGCCCCTGATGTCCCGACCTTTTTCGTCCCGTTCGGCGCAAAACCCGGCGCGGCGCCGTTTTATGATCTCTTCGGCTGCCATGGCGCTTGTTGCGGCCGCAGCACCGCGGCTCGCCTTCGCCGGGCCGGCCATGGTCGAAATCGAGAATTTTGCGCCGTCGGGCAAAAGCCTCGGCCGCGCCGAAGTCGCCAAGGTCGTGAAGACCGACGCCGAATGGCAGAAGCAGCTCTCGCCCGAGTCCTTCGATGTCGCGCGCCACGCGGGCACGGAGCAGCCCTACACGGGCGCGACCTGGAACAATCACGCCGACGGCCTCTATCGCTGCATCTGCTGCGACACGGCGCTTTATGATTCGCGCACGAAGTTCGAATCCGGCACCGGCTGGCCGAGCTTCTGGCAGCCGATTTCGCCGATCAATGTGGTGGAAATCCACGATACGAGCTTCTTCATGGATCGCACGGCGATTGCGTGCAAGCGCTGCGATGCCCATCTGGGCCATGTGTTCGACGACGGACCGAAGCCCACGGGCCTGCGCTATTGCATGAATTCGGCGGCGATGCGGTTCGTGAAGCGCGCCTGACCATTTTTCACGGAGGACCAACGATGTCTCTCTCTTCTTTCCTGAAATGCGGTGTTGCGGCGAGCGTGATGCTGGGCGCATTGGCGCTGCCGGTCTTCGCCGAGGAATCGCCCAAGGAAATTCCTGCGGCGCAGCTCGACACACCGAAGCCTGTCCAGGGCACGACCGAGACCGCGGTGTTGTCGGGCGGATGCTTCTGGGGCATGCAGGGCGTGTTCGAGCATGTGAAAGGCGTGAGCCAGGTCGTCTCCGGCTATTCGGGCGGCGCCGCGATGACCGCGCATTACGAGATCGTCTCGACCGGCACGACGGGGCA
>Ga0181525_10001935_pt1 | contig 17403 bp, 16 predicted proteins | sample PEATcosm2014_Bin_48_FD_121100 | JGI IMG/M metagenome (GOLD analysis project Ga0181525, IMG submission 121100) | Peatland microbial communities from MTU Mesocosm Facility, Houghton, MI, USA - PEATcosm2014_Bin06_10_metaG | ecosystem: Environmental > Terrestrial > Soil > Wetlands > Peat | place...
TGACCACGCGCAGCGCGATCGACACTGCTGTGGGACTCGTGGCACAGGGCCAGCGTTCCGTGCCATCCGCCAAAGAAGAAGAAGCTGGGGTCGAGGAGGTGGCGCGATGAAGAACAGAATTCGCAAAGCCAGCCTCCAGGTCAATCAGAACGAAGGCCTCATCTTCGAAAAGTCTTCCGCAGGAAAAGCGGCGTGGAAACTTCCGCCGCTCGACGTTCCAGAAGTGGATGCATCGAAGCTTTTAGGTTCATCAGAAAGAAAGACCCTCGGCAACATGCCCGAGGTCAGCGAGATTGAGATTATCCGCCACTTCACCCGGCTATCGACCTGGAATTACGCCATTGATCTGGGCATGTATCCGCTGGGCTCCTGCACGATGAAGTACAACCCGCGCGTGAACGAAGCTGTGGCGCGGGTAGAGGGAATTGCGAACGGGCATCCCTACCAGCCAGAGAAGATTTCACAAGGCGCGCTGCAGATTTTCAAGACTCTGAGCGAGTGCCTGATCGATATCACTGGCATGGATGCGATCACCATGCAGCCCGCCGCGGGCGCGCATGGCGAAATGACGGGGCTGCTCATGGTGCGAGCCTATCACCACGCACAGGGTCGTCCACGAAAAAAGATTCTGATCCCCGACTCCGCTCACGGAACCAATCCCGCAACGGCGGCGATGGTCGACTACGCGGTCGAAAACTTGAAGTCGGATTCCCGTGGCATGGTGGATATCGCCGCGCTCGAAGCGCAGATGAATGAGGATGTCGCCGCGCTCATGCTCACTAATCCCAACACGCTGGGAGTTTTCGAGCAGGACATCCACAAGATCGCCGACATTCTTCACGCCAAAGGCGGCCTGCTCTACATGGACGGCGCGAACATGAACGCGCTGGTCGGCAAAGTGCGGCCGGGAGATTTCGGCGTCGACGTGATGCACCTCAATCTGCACAAAACTTTTTCCACGCCGCACGGCGGCGGTGGCCCGGGATCGGGCCCGGTTGCGATCAAGAAAATTCTCGAGCCCTTCCTGCCCATTCCGGTGGTGGTCACGAAGGCCGATGGCACTCTGGGATTTAACTACGACCGTCCGCAGTCGGTGGGGCGCGTGCGCGCGTTCTACGGAAATTTCGGCATGTTCGTCCGCGCTCTGGCGTACATCCAGGCGAATGGCCCCGACGGTTTGCGGCAAACCACGGAAGATGCAGTGCTCAACGCCAACTACATTCGCAAAGGACTCGAGGGCACGTACGATCTGCCCTACTCCACGCCTACCATGCACGAAGTTGTTTTCAGCGACAAACTGCAGGCGAAAAAAGGCGTGAAGACCATGGACATCGCCAAGCGCCTCATCGACTACGGTTTCCATCCCTACACCACGGCATTTCCGCTGATCGTTCCCGGCGCGCTCATGATTGAGCCCACCGAGAGCGAATCGGTCGAAGAGATGGATCTGTTCATCGACGCTATGAAGTCGATTGCCGAAGAAGTGGAAGAAGACCCGCAGACGGTGCTTGATGCCCCGCATTCCACGCGGGTTTCGCGACTCGATGAAACCGCGGCGGCGCGCAAGCCGGTTCTACGCTGGAAGCCGACCGTCTAATTATTGATTGCTGATTTTTGATTGTTGATTGAAAATCTCCTTTGGGACCGTATGGTCTTCAATCAACAATCAGCAATCATAAATCAGCAATCGCGGTTTTCACTTCGCCGAAATGTTCACCCATGCCCGGGTCGTTTCCCAATCCAGCCGCAGCGTGCAGCCGCTCGCCGACTTGTCGTAGGCAATCGTAAAATTCTCCAGCGGCGCCGGCAGCGACGAGACTTTCATGTCCACGCGCGCCAGTTCCTCGCTCTCGTACTTGTAAGGGATGCCCCACTCGCCGGTCTTCTTATTGATGATCAGCGTCCACTTGTCGGCGCCCGGCACGGTAAAGATGGTGTAGCTGCCGGCGGGCACGTCTTTGCCGCCGACTACCACATCGGCGCTGGTAACGAAGGTCGTCGCCTCATTCGCGCCGGTGCGCCAGACGTCGCCGAAGGGCACGAGTCCGCCATAAATCTTGCGGCCTCTCATGCGCGGGCTGGAGTAATCAGTCTTGATGGTCTTGCCGCCGCCCAGGTCACACGAGGCTGAGGCCGCGGGACTGGGCTTGCCTCCGCCCATCTGAGCGAAAGCCGAGGTGGCGAACAAAATAACCAGAAATGCGGGAAGGGCAATTCGTTTTTGCATAGATTCTCCTGGAGGAAGCAGTTAGCAATTAGCAGTTAGCATTTGGCCGGGCTGTGGCCGGCTAATGGCCAACTGCTAATTGCTTTGACGCATGAGTTTAGATTCCGTAGGCAATTATGCGCTCGTGAACGCTCACGTTACAATCTCCACATGCCGGTATTCGACGAAAAGCAGGAAGAACTGGAACACTACGAGACCATGATGGGCGTGCCCCGCGGGCGCCTCGCCGTCACCATGGACACCATCACCGATGCCATGGCGCTGGTCGGCCAGCACGGCGTCTATTGCCAGAGCCAGCGCTGGCCGGGCAAGCCGGTGATGGATATCCAGATCATCATGAAGAGCCTGACCGACGCCAAGGAATTGATCCAGAGCGTGATGGAAGAGTTGAAAAAATAAAATAGCCCGGAACCGCATTTCCTCCGCAAGGCCCTTCTCCGCGTCCTCTGCGGATGTTCTTTGCGAACTCTGCGGTGAAAAGCTTTTTCCCTAAGGCCGCTATGTTCCTTGCACAACACGAGTTCATCGAGCGCCGGTCAACCGGTACAGCACCGAAGCATGCGGTCGAAGTTTCACGCTAAGTGACGCCGCAGACCCGGCGTTCTTGTGTTCCCAAAGATCGCGCATCGCATAGCTGGAACCGGTCAGCCCCAGATCCTTCCACGCGTACTGAATAGTTTGTTCGCTGTCTCCAATGTTGAAAACCGCAAGATAGTAGCCCTGCTCGCCCTCCGGCTCCGCGAGCCAAACGGCGGTCGTATCGGTCGTGATCACCGCATGATTGACCCGAGAGTGCTGATCCACGGCGATCACTTCAGGATTGGTTAGCAAAGACTCAGTCCAATTATCCGCAGAGAGCAAGTCTCCGCCCATAATCAGCGGCGAGCGGAAAATCGACCAGAGCGTGACCAAGGTTCGCTGTTCGTCCGGAGTGAATCTCGTTTTGCGCGGCTCACCATCGCCCGGTTTCGGCAAATACCCAAGCGGCAGCATGTCAGCGTCGGGCCAGCTTCCGGGCGCGACGTACTGCGCCCACTTCGCCGTCGTCGCGAATTGCGCATGCAGACTCTGCGACCACTCATGCTTCTCCCACGCGCCCCAGTGATCCCAGAAATCGTCACAGATGCGCCACATCTGTGCGTACTTCGAAACTTCGCCAGCGTGCTCCAGCGCCGTCGGACCCGGCGACAGGCTCAGAACGATAGGCCGTCCGGTTTTCCTGATCGCGTTCGCCAGCATGCGAATCTCATCCGGTTTGTAAGGATGGTCGGCGATGCAATCGGCCTTGATGAAGTCTACTTGCCATCTGGCATAGAGCTTGACGATGGAATCGTAATAGGCCTGCCCAGCCTCCGAGTTCTTCACGCCATAGTTGTAAGTGTTCCACGGGCAAGTGTCCGACTGGTCGGCGGCGTCCTGCGCATGGAACGGCGAATCCGCGATCGGAAGATTCCTGGCCACAGCGTCGCGCGGAATTCCACGAATGATGTGGATGCCGAACTTCAGGCCCAGCGAATGAATGTAGTCGGCGACCGGCCTGAACCCGGCATTATTCGCAGCCGAAGGGAAGCGAACCGGCACCGGCAGGAACCGGCCATCTTCGCTAAGCAGGAACTTGTAATCTTTGGGATCGCTTTCCGGGTTGGGAATGTACCAGCCTTCGTCGATGACCATGTACTCCCACCCAAATCGCTTCAAGTGCTTCGCCATCCAGCGCGCGCTGGCTTTGAATTGCTCTTCTGTCAGTGTGCGGCCGTAGGAATCCCAACTGTTCCATCCCATAGGTGGCGTGGAGGCAAGATTTCCGATCTGGGTGTTGTCAGGGCTTCGCGGATGGGAAGGCGCGAGAAGTACGAGGGATACGATCAAGAGCGCTATTTTCATAAATGATGCCGACGATTTCGGTCCCGACATTTGTATCAGAGAAACAAGTTGATGCGAAACCGCTGGGCATGGGGAACGGGTGGTAGTGGCTTAGTTTTGTGGTTTTTCCTTCGTGCACCTTCGTGTCCTTCGTGGTCTATGGGTCTTCTCACATTTTCCAATTGAGCCTCTACCGGACGGGTGACCGCATTGACAATTTCAACTCACAATCCTACCTTTCCCTAGGCACGGCGATAGCACGCTGACGAATGGAGAAAGCCTCGTGAACAAAAGAAGGATGCGGCTCTGTACACTGGCCAGTCTCGCATTGCTGTCGAGCATTGCCCCGGAGCGAACGGGAGCGCAGGGCGCCACTTCGGCCGGAATATTCGAAGGCCACGCAGACGTCGGCGCCGTATTGCACCCCGGCTCCGTGGCCTACGATGCATCGAAACAGACTTATACAGTCACCGGCAGCGGCGAGAATATGTGGTCCAATGCGGATGCCTTCCAGGTTGCCTGGAAAAAAGTTTCCGGCGACGTCACGCTGACCGCGGATATTTCGTTCCTCACTGCCGGTGGGAATGAACATAAGAAAGCAGTGCTAACCCTGCGCCAGAGCCTGGATGCGGATTCCGTCTACGCTGACGTAGCGCTGCATGCCAGCGGGCTGACCTCTCTGCAATTTCGCGACGAAAAAGGCGGAGTGACTCGCGAGATTCAGTCGAATCTGTCGGCGCCCAAGCGCCTGCGAATCGCGAAGCGCGGCGATTACGTCTACATGGCGCTGTCTGCCGAGGCCGGCGACCCGAAAGTTGCTGGAGGATGGCTGCGCATCCCGCTACAGGGACCGTTCTACGTTGGTATCGGCGTGTGTTCGCACGACAAAGATGCAGTGGAGAAGGCGGTCTTCTCGAATGTCGAGCTGACAACACCGACCACGACAACGGGGCAGCCCACGCTCTACAGCACGTTGGAAACGATTGCGATCGCTTCCGGCGACCGCCGCGTAAGGTATCTTGCGCAGGGACGCTTCGAAGCTCCGAATTGGACGCGCGACGGCACCACTTTCCTCTTCAATCGCGATGGCCGCATCGAGCGCATGCCGGTTAGCGGAGGCAAGCCGGAAGTAGTCGACACCGGCTTCGCGATCCGCTGCAACAATGACCACGGCATTTCGCCCGACGGCACCCAGCTTGCCATCAGCGACCAATCGCAGGAAGCGCACAACTCGCTCGTCTATCTCGTCCCCATCGGTGGAGGCGCGCCGCGCCGCATCACGCAGAACTCGCCCTCCTACTGGCACGGCTGGTCCCCCGACGGAAAGACGCTCGCGTTTGTTGGCCAGCGGAACGGCGAGTTCGATATCTACACCATCCCCGCCGCTGGTGCCGCCGTCGAAGCTAAAGAGACGCGCCTCACCACTGCCAAGGGACTCGACGACGGCCCCGAATATTCACCCGACGGAAAATATATTTATTTCAACTCCGAGCGGACGGGACACATGCAAATCTGGCGCATGAAACCGGACGGCAGCGAGCAGGAGCAGGTGTTCTCCGATGATCTCAACAACTGGTTCCCGCACATTTCGCCCGATGGAAAATGGATGGTGTTTCTCAGCTACGAGGCCGACGTGACCGGTCACCCGGAAAACAAGAACGTAATGCTCCGGCTGATGTCTTTAAGCGACGAGAACGCGGCCGCGAAGAAGATCACCGTGCTGGCAAAATTGTTTGGCGGCCAGGGGACCATCAACGTCCCCTCATGGTCGCCCGACAGCACGCAGGTTGCCTTTGTCAGCTATCTGCAGGTGCCGAAGGAGTAGACTCTGTCAGCGAAGGGCTACTCTCCAAATCGCTTAGTCGAAAATGCTACGCCAGCGTGTACTTCCCCTGCTCAATCATCTTCTGCGCCACCTGCTGCCGCAGTTCGATGGTGTTAAACGGCTCGTACTTGGCCAGGCGCCGCAGGATCGCAAGCTGCGTGCGCAGCATGTCGCCATCGGCGACTGCGGCGATTACTTTCTTCGCCGCCGACTCGACCTTCTCCATGGCCTGCGTGAGATAGATGCGCGTCATCGCAATCGGAAGAGCCGCGGCAGCTTCGCCTTTTGTCTCCGCTATCTTCTGCGCGCGCAGCACCGCCGACTCCATAGCGTACGTCTCGATGGTCATGTCGGCGATGGCGCCCATGATTTCCTGCTGGTCCTGAATCGCCTGCATGTATTTTTGTGTGGCCGCACCCGCGGCGAACAGGCCCAGCTTCTTGGCCTGCCCGACCAGTTTACGTTCTTCGGCGAGCGGACCTTCCAGGTCTTCGCTCGTCGATGGCCCGGAGAGCACTTCATCCATCAGCTTCTTGATGGCGGGCATGAGTGGCAACTGTCCGGTCATGGCGCGCTTCAACAAAAAGCCTGTGATAATAAGCCGGTTGATTTCGTTCGTGCCTTCGAAGATACGGTTGATGCGCGCGTCGCGGTAAGCTCGCTCGGCGGGATATTCCTCGACAAAACCGTAGCCGCCAAAAATCTGCATCGTCTCATCGACCACGTAATCGACCATCTCCGAAGCCCACACTTTGATGATCGAGCACTCGACCGCGTATTCCTCGATGGCCTTGCGAGTCTCTTTCATCGCGTCGGCGCCGCTCTTGTCCACTTCGCCGAGCGCGCTGTCCATCATCCCCACCGTGCGGTAGACGAGCGATTCGCCCACGTAAATCAGCGTAGCCATGTTGGCGATTTTCTCGCGCACCAGCCCGAAGTCGGCGATGACCTTGTTAAATGCCTTGCGCTGCTTGGCGTAACCGATGGCGCTTTCGAGCGACACCCTGCCTCCGCCCACGCACATCGCACCCAGCTTGAAGCGTCCGATATTCAAAATGTTGAAGGCTATGATGTGGCCTTTGCCAATATCGCCCAGCAGATTTTCCGCGGGAACTTTACAGTCATTCAGAATAATAGGGCAGGTTGAAGAGCCGCGAATGCCCAGCTTGTGTTCCTCGCCGCCGATGGAGAAACCGGGAAAAGTTTTCTCCACCAGAAATGCCGTGAACTTTTCGCCGTCAATCTTGGCGAACACCGTGAACAGATCGGCGAAGCCGGCGTTGGTGATCCACATCTTTTCGCCGTTCAGAATGTAGTGTTTGCCGTCGGGCGTGAGTTGCGCCCGGGCGCGGCAGTTCAGAGCATCGGAGCCGGAAGATGCCTCCGACAAGGCATACGCGCCCACAATCTCGCCCGACGCCAGCCGCGGCAGGTATTTCTGCTTCTGCTCTTCGGTGCCGAAATAAACCAGCGGCAGCATGCCAATGCCGCTGTGCGCGCCCCAAGTCGTGGCGAAGCCGGCATATTGCGCAATGTGGTCCGCGATCACGGCGGCCGTCACTTTATCCATTTCGAGTCCGCCGTAAGCTTCGGGGATCTCGACTCCGCTCAAACCCAGGTCGCCAGCCTTCTTCAGCAGATCGCGCGAGATGGAGAAATCCTTGTGCTCCATCTTCTCCACATTGGGCAAGATTTCGTTGACCGTGAATTCTTCCGCGGTCTGCCCGATCAGCCGGTGTTGCTCGGTAAAATCCTCAGGCGTGAAAACTTCATCCGGCAGGCGGCTTTCCAGCAAAAAGCTGCCGCCAGAGATTCTGGTCTTGGGTACTGCTGTAGTTGTGGCCATAGGAAAACCTTTCAACCACGAAGGGCACGAAGGTTCACGAAGGAAATGCCAAACTTCAAGTTTTTGAGGCCTTCCTTCGTGTACCTTCGCGTCCTTCGTGGTTATTGCTCTTATTTCCAGCCCGTGCCGTTCACAAATCGCCGAACGCAATCCTTAAGGTGTACAACCTTGAAGTTTATAAGCAACCCAAGAGATTTACCACTGAGTTTGAGGTACGAAAGGATTTGCGCCTGATGCACCGGAGAGACGGCCTCGACCGACTTGATCTCCACAACCAACAAGATCCTCCGCCAGCAGATCGATGCGATAGCCGAGTTCCAGCTTCACGCCACAGTAGACGACCGGAAGCCCTACCTGAGTAGCGGATTGGACTCCTGCCCGACTGAGTTCGTACTGCAGGCAAGCCGTATAAGTGCTCTCCAGCAAGCCGGGGCCAAGCTCGGTGTGGACTCGCATGGCAGCCTTAGCTCAGATTTTCGAATATCCCCGCCGCACCCATCCCGCCGCCCACGCACATGGTAACCATGCCGTAACGTCCGTTGCGGCGCTTGAGTTCGCGTAGGATGCTCGCCGTCAGCTTGGCCCCGGTGCAGCCCAGCGGATGTCCCAGCGCAATCGCGCCGCCGTTGGGATTTACTTTCTCAGGATCGAGCCCGGCTTCTTGAATCACCGCCAGCGCTTGCGCGGCGAAGGCTTCGTTCAACTCGATCACATCGATGTCGGAAAGCTTCAGCCCAGCCATCTTCAAGGCTTTCGGAATCGCGAACACCGGGCCGAGTCCCATTTCTTCCGGCTTGTATCCAGCCGTGGCGAACGAAACGTACCGTGCCAGCGGCTTGATGCCCAGGGCTTTCGCGCGCTCAGCGGACATGACCACTGCCACCGCCGCGCCGTCCGACATTTGCGAAGAATTTCCAGCAGTCACCGTGCCTTTCACGTGAAATGCTGGTTTCAGCGCAAGCAAACCTTCCAGCGAAGTATCGGCGCGCGGACCTTCGTCCATCTTGAAAATAGTCTCTTGCCGCTTGGGCTTCGAGCCATTCGGTGTGGTGAAACTCACCGGCACGGGCACAACTTCTTCATCGAACTTTCCGGCCTGGATCGCCGCCAGCGCCTTCTGGTGACTGCGCAAAGAGAATTCGTCCGCCGCCTCGCGCGTGATGCCGAAGCGCTGCCCAACGCGCTCCGCAGTGAGTCCCATGTTGAGGTAAGCGTCAGGATAGTGGTCAACCAGCCAGGGATTCGGCGAAACTTTGTGGCCGCCCATCGGGATCATGGTCATCGATTCGGTGCCGCCGGCGACGAGGGCCTCCGCCCCGCCGCTCATAATGCGTTCGGCCGCCATCGCAATCGCCTGCAGTCCCGAGGAGCAAAAGCGGTTGATCGTGAGCGCCGAAACTTCCACCGGTAGCCCGGCGCGCAGCGAGGCGATGCGGGCCACGTTCATCCCCTGCTCGGCCTCGGGCATGGCGCAGCCGAGGATCACATCTTCGATTTCTTTTGGGTCAAGTTGCGGCACGCGCTCCAGCGCACCTTTGATGGCGATCGCGGCCAGTTCATCGGGACGGGTAGCGCGCAGCGTGCCCTTGTAAGCCCGTCCCACGGGCGTGCGCACGGATGAGGCAATGATTACTTCTCGCATGGGTATTCTCGATTCTTCCCGTCTATTTGATGCTTGCCCCGGCAATCCGCTTCAGCCTCAACCGCCGTAGGCCTGCGATTACACAGTGATGTATTCCGTTGTGGCGCTCGGAGTGGGGATTGCGTCACCATGCTCGCGCATGCCTTCAAGGTGGAACTCCATGGCTTCGCGGATGAGTTCTTTCACCTCGTCCAGCGTCGTGCCCGCGACGCCCAGGTAGGGAAGGTCCGGCGCATAGGCGCCCCAACCTATATTCGATTTTTCGTAGATGACGAGGTATCTCATATCAGTCGCGCCGTGCCCAGCCTACTTCACTTCGCCGGAGCATAGAAATAATAGTCCGCCGTGTAACTGCTCTTGGTTTCCGCGCCCTTATGAGATTCATCGCAGCCCTCAGCCGGAGCTTGCCCGCCGTGAGTATGCACGCGTTGAACGGTGGTCACATTGCTGAGTTGCCCGCTTCCCGAATGGCTCACAACCTTCACCAGCAGCCACGGAACCGAACCGGGATCAAGCGCATCCACCTTCGCCGCCGCTTTCCCCGTGACTTCGCTCCCATCCTTCAGCTTCCACGAAGGCCCCGCAGAGTGTTGGCCGATCACTTTATCGTTTCGATCGCGCAGCTCCGCGTCGGGCGCTTTGAGCATCCAGCCGAGCTTGCCGTCGGCGCTGGCCTGGCACGTGTAGATCTGCGAGCCGGTAGCGTGCGCCACCAGCACAACCCCTTCGCCCGCCGGAGCCTGAATCGCATCCGGAACGTCCGGCGGCTCTTCGTTAGTTTTAGTTTTAACCGGAGCATCTTTAGCTTGAGCGCGGGCAAGGGAGCCCGCGAAAATGATCAGGCTCATCCCCACGACGGCTGCGACAGCTAGGAATAGTCTTCGCATGGACCCGATTGTAGCAGGGCCAGATTTATCGTTCCAGGCTGACGTACCAGGATTTGACCGGCGCAACGCGTATTGTTACACTATACGGGTTGATCAAGAGCTTCCGGCATCGAGGCGCGGAGAAGTTCTTTCGCACCGGATCGAAGGCGGGCATTCAGCCGAAGCACGCGGCTAAGATGCGCTTGCAGTTGTTTGCACTCGATAATGCGAGGCGGCCTGGAGACTTGAACGCCCCGGGATGGAACCTTCATTCCTTAGCCGGGCAACTCAAGGATCACTGGGCCATCAGCGTCAGTGGAAACTGGCGTCTGACCTTCAAATTTGAAGGCGAGGACGCGATCCTCGTCGACTATCAGGATTACCATTAAGAGGTCACGTGATGCGTATGCACAATCCGCCCCATCCCGGCCTGGTGCTCCGCGAGTACCTGGGAAACCTTGCCGTATCCACGGCCGCGGCTCATCTGCGGGTCACGCGGGTGACCCTGTCCCGCGTGCTGAATGGCAAGTCTGGTATCTCCGCCGCAATGGCGATCCGGCTGGGGGCGGCCTTGGGCACCACTCCAGAGTTGTGGATGAATATGCAGTCGCAGTATGACCTGTGGCGAGCTCAGCAATCCCGGCAGCCCGCAGTGCGAAGATTTGCGCACGCGGCTAGCTGAGATGCTGCTCCTCAGGGCTTTTCCCAGTGCGTCGCGCTAAATTGTTTAGGATCGAACGTGCCCGCATCCAGCTTCGCATTGCACAGGATGTCCGTATATTCCTCGCTAAACACTTCCTTATCGTCTACACGAACCTCCACGCGCGCCGCCATCCAAGCGCCGGACATTTCGCGGTAGTCTTCAAAACGAATGTCCCGAAACTTGCTGGCATCCGCTCCTGTCGGCTCAAACAGCCGCACAAACAGCAGACGCTTCTTATCCACCCAAAATTGTTTCGCCTTCAAATCACCCTTCTCCGCGCCCACCACGTAAACCGGTTGCCCCTCCCAGGTCTCCTCGTGGACCTTGGTAAGATCGTAGCCCTCATCCTTCGCGACCTTGGCCGTGGCCTCCGGCGTCTGCCGGTACACATCAAATCCCAGCACCAGCAACATATTCTGCCGCGGACGAGTCGCCGCCACCTGGCCAGCCTTGAGTATCGTGAGCGTTCCATCGACCATGAGGTATCCGTTGTTATCGCCCGGAGTCCCAATGTCGATGCGCAGCTTTCCGGGCGCGGACAGCGCCTCATGCCAGGTCTCAGCTTTGCTGCTGCCGTCGGCATTGTAGGTAGTGCTCTTCTGCGTGAAGGTCAGAGTTTCATACCATGTCTTCGCGTAGCGATCATGCATGACCCGCAACACGTCTTCGCCGCTACGGACATCGTCCGCATGGGCCAGAGTCAAGCTCAAGAGAATCAGTAAAAGCAACCGCAGCTTTCCAGGTTTCATCAGTTTCCTCTCGCAGAAAGTTTTAGCGTCAACGCCACATCACATAGACGAAGACAGATCACAAACGTCTGGCCGGAATCATTCTACGGCTTCGCCCAGTCCTGCCACCGTAGTCCCTTCACGCGGGAAAACTCAGAGACGTTGGCCGTCACCAGCGTGAGTTGACGTGCTACCGCCTGGCCAGCGATCAAGTAGTCGTATGCGCCGATAGGTTTACCGGCAGCTTGCAGGTCGGCTCGGATCGAGCCTGCGGCGCGGGCATCCTCATTGTCGAACGGAAGCGCGATCACTGAACTGGAGAGCAGCGCCTCCAGGCGGCGGGTGTTCGTTTCATGGCGTGCGCTCTTGGCAACCCCGAACCAAAGCTCAAACCCGACGATCGAGGAAATATACACCTTGGAACCGGCGCGAAGGGCTTTCTCAAATCGATCGCGAACGGTACGGGACGTCCCGTTCATCAAGGCGATGCAAGCGTTCGAGTCGAGCAGGTAGTTCACTCAAAATCCGGCCGGTCGGTCGCGGGCGGTTGTTCGTCGCGGGATGGAAACGGCTCGGGATCCAATTCGTTCAACTGATCCAGTCGACGGAACAATTCCTTTGCGTCTTGAATGACGGGTTCGAGCAGCACGCCCTGACCCACGCGCCGGATGCGCACACGGTCGCCCTCAAAACGAAACTCTTTCGGCAGCCGTACCGCCTGGCTACGGCCGTTCAGGAAGAGCTTGGCGATATTGGTCTTGGGCATCATCAAAATAGTATATACCATAAATATATACCACGCAAGTTCTACTGACGACTACCCGTTCAATCCAGTTTGAGAGCTTTGTCATTCCGAAGCGCAGTTTTATCGCGCGAGGAATCTGCTTTGCACCGGCCAACAGCAGATGCCTCACCGGCAAAGAACGCCGGTTCGGAATGACAAGATTTAATGACAGGATGTAGCGTTGCTCAAATTGCAGCACTACGCGGTAGTCGTCAGTTCCTCAGCGTCTTTCCCGTCTTCAGCGTGTACTGAATCCGCTCCTGCGTTTTCCTCTCGCCGCACAAAGACTTGAAGCCCTCGCGCTCCAAATCAAGAATGTATTGCTCGCTCACCGGCGTGCCCGGCGTGACATTTCCGCCACACAAAACTTCGGCGATCTTCGCCCCGAGCTTCACTTCATAGTCAGTGATGTAGTCGCCCTGCCGCATCAGGTGGACACCCATCTTGAGCGTCGCCAGCAGATTTTCGCCGGGCGCAGGGATGTCGGTGCGGGCTACGGGCGGCTCGTATCCGGCGCGGACCAGTTCGAGTGCGCGGGCTTTCGCATCGGAAAGCACGCGCTCGCGGTTCATGGTGATGCGGTCGCCGTCATTGAGGAAGCCGAGCCCGCGAGCCTCGTGCGCAGACGTTGCAACCTTGGCAGTCGCAATGGTTTCAAACGCCCGCTTCATCGCTTCGAGCATCTCGATCGATCCTGCCAGCGCGTCGCCCGAAGCTTTGCCATGCGCGGCAGAGGCTCCGTCAACGGCACGCAGCAGCATTTCTTTGCAGCCTCCACCGCCCGGTAGCAGGCCGACCCCGACTTCCACCAGCCCAGTATAAAGTTCCGCGTGCGGCTGTCGCGCGGCAGCATGCAACGAAATCTCTGTACCGCCGCCCAGACACAATCCGAACGCTGCGGCCACCACAGGTTTGGGCGAGAACTTGATCGCCTGCGTCATCCCCTGAAACTGGCGAATCGCCAGATCCACATCGTCCCACTCTTCTTCCTGCACGCTCATCAGTAGCAGCATCAGGTTCGCGCCCACGGAAAAATTTGTGGCGTCGTTGGTGATGACGAAGGCGTTAAAGTTATCGCCGGGGCCGTTAGGTTTTAGGGTTTGACTGATTAAACTGATGATGTCGGAGCCCAGCGAGTTCATCTTGCTGTGAAACTCGATGCAGCCCACGCCATCGCCCAGATCGACCAGCGATGCGCCCGAATTTTTCTTCACCACGCCATTGGATTTCTTTGCGACCGTGACCGACCACACTCCCGCGGGAACCTCGACCGGTTTCTGGCTCCCAGTTTGCAGATCGAAGTAGGCGCGCCCTGACGAAGTCTTGGGATCGTCCGCGTACCAGGACTTCTGGCCTGATGCCAGCAACTTCTCCACATTCGCCGCGACCGGCTTGCCCTCTTTCTTCATGCGGGCGACGCTGGCTTCTACGCCCGCAGCGTCCCACAGTTCGAAGGGGCCAAGCTCCCAGTTGAAGCCTAGCCGCATGGCGCGGTCGATCTCAACGATGGAATCAGAAATCTCCGGCACGCGGTTGGCGGAGTAAGTCCACAGATCAGTCAGAGCCGACCACAAGAACGCCCCAGCCTTGTCACCCTTCTGCGGGCCACTGCCTTCCATGCCGAGCATCATTCGCACGCGCGCGCCGGTGTCTTCGACGTTTTTCGCCATGTCGAGCGCGGCGAACTTCGGTTTCTGCCGCGGATGATATTCCAGCGTCTTCCAGTCGAGAGCCATGCGCTCGTCGTCTTTGCCCTCGCCGCCTTTCACTTTCTTGTAGAAGCCGCCCCTGGTTTTGTCGCCTAGCCATTTGCGCTCGATCATCTTCGTGAAGAAATCCGGCAAGCGAAGGTCGCTGCGTTCGTCGTGGACGTTCGCCGTCATGTTGCCGACCACGTGCCCGAGAATATCCAGCCCAACCAGATCGATCGTCCGAAACGTGGCCGACTTGGGCCAGCCGACGGCCTGCCCAGTGAGCGCATCTACATCTTCAATCGACAGATCCATTTCCTGCATCAGGCGCATGACATTCAACACCGAAAATGTGCCGATGCGGTTGCCGATGAAGTTGGGCGTGTCTTTGGCGAGCACCACGCCCTTGCCCAGGCGCACGTCGCCGAAGTGCGCGACGGAGTCGATGAGGGCCGGATCAGTTTCCGGCGTGGGAATCAGCTCAAGCAGCCGCATATAGCGCGGCGGATTGAAGAAGTGCGTGCCAAACCACGAGCGGCGAAAGTCATCGGAGAATCCCTCTGCGATTTTTCCTACTGGCAGGCCGCTGGTGTTGGTTGTGACGATGGTGCCTGGTTTGCGGATGGCTTCGACTTTACGCAGCAGCGCACGCTTGAGTTCGAGATTCTCGACCACGGCTTCGATGATCCAGTCGACCTCGGCCAGTTTCTTGAGATCGTCGTCAAAGTTGCCGACCGTAACGAAGCGGGCCAGCGCAGCGTCCATGAACGCGGCAGGCTTGGATTTTTTCGCCGCATCGAGACCGGCGGCGGCGATCTTATTCCGAACAGCGGCGCTGGCTCCCGGCGCAGCGTCGGCGGGAACAATGTCGAGCAAGTAGCTGGGGACTCCGGCGTTGGCAAAGTGTGCGGCGATGCGCGCGCCCATGGTTCCAGCGCCGAGTATGGCGACTTTATTAATGCGTTTCATGAATTAAGCCTCGAATAAAATCTTCAACACAGAGTACACCCCTCGGCTCCGCTCGGGGCAGGCTCGGTAACACGGGGTAAACCAAAATCGCTATGGCAGTTTATCTACCGCCCAGTCATTGTCGCCAGTGTTGACCACGACAATGCTGGAGAAGCGGCGCCTCCCATGCGCATTCTTCGAATTGACCGTGACAAGCACGACTGGAAACTCATAGCGGCCCCGCTTTGCCAACTTGCCGCGGCCGATCTCATAGGCGGAGGTACCTTCGTTAGAGAAAAACTGCTGGATTACGTCTGTCGTTGCCAAGTCCTTGCCGTGACGAGTGAGCAACACCATTCCATTCTCGGCATCGCCAGATTGCCAGGCTTGAAGAAAGTGATCGGCGGCGGCGAGGGCGGGGAGGTAGCCGGAATTCAGAGCGGGCGCGGGCTTGGCTTTTGCGGACGAAAGTTGCAGCAGGAAAGGAACGAGCAGGATAAGTGACAGCCACCGGCAGGGGGAGGCGGGACGCCCCTTCGACAAGCTCAGGGCAGGCTTCCCCGACAGCCGGCGGGACGCCGGCGCTACGCAGTGCGAGGATTCACGAACTTGCATGGAAGCATTATGCGGGATCAGGGCCTGTAGACGAAATTCGCAAGCGCCGGTCGATCAGATTTCCGGATGCGCCTTCACATATTCCAGCGCCCGCCGCGCCATCTGTTTCTCTCCGCCATAGGCAAGCAGCTTGCCGGCTTCTTCCAGCCGCACCCATTTTGCCCGCGCCACTTCAATTCGCATTTCCGGCGTGATGTCGTTGATGCGGCCGGAGCGGTAGCGCATCAGATAGAAGCTGACAATCTTAAAAACGCGCGCGCCGTCGCCCCAGGCGCGGGTGTAGACGTACTTGCTGTCGCCGAGTTTGGCGATCATGTCGGCAGCTACACCGGTCTCCTCATAAACTTCCCGCAGTGCGGTTTCGAGCGGCTTCTCGCCGGGATCGACCAGGCCCTTGGGCAGGGCAAGCACATATTTTCGCCCTGCAACGGAGTGCCGGGGTCGGCCTTGTTTCGCGCGAATTTCCTTCGATCGGATCTCCTTCGATCGAGTCTCTTTCTGTCCCGGCAGCCCGGCAGGTTCCGTGGGTGGCTCAATGGCGGCCATCCACCAGTCTCCGTCGCGCCTCCGGATAACCACGCCGCCAGCCGATATCTCCCGCACCATATAAACCGTAAGTTAGCAGCATCGTGGGAGTTCGTCATCTTCCCCCGTGAATCCCCCGCGAATGAGGTAACAGTGCAGTAACTTCGGTAGGTCTCGGTCGTAACTCCTGTAGCACTAAAGTGGTCTGCAGCTTTGCCGGGGAAAGTGGCATCCTAGATGTTAGCTGGTAGGAAGCGCCAGTTCGAAGCGCTGGGAAACGTGGGGTTCCAGTGAAGGGTCTGGGCAAGATCATTCGGTCCGTGCAGGCTTTTGGCCGGGAACTGTCCGGCAAAGGCCTTGGGGTCGAAGCCAGACTACCCGAACCCAGAGTTCCCGCCATCGGCCTCGCGCTGGGCGGCGGCTTTGCCCGCGGCATGGCCCACATCGGCGTGCTGAAGGTTCTTGAAGAGGAAGGCATTCCGGTTCGCGTTGTTGCCGGCACCAGCGTTGGAGCCCTGATTGGCGCCGCCTACTGCAGCGGGCTTTCTCTGGCGGAACTCGAAAAAGTTGCACACTCCTGCCGCTTCACCACTTTTGCCCGCTGGACAGTCTCGCGTTACGGCTTTGCATCCAACGACCGCATGGTGTCATTCCTCAACCGCACGTTAAAGGTGAAGACGTTTGAAGAGCTGCGCATTCCTCTGGGAGTCACCGCCACCGATTTCAACAGTGGCGAAGGCGTGGTCTTTCATTCCGGTTCGCTCATCGATCCCATACGCGCCAGTTGCGCCTATCCTGGAATGTTCTTGCCGGTCGAGATTCGCGGCCGCTACCTGGTGGATGGCATGCTCTCGTACCCTGTGCCCGCGGCGCCGCTGCACGAAATGGGTGCGGACCGCGTGATCGCCGTGCATCTGCGAGGACAGTGGACAAAGAACGGCGCGCCCCGGCATCTTTTCGATGTGATTGGACAATCTTTCGCTATTGCGCAGGACCAGATGAGCCATCTGTGGCGCGGCGCGGCCGATGTGATCGTCGAGCCGGACGTGGCGGGGTTTGCCTACGACGACTTCAAGCGCGCCGGCGAATTGATCAGCGCTGGAGAAGTGGCGATGCGGCAGGCAATGCCGGAAGTGCGCA
>Ga0181525_10001936_pt1 | contig 17392 bp, 10 predicted proteins | sample PEATcosm2014_Bin_48_FD_121100 | JGI IMG/M metagenome (GOLD analysis project Ga0181525, IMG submission 121100) | Peatland microbial communities from MTU Mesocosm Facility, Houghton, MI, USA - PEATcosm2014_Bin06_10_metaG | ecosystem: Environmental > Terrestrial > Soil > Wetlands > Peat | place...
CGACATGGTTTATGCCGATGCGCGGATTATAGGCGATGTGCCGGAAGCGGGCAGAACCGTGATGGATTTTTGTCCCTCGGCGGGCGATGTTACTTTCGAGCGACTGGTCACGCGGCAGTGCACGGTCCATATTTGTGTCAGCGTGTGCCGCCGGGAAGCGCTGATGAGCGCCGGACTGTTCGATCCCGCGTTTCGGGGGACCGAAGATATCGACATGTGGATGCGCATCGCGAGGCGGGGGGGGCGGATTGCGTACCAGCGGCGGGTGCTGGGATCCTATCGGCGACAGGCGGGCAGTTTGTCGTCCAACAGGGTTTCCATGGTGGAAGGCTTTCTGGCGGTGCTAGCGAAGGCCGCGCGCGATCCCGGTTTGACGGCCGCGCAACGGGACGCGGTGGAACGACAGATGGCCGAGGAGCGCAACAAGCTGGAACTGCACAAAGGCCGGAACGCTTTCCTGGCCGGAGACGCGGCTGCGGCCGTCAGCCATCTGAGGCAGGCGAACGCGCAACGGAAATCCCTGAAATTGACTACGGTGCTGATGATGTTGCGGGTGGCGCCCGGCTTGCTGCGCGCGCTGTATCAGTGGCGCGACCGCCGCATTTACAAGCTGAAGACACAATCGTGAAGCACACTTCCCAGGGCCGGCCGGTTACCGTAAAAAGCGGCTCGCTGACGGCGCACGTATCGTGGCTAATGTTCGCCAAGACGGCTGCGTTTGTATTCAATGTGGCGCTGCCGATGCTGCTGGTGCGGCGGCTCGATAAGGCGCAGTTCGGTGTCTACAGACAGCTTTTCCTGGTGATCGGCACTTCGGTGATGGTGCTGCCGCTGGGCTTCGCCATGAGCGCGTACTACTTTCTGCCACGCGAGCCGGACCGCCGGCAGGAGACGGTGCTGAACATCCTGATTTACAACGTGGCCGTGGGGACGCTGGCGTGCGGCGTGCTTCTGCTGTGGCCGGTACTGTTGGCGATCATCTTCGATCAACCTGGACTGACCGGTTACGCGCATCTGCTGGGAGTGGTGATCCTGCTCTGGATCGTGTCACAGACCCTGGAGGTTATTCCCATTGCCAACGGCGAGATGAAAGTGGCCAGCGGTCTGATTATAGGCGTACAGCTTACACGCACGGCTATCTACCTGGCGGCGGTGATCGCATTCGGATCGGTGCGGGCGCTGATCTGGGCGGCGGTGGTGCAGGGAGGGCTGCAAACGGTGGTTTTGTGGTGGTATTTGCGGTCCCGTTTCGGCCATTTCTGGCGGCATCTGGACTGGGGTCTCATGCGCCGGCAGTTGTCTTACGCGGTGCCGCTGGGACTGGCCGGCATCCTGTTTGTGGTGCAGACCGATCTGCACAGTTATTTCGTTTCCAACCGGCTGGGTCCGGTGGCGTATGCCATTTACGGAATTGGGACGGTGCAACTGCCTTTGATGGGCATGCTGCAGGAAGCCACGAATGCAGTGGTGATCCCCCGCGTGAGCATATTGCAGCAGCAGAACGACTCACGGGAGATCATCGAACTGATGGCGCGCGCCATGCGGAAGTTGGCGGCTGTGTACTTCCCGGTGTACGCTCTTCTGATGGTGGTCGCGCATGAGTTTATCAGCTTCCTTTTTACCCGGAACTACCTGGCGAGCGTGCCGGTGTTTTTGATTAATCTGACCCTGTTACTGCTGGGCATTGTGCTGCAGGATCCGCTGTTCCGCGCCTATGTGGAGCAGCGTTTCTTTCTCATCCGGCTGCGGATCGTGTTGGGCGTGCTGTTGACCGCCGGTCTCTGGTTCGGGACCACGCGTTTTGGCCCGGTGGGGGCGATTTCAGCCGTGGTGCTGGTGGGCGTGGTTGAACGCGCGGTGATGTCGATACGTTTTGGACGCATCCTCGGCGTCACCCGGAAGGATATCGTTCTGCTGAAGGATGTCGGAAAGCTGGCGCTGGCGGCAACGGCGGCGGGCTTGGTGACAGCCGCTGTCCGGCTTCCGCTGCGCGGGGCCAAGCCGTTGATTGTTCTGATTGCGTGCGGCACCGTGTTTTCGTTGGTTTACCTGGGCGGGATCCTGGCGGCGGGGGTGGCGACGCCGGAGGAGATGGGCATGGTGCGGCGTAAGATGGCGGATTTGGGATTACTGAATGCCTGATACGGTCGATCCCAAAGCAGGCACCGGCGATTGGAAGGCGTTTAGTCTGCCTGTGGAGCGGGTGTTCGAGGCTGCGGCGGACTGGAAGCGGCGGCTGGCAGGCGTCGAAAAGCCGTGGCTCTGCTGGAACGTCAGCCATCGATGGTCCGGCCTGCAGCAGCGACTGGTACAACACGTGGGTTGGACACCGGTGGTGGGTTTCGATCCCCGAGTGGGAGCGCCGCCGCTCGAGCCGGGCGCGGTGGCCATCGATTTCAACCAAGCCTTCGGGTTTCCGGTGATGTGGCCCATGTTTCCGCTGGAGTTCGCGTTTTTGTTTGCCGATCGCATGGCATTCTGGCACGCGGATCTGCTGTGCCGCCTGCCGGTGCTGGAGCAGATGGCGGCCAGTTTCTGTGGGTTGCAGGATGGGCAGATGACCGCGGTCTTAGACAAGGGCGGGATGCGAAACAGCCTGAATTTCAAGTCGCACCGTTTTTGGGAATTGTGCGGGTGCACGACGCGGGGCGCGAGCGAGAACCAGTTTTACAATGGCACCGGCTGGTGGCGCTGTTTTGGCTTTCATCCCAAGTGCGTGCTGGCCGAGGAACGCGTCCGGCGGCAGCGGTATTCCTGGGACAGCGGCGTGGGGATTCGCTATTGGAAGAACAAGTACAATGGCTGCGTGCTGCCGATCGACGTGCGACTGGTTAAAGAAGGGCATTGCAGCGAGATCGGGAAACGGGACTATCGAACGGCGGCGAATCATCTGGAGGCGACGCGGAATTTGTCGTCCGAACTGGATCTGAACTATTCGCTGGATGAAGTCGCCGAGCGGTTAGGCATCGCGCACTTCTTGCGGGAGTAGCTGCTGCGAGCCATAGATTTCTCAATATCGGAAACCCGCATTAAATTAAATTGTGGGGCAGGACTCCAGCAGGGTCGGCGGGGGCCGTCATCAGGGGCAGAAACTCATGCGTGCGACGGTCTATCAACAACTTGGCGCGTGGGTTTCGGGAGAGTCCTGCGGGCCGACTGTCAACGTCGGCCTGACGGTGCCCGGATGGCTGATTCTGTAAGTGAAGGGCGGGTCCTGGAGGACCCGCGCAGACCTGGAGGTCTGCCCCACGATTTGTGCGGAATCGAGTCTGCTTGGGAAACTATGTGGCATTGGGCAAGATTGTCCGCCCTCCAAGCAGGTTACGGGACTTGCTGGATTTGCCACGGGCCTACCTGGATGGTCGCGCCGCTGGAGTTTTGATAGCGGAAACGGTAGTACAACTCCCGCTGTGAGATGGCTGGAATCGTAATGGTGCACGGCGGGCTGGAACAGGCGATTCCGGTGGGGGCTTCGCTCGAAAACCGGAATGGCTGATAGCCGCTCGGAATGGTGGCCGCCGTGGCCTCGCAGAGGTCCAACCGGGTCGTACAATACGGAACACCGGATTGCGCGTACTCCTGATAGCCGAAGTCGATGACGGTGTTGTTGGTTCCGGCCGGCGGATTGAAAGCGACTGAGATGGGCACAAATGCGCCCCGATTCACCGAATCCGGCGGCGGATACGGCGGCATCTGCAGCATCCAGAGATCCTGCCGCTGATAGTTCAGAAACTCCTGGCGGTAGAGGAGCCAGGAGTTGTCCGGCAGCAGCGCGTTGTTTTCGAGATTCGTTACCATGCGCAGCCGGGAAGTGGCACTGGCCAGGGAGCGCGTGAAAGCCCCAAAGTAGTCGGTGGATTGCAGGGTGTACTGAATGGCTGAATCCGCGACCTTCGTAAGATTGTTAAAACAGATGTCGTTTCCGACACCAAATGGCGTGCCGGGGTGATAGGATCCGGCGTTGCATCCCGCAATGATCACGCCGGGGCAATTTGCATACACGTCTCCCTGCTGACTGCCCGAATAGCATTCGCCATTCTGCCGCGCCATGCAGTAGGTGTATGCGCTGCCGCTGCCCGTGCCGATGCTGGAACTCGGGCCGCTTACATCGATGAGCGGATGCGAGCCGCAAGAGGCCGCGGTAGCCAGGATCTTCCGGTTAATGAACGTCGCGCCGTTGCCACCGGTCGCCGGCGTGCCAGCGCCGCCAGCGGAGTAAAAGTCGTCCGGGTCCACTACCGTGCCGGGGTGGTGACGATATAGCTGTCCGGAGACCAGCGAAAACGATGGCGCCGAGGATTCTCCGGTGAGGGGCACGTTATCGAAGGCCTGCAATAGTTCGTGAGCGGAGGCGGTCGCGCCGGGAGGATTCGGGTGCGTTTGAGCGTCGCCCGCGAATGGCGTGCCATAAACTCCGTCGAAGGGAGGATTGATGCTGACGAAGTTCACTCCAGGAACCGCATACGGAACTTCGTTGGCGGAAGGCAGGCTGAAGAAAGAAGGCACCGCGCCAAGTTCCACCTGGTAGTCTCCGGGCCATTGAGTGGGCGCTCCAATGACCGACTGCGGCAAGGCCCAGGTAGGCACATTTAAAGTCACAGACTCGCCGCCGCTGCGGTACTCGCCATGACCGACGCTGATGTTGGGATCTTCCAGCATGCAATTTCCGTGCGGGTCCGGAGATCCGGCGCAGCCGGTGAGCGGATTCCACCAAACTTGCATCGCCTGGCTGGCACAATAGGAACAGACCGCGGACGAGCTCTGATAGCTCTCCCAGCGCAGGTAGTAGGGGCTGCCGGAAAGGGGTACCTCGACACCATAGGTCCCGCGCTGGAATACGGTCAGTCCGGGCGTTCCGCCGTAGTTCTTGATACGAACGGTCATCAATTCATTGGCTTGACCGGCCCAGTTGCAGGATGAGGAGGAGGTACTGAAGCAGGCGGTATCTCCTAGCTGGGTGGTGCGCAGTTCTCCTGGAGTTCCCAGAAATCCGATGGGAGGGGGCGCCGGAAAGTATGGCTCGAAGCCGGTCACCGAGGCGAACGTGTAGCTATTCATCTGAATGGCGATGCAATCCGCGGTAGAGGAAAGGCTCGAACTGAAGGTATTGCACTTAGCTGGACCGCTCGATGGAATGGTTGTATTTGAGCTGGTGACGGGAGGAGTTTCATTGGCGTCGATCAAGACCCAGCCGGTTTCGCCGCTCTCCACCACGGTGTGCAGGTTGTGACCGGTCATGGCGCCCTGGCCGGGGGCTATGGCGCCCTTGGGCGTATTGAATGTATTAATTGCGCCAATGATCTGCGGACCTCCAGCCAGGCCTGCGTGCGCAGGGTTGCCATCTCCAGGGCTGAAGGCGAAGATCCATCCGGGGCTGTCTCCATAGCCGCTGAAGCAGGTCGGGAAATAGACGCCCTGTGATGTGGCCTGGGTAAGGCTGCAATTCCATCCTCCGGTTTGGGTGAACTCAGAGGGAATGAATGTCGGATCGAAGACGGCCATCTGCTGCACGATCCCGCAGCCGGAGCTAGGCGCACCCAGGCAGGTCGTCGGGGTGATCTGCGGGGTCAGGTTGGTCCAGGTCATGGACCAGGGGCTGGGCGTGGTTGTACTCCAGGTCTCCGAGTAGGTATTGTCGGTGCTGGTCACAGGAGCATTGCCCACCTGATAGCCCCCCCCGCCGCCTTGCGGAGTAGTGGGCTGGACAGGCGTGGCGGTGGGGGTGAACACGGCTCGAATGACCACCGGCCCGGCACTGGTGGGGTTCGAAGTTCCGGTGAGATAAAACGTGAAATTCGACTGGGTCTGGTCGATCTGAGCGCTTTCCGACATGGGCGCGGTGACGCGATACCAAGGATTTGCGACGGTGCTCGACCCCTCCGGCTGTCCCCAGAAAACAACGCTCGGGCCGGTCGGGTTTATCCAGTAAAAAGCGCCGAACAGGCAAAAGAAGCCGTTGTAGACCAGTTGGTTGAAGCAAGCTGTGCCTGCGCCATTGTCCGGAATTCCGGGCACGTATGAACCAATGGCTCCGAAGCTGGCGGCGGTGAGTGTGACGGTGCTGGCGTCGGTAGGCGCTGTGTTGCGCCACACCATGAGAGTGAAGTTTTGCTCGCACCAATACACCGAGCCCGTGGGCGGCGCGCTGCCAGGCGCGAACTGGATGTAGTTGCCATGGAGGCCCGCGCCGGTTGGATCGGTAAATGAAGCGATACGGTATTCCGCCGCGGTGACGGGGACTGCGGGCGGGGATACGCAAGCATCGGTTTGACTGGTAGTTGAAATGCGGATGGTGCCCGCGCCTCCCGTGATCCAATAGAGGCTGAACGGATCGCCGCCAGTGTTCGCGAGCGTATAGGTTCCGCCAGCATTGGTGATGGCGCCGGTGCCGTAATGCGCGGTGGTCTCCTGGGAATTCAGGCGCGGTTTGGTGTCGAGCAGCCAGGGAATGACGCCGAACTGCGTTAGGTTGTACTGCCCAAACGTGATGGGTCCGCTGGTATTGGGCGCGGTGAATTGTTGCACGGCGCTGGCGCAGGATATGCCGCCATTGGCGGAAAGACAGGCATCCAGCACCTGAAAAGCGGGATTCGCGGTATTGACAAAACCGGTCAGGGTGATCCCCATCTGCTCAATACTAAAACCCGAGTTGTAGGAAGTAATCCAGGGCGGGTAGTATTGCATGGGCAGCCTTAGGACGAGAGGAGTCGTCGTGGCGCCGGCCGTGGTACTGCCCGAGCCTCCCGCGACGATGCCGCAAGGGTTGTTCCAAGCGCCATTCACGCAGGGCGCGATCTGTCCCTGGTTGAAGGCTGAAGCGAACGAAAGCGTCCAGGAGGTGGTTTCGTTTCCACGTAGCCCAACGCGCACGGTGTTGGCGCCGGTCAGGGGATCGTTGAAGGACTCCGGTGTCAAGCCTCCAATCGACTCCGGCCAGGGCTGATCGCCGGGGTTCGCCGGGTCGAAGAGAAACGGGTCGCCGTAGACTTGCCCAAGGGGAATGTTCCCCGTGGTGAAGGTAAAAGGCAGAGTGTCGCCCGTGGATGGACAGGTAATCTTGCCGAAGTACGGCGTCACAGGTTGCAGCGACCGCGAGAAATGACGCACACCGGCGTATGTGCCGGCCGTGGCGTACTGCGAGGTGCGCTGGCCGATCACCACCTTGCGGGAAAGGCCGATGGATGCCGTGCTGGGACGGCTGAGATCGGAATTGGAATTGGCAAAGGTGTTCGGGTCCACGTCCAGGACCAGGGGCGAAAGACCAGAGTTGAGGCTCACCTGAACCGTACAGGCGTTCCCATCGGGGGCGGTGTAGGAGATCAACGCCTGCGCGGCGGTGGTGCCGAGCACGCTGAAGTTCCCGATGACCGCCAGGCTGGAACCGGCGAAGATCAGCAACAATGCTATGGGCTTCATCGCGTCAACCCCTGCATCTTCATTGCCCACCAGTCCACGTACATCAGTTTACTGCTGGTTCCGGTGCCCTGGATTAAGAACTCCGGGGCCATCGCGGCGGTAGGGGCGGTCGCGATACTTCCGGAATTAGCCTGGTTAATCTGGAATTGAATGGCGCCGGGCGCAGACGAATAGATGCGCGTGTGGTACCAGGTATTCGCGGCGACCGCTACGCCGCTGTCATAGCAGGTTTGCGTGCCGGCGACGATCACTTCATACACCCAGTCGACGGTGCTTTCGCCCGAAGGACACCCGCCGCCGGCTGGATCGTAACGCACCGCGATCTGGTTCCCGCCGGCAGGATGATAGGAGTTGTTGTGGTCGGTGAATCCGGCCAAATAGCGGACGGCCGCTACGGAGTTGGGGTCGGTCAGGAGAATAGCCTGCGATTCCCAATAAGACCACGCGCCTCCCGATCCGAGATTCGCAATGGAATTTAGATCCGAAGAGTTCGGGTCAGATAAGCTGATGACGCAGCCGTTGCCGCTGGTGGTGTTGGCCTGCATTAAATAGACCCCAGGGTGGTTGGCCACGCCAGTGGAATAGCCGTTTCCGCAAGAGGCGCCTAACTGGCTTATGCCCCATTGTAGCTGTCCAATCATGGCGCTGGAGTTTTTGCCGGGCATGAAGTCGTCGACAAGGTTAAGCACGGAGGAATCGAGGGGAGTGAAATCGACGGTGCCAGAAGTGTTTGTCAGATTATTGCGGAAGGTGTAGCTGCCGGCGCTTCCGCCGCTCTGCTGGGTCCAGGTATTCGTCGATGTGCACAAGTATATATTTTGGCCGGGTGTGGCGTTGGTCGCGAAGTACTCCGCGCCCTGGATGCAGGTTGCCGGCAATTGAGCGATGGTCCCGCGCTGGGCGGGTATGGTATAGACGGCGCCTGACGCGTCCCATGGGCCGATCTGGGTGCGGCCTCCATTGACTACTGTCTGCGCTGTCAGAATGGCGCCGCTGGCGAACAAGAGAGTCGCTAGCGGTAGGCCGATGGCTGAGTATTTCATGTTTTCCGCTCCTTCTTCCAGGTTTAATCCCACCGCCTTTCAGGCGGTCAGCTTCCGGCAGGTTTCAACGGGCTGTCCCTTCGGGAACTCTCTGGCGACCGAAACCAGCGCCAGGCGACCGCAGGAGTGCGGTCGCGGCAGGCACGAGTGCCTGCGCCACGTCATCAATAATTCCTCACGATGGTTGCCCTATAAGTTGCGCTGGGCGGCGTGACGCCAAGTCCCGAGAGGTTACAAAGGCGGATGGTTACGGTGTTGGCGGCGCTCACCAACATGACGCCGAACATGCCGGCGGGCAGGGCCGGCCAGCCAGGCGCAACGGCGTCGTTAGGATTGGCGCCGGTCACGGTTAGAAACTGGTCGGCAGCGCACGCGCCGGTTGGAATGTTGGGAAAGACGATGGTTGCCGAATTCATCAGATAGGTAGGGATGACACCGTTGTCTACCGCGATGGTGCTCAATCCGGGAGCTTCGGTAATAATGATTCCCTGGCCGCCGGATAGTACCTTGGCACTCAGGAAGGCGCGTTGATCGGTTCCCCCAGGATTGTTCCATGTGCCATTGTTTGCCGTCCAGGTGTAGACCGGCAGGACGTTCGGGGGAAACGAGGTAATGCCGGACTGCTGGGTGCAGCCCGCGGAGCACGTGACGGTGAGGTTATGCCCAACTACGATAGTGCCGGAACCGCTGACGTAAACATAGGCTGTACCGGTAGCGCTCCCGCTGATAGTGGCCGTGGCGCTATTCGTAATGGTGTACACCTGGGTCCCGAAGCGGACGTTGCAGGGCGAGGTAGACGAGCAACCGGCGGCGATGCTCAAGACAGTGGAGGAAGTGCGAGAGACGACCAGATCGCCAAGTTGGTAGGCCATGGTCACTCCAGTGCCGCCGGCGACGTTGGTAGGCTGCCAGGCGTTAGCCAGGGAGTTCCAGACCAAGGCCTGGCCATTGCCGGGAAGGGTGTTGGACACCGGCTCTCCCTGGATGCCTTTCACGGTAGCGGCGGTGAGCGTGCCGCCTAAATCGCCGCCCGCGCCGGGCAGTTGGCCGGAAACAAGCGTGCCCGAAATTTGTCCGAAGCTGTAGTCTCCAGTCTGAGCAGTGATGGCGCCGGTCCTGCCGAAGACGCTGCTTACCGCGCCGCCGCCGCCGGTCCCACCACATGTGCCGCCGCAGGTGATATTGCCCGTCGCATAGATGTTTCCCTGTACCGTCAATGGCTGGGTGGGCGTGGCCGTCCCGATGCCTACGTTGCCACTACTGTAATAGACCGGCGGGCTGGGCGGGAATGTAGACGGTATGCCCGTCAAGCGGCCGCCCGACCATGTGAGGGCGAGCCACGATGGGTCCGTATAGCTACCCGTTTGACTGAGGGCATTGGTGACCTGGGCCGCAGTGTAGTCGCCCACTTGGGCGGTGACTGCGCCACCTCTGCCAAACACTGAGTTGACCGCGCCGCCGCCGCTACCCGAGCTCACTGCCGCCGTGCCCGCGCCGTTCACCACGCAATAGCCGGTCTGCGCCGTGCTGAAACCGACGGTGACGTTGTAGGTTATGGGACTGATCTGAACCTTGTCCGGCTCTACAAGCTGCGGCGGAGTGGAATTGTCGTAGCACTCTACAACCAGGTTGGCGGTTCCAAACTGGTGTACGGTGCCAGGAATTGTGATGGTGAGCTGTGACACGAAGGCATAGGCGGAGTTACCAGCTTGCGCAGGTGCCGGCTGCCACTGATTCGTAGCGGAGTTCCATTGCAATACCTGGTTGCTGGACGGGGCCGTGGTGCTTAGGTTCCGCCCTCGCAGTGCACTCACAGTGAGCGCGCCCGGAGCGCCGGAGATGTCACCACTTAACGCCAGCCATTCAATGGCGCTGCCGTTGCTCGACAGGACTTGATTTGCCGTGCTGGAGGTGACCGACAGACTGCTGCCTTCCAGTGTCCAGGTATTGGCCGGATTGCACGCATATACATTATTTCCCGACGGCGCCGTGGTAAGAAAGAAGAACTGACCAACCGCGCAAGTAGGTGGTAGGCTAATTCCCGTTTGCATCGGCTTAGTGGACCCGGCCGCGGAAAAATCGACACTCTTGCTCTGCGTGCGCAAATCAACGGATGTCTGGCCATCTCCGGTGGCGCAAAACAGAATCCAGAAAAACAGGCCTACCGCAGTTCTACAATTGTTCATTTGTTTGCAAGGCCTCTAAGTAGGCTGGAAGCCGCGTCGGCTCGACAGGAAGAGGCCACTCCTGATATGAGTCCAGCACACGGGCGGGCGGAACGGAGCAGTCAATCGCAGTAAGTCACAGAAATTACAGGATTGAAAAGTTGCCGCGGCGTGTGACTACCGCTGGAGCACGGGTGCGCTTTGGCATCACTCGTGCGAAGGCGTGAGGGGCGTTTGTGGGGCGGTCACCGCATAGCCGATGACGCCCAACTTCTTCATGCGCGCCTGCGATTCGCCAACGATATCGGTGGCGGGGACCTCGGAGAGCAGCCACTCCCGGTACTGGCGCACGGATTCCGCCGCGGGTACCTTCGGCTCCCATCCCAGTGAGCGGATTGCCGAGATGTCCGAGATCGCGTGGCGCGTATCTCCAAACCGGAAGCGGCTGTCCAGTACGGGCGCAAATTCCAACCCGTAGGCCTCCGCAACGATGCGCGCGAAGTCCAGGACTGTATAGTGGACGCCGCCGCCTACATGGAAGACTTGATAATCGGCTTGCGGATGATCGAGGACCATAAGGTTGGCCGCCACCACATCGTGTATGTTTACGAAATCCCGAAGCTGCCGCCCGTCCTCATAAACGATGGGCTGTTGTTTCTGGTGGCAGGAGAGGCTGAATACGCGGCAAGCGCCGGAGTAGGCGTTTCGAAAAGACTGGCGCGGACCTTGCACGATCGAGTAGCGCAGGGCTACCGTGGGAATCGCGTAGCGGCGGCCGAGATGGATGGCGATGCGTTCCTGGCACTGTTTGGAGATGCCGTAGGGATTCTGGGGATTGCCCACGAGCTCGGTGGCCGGGACGGGGGTCATGGCCGACTGGCAATGTGGACAGGGTATGTCCCATCGGGCGGCCTCGAGCTGTTCCCGGGGGCGGCTGTCCGGCAGCACCTGCGCGTGATTTGGGCAGCGATAGAGGCCTTCGCCCAGCACGGCCTGGGACGAAGCGACGATGACTTTGCGGACGGGCAGCCGCCGGCTCACGATTACCTCGTAAATAAGGGCCGTGCTGGCGGCGTTGACGTTAATGAAACGGCTGAAATCCGGCAGATAGTCCTGATAAGCCGCGAGATGATAGACCACGTCCACGCCGTCCAGGGCTTTGGCCACGGCGTCCGGATCCCGTACGTCGCCGCGGATCCGCTCAAAATCCGCGGGCAGGTAATCGGGCCACCCCCCGACATGGACTGGGGGCTCGAGGCTATCGAGGAGCCGAACTTCATATCCGCGCGCCAAGAGGGCCTCGGCTGTATGGGAGCCGATGAAGCCGGCACCGCCTGTTATCAGAATTCGCATAAAGGCAAAATGAACGCTAACAGTCCCGCGCTCGCGCTATGGTTCGGCGCCAAGCGACGCACCCTCCAAGTCGATGGGGCACTCGACCAACTGGTGTCCCACTCTTCTCTGTTGAAAAATTATCTTGCTGCCGTCCGGTTCCACGGATATGGGCAACTCCCTGTAATCCTCCAGAGCCTTTCGGACGGCCTGCTGGTGGGCGGGGTGGCAGTAGAGCAGCAGAAAGCCGCCACCTCCGGCGCCGCAGATCTTGCCACCCAGCGCGCCGGCGGCCAGCGCCCTCTGATACATCTCCTCGATCTCGGGATTACTGATTCCGTCAGCAAGCTCGCGCTTCAGCATCCAGCCGTCGTGCAAAACCCGTCCCAGCTCCCACAGCCGGCCCCGGTCCAAGGCTTGGCCGGCTCGCCCGGCTAGTGCCTTCAGGCTATCGAGCTGTTTCACGTTAGTCTCCGTGCGCCCGTCCTGGACCGCCAGGATGGCCGCCGACTTCCGCGTGCGCCCTGTGTAGAACAGCATAATCTGGCTGGACAGGTTATGGAAAATCTCCGGCCGCCTCTGGAATCGCCGTACACCGACGCTATCGTCCTTGCGGAAGCGAAATTCGCAGATACCCCCGTAAGCGGCGATGTACTGGTCCTGCTTGCCAATCGGTTTCCCGCAAAGTTCGATCTCAATTTCGCAGGCTTCCCGGGCCAGTTGCTCCGCAGTCACCAACTCGCCCTTGTAACCGTACAAAGCATGTAACAGGCCGACCACCACGCTGCTGGAGGATCCCAGGCCGGAACCTTCCGAGGGCACGTCGGCCAGCATGGTGATCTCGACGGCCGCCTGAATACCGGTCCGCACCAGCGCCTCGCGAACCAGCTCGTGCTGCAGTTCGCTAACCTTTTGCACGATCTCTTTTTTGGAATAGCTGACGTAGATCAGGTCATCGAAACGCGGCGAAACGATCACATAGATATACTTATCGATCGCGGCGCTGACTACCAGGCCTTCGTGCTCCCGATAGTAACGCGCGAAATCGGTCGCGCCTCCCGCAAAGCTGATGCGCAATGGTGTTTGAGAAACAATCATGTTTTTTGTTCAGTGGCGGGCGGGGCAAGCTGCTGGCGTGAACTCCCCACGCGGTTCGACATCCACAATTATGGCACACGGGGAAGGCCGGCTAAAAGCCGGCTGCGGGCAAGATTGCCAGGCAAGATTGCCCGCCCTCCAAGCCTTTTCGCGGCCTTAAGGCTGGGTGCCCTCGGGGCGCGCTACCCGTTGAGGACCCCAGGTTAGGACTCCGGTGGCTCCGAAGTTCCAGACTGAAGCGATCGCCAAACCGCACAGACTGGCGATGGGCCACCATATGCCGTTGGCCAGCAAGAACTTGGCCACCGCATAGTTACTCAGACTTCCCAGCGAACAGGCGGCGCAGAATAGCAACAAGCCGGTTACCAATCTTGGGCCGCGGCGGCGCCGGTCGCGGTAAGTGAAGGTGTTATTCAATGCGAAGTTTCCGACCATGGCAATGACGATCGCCGCGATCAGCGCCGCGGAAAAGGACCAGCCCAGCCGGCGGTAGAGCAACCAAAGCACGCCGAGATGCACGACGACGCCGGCTAATCCAACCACGCAAAATACCACAAAGCGGATTGGCAGCCAGGCGCCCACCAGCTTGTCGAAGATCAAGTAAAGGTACTCAACCGCCACGTTGATATCCAGCTTGCTGGTTCCGTGGCTGCGCGCCTGGAAGACGTAGGGCACTTCGGCGACGCGCACGGGCCTGGGCGAGGACGCCACCAGGTCCAGCAGGATTTTGAATCCCACACCGGTGGTGCGCCGCACGACTTCGCTAAAGAAACTGCGCGTAAGGACGAAATACCCGCTCATGGGATCGCTCAACTCGTGCCTGCTGATGAGCTTACTGATCCGGCGACCCAACTGACTCAGCGCCACCCGTTCGCGCGCGAACTCTCCCATTCCGCCGCCGTGAATGTTCCGGCTGCCCACCACCAGATCGTACTTTCCGCTGCGGATCTTTTCGAGCATGATGGGCAGGGCGGACTCGTCATGTTGCAGATCGCCGTCCATAATGGCTAGATAAGGAGCGGCGCTGCTCAGCATGCCTTCCAATCCAGCCGACGCCAATCCCCGTCTGCCAATCCGATGGATGATCCGCACCCGCGGCGTGGTGCGCGCGATCTGGCGGACGAATTCCGCCGTGCCATCCGGGGAGTCGTCGTCTACGAAGACAACCTCGAAGACGATGCCGTGCAAGACAGCCTGCAGGCGCTGTAGCAGCGGCTCGACGTTATCGCGCTCGTTGAAGGTCGGAACGGTAATCGAAAGTTCGAGGGGGCGCGTGTCCCCCTGTCCCGCAGGCCCACTGGCAGTCACTGGGGAGCCTTTCCGTACACCAGCCATCCGGGCAGTTCAGGGTCATGCACCGGGTAAGTGTACTCCGGCATGTACTTCATCAAGTCGTACCCCATTAATTGCGGACTTCCGTCCGCGCCGAATGCAATGACCCGTGGGTTCGGAGGAGTATAGGCCCGGAAGTCCGCCATACTTACCGGCTCTCCAGCCATCAGCCGTTCGACTACGCCGTAACTGTAGTGCCACAAGCGGTGTTCCGCGCAAAAATGCGATAGCGGGAACCAGGGAAAGTAAGCCGCGCCTGGATGGCGGTTCAGGTACTCGAAAGCGACTTGTTGTTCAGCTTGAGGCAGCCGTTTGAAGCTGGCACGGATATCGAACACCAGAGGCGCTTCGTAGAGGGCCAGCGGAATCATGATGGCTACCAATACCGAGACTGCCAGGCGGCGTGCGGAGCCGCTTTCCGCGCCGCGTGCGACATCCGCCAGCATCACGGTGAGTCCGCAGGCAAGGAAGAACAACGCAAAACTCAAGCTATTGGTATCGCCGCCGGCTTTGGCGCGGCCAGCGATCGAGAAGGGCAGCAGGGCTGCCCCCACCAGCAGCAGCGGCACCGAGCGGTTGGCCGCGAGGACGCGCAGCGTCGACCTATGAAGGCGGGGGGCCGTCCAAAGATACACCAGACATGCCAAAAGCAGGACCGGTACCGGCATGGAGAGGCGGATGAAGTTTCGCATCGCCTGGAGCGCACCGACAAGGTCCCAGGGATGATGGGCAGGCAGCCAGATCACACAATGATAGAGCCGCGCGGGGCCCACCAGATACAATGCGGCGGCAGTGGCCACACCGCCCGCGACAACCAGCCAGAGCAGGTAACGCACGGCGCGCGTGCGTCCCTCGGCGACCCATAGATAGATAAGCAGCGCGGCCGGAACGGGCAGAAACATCTGCTTACAGAAGATGGAAAGGACCGCGCACAAAGCGGAGGCGGGCAGGGCCAAGCGCTGTTTGTGCAGCCCCCTAGAGTACAGCGCGGCGCAAGCCATCCCGCCGAACGCCAGGCCCGGACCATCGGCGTGAATGTTGAAGCACGAATACTTGAGCGGTTCCAGAAAACACATGAGCAGCCCGGCAGCCAGAAAAGCCAGGAGGTCGACAACGCCGGTTCCGCTCTTGAGTGACGCAAGATGGATAAAAGCCGCCGCTGAAAAGCACAGAAGCACGGTGATGGACGCCCCCGCCAAAACCGCACTGTTGGGCGAAGAAAACAGCGTGGCGGGCAGATAGACTAGGGCAAGCATCGGCCCGTAAACGACGCTGTAGAGGGGTCCTCCGGGCGGCAACAGAACGTAGAAATCGACGCCCTGGCTGAGAGCCACCGCGGGCATCAGCCGGGCACCGTTGAAGCTCCAGAGAGGTGTTTGCAACAGCCGGTGGCAGACGGCGAAGAAAAGTACGAGCGCCGCGCCGGCCAAACCAACCCTGTATGCCATTGGCCGCCAGCTCGAATCGTGTGGCGGCGTGGCGCTGAACGGAATCGGTTGGTTTGGCATGGCGGCTACAGGGCGCGTCCCGGTAAGGCTACCCCGCGGTGCCGGTCAAGTCCAGCACGGGAAGACCGCTGCGCTCGATTAGCGCGGCGGCTGCGGCAGCCGGCCGCTGCGTGAGGATGACGTGGTCGGCCCATTCCAACATACGTTCCACTTTCGATTCGAGGAGATTGGAAAAGTGCGGGATGGCGGCCAGCACGAATCGCTGGTTGCTGCCGTAGATTTCCTCCAGGCGGATATGCGGGTCGTAGACGCGGACCTGGCGTCCTTTACCGAGCAGGTGTTCTAGCAAAACTACCACCGGACTTTCGCGCAGGTCGTCGGTGTTTTCTTTGAAGGCCAGCCCGTATACGCCGAGCCGCGCGGCCGGCAGATCCATTACCTTCTGGATCACCCGCCGGAGGTGTTGGTCATTACTGGGCAACACCGTCTCGAGTAACGGCACTTTCAAATCCAGACGGCCAGCGCGGTACACGAGTGCCCGCAGGTCCTTCGGCAGGCACGATCCCCCAAAGGCGAAACCGGGCTTGAGGTATGCCGGCGAGATATTGAGCTTGGTATCGCGGCACAAAGTATCCATAACTTCCATGCCGGAGACGCCCAACGCTCCGCTGAGCGCGCCCATCTCGTTGGCGAAGGCCACTTTCACGGCGTGGAAGGTGTTGCAGGCGTACTTGATCATCTCCGCCGTTCGCAGAGAGACCAGACATGCTTCCACTCCCAGCGGCTGGTATAATTCCGCTACTTTCTGCACGGCGCAACGGTCGGCGCCGCCGACCACCAGCAGAGTGGGCTCCAGGAAGTCGCGGACGGCGTTGCCCTCACGCAGGAATTCAGGATTCGATACCACCGCAAAGCGGCCGGAACCGCTCAGACACTCGGAGGTCAGTTCTTCGCAGGTACCGGGGAAAACCGTACTGCGCACCGCCACGATCAGCCGGCGGCCGTTTCCGTCACTGGCCGCGGCGACCTGGCTGCAGACCCGCCGCAGTTGGTCCAGGCCCAGGTTTCCGTTGCGCTCGGAGGGCGTGCCCACGCAGATCAGAGCTATCTCCGATTGCTGGATGGCCGGTTCCAGCAGCACGGTGGCGGACAGGCGGCCGTTCGCGTGACCTTCCTGGATCAACTCCGTTAATCCAGGTTCGTAGAAAGGAGCCCGCCCCGTCTCGATGCTCTCGACTTTGTGCTCATCCCGGTCAACGCCGATTACGCGGTGGCCAAGGTGCGCTAAGCAGGCAGCCGTAACAGATCCGACATACCCCAGCCCGAGTACCGCGATCCTAGTTTCGCCAATAGGCGCGCTCACGTCCCTAGTATGACATGCGAAACGCGGACGTTCCCGGAACTGCGGCTGCCAACCGCCTGCGGGATCGAGGGCCTAGTACCTACTTGCATAAATCAGCGTATTTGCGCTTTGGGGCCGTCGGGTGAACCACGGCCTTGGTCCATTCAAATGGTGCTGCCTTCTGGTTGTACGCTTTGACGAACTTGTCAATGGCTC
>Ga0181525_10001938_pt1 | contig 17385 bp, 18 predicted proteins | sample PEATcosm2014_Bin_48_FD_121100 | JGI IMG/M metagenome (GOLD analysis project Ga0181525, IMG submission 121100) | Peatland microbial communities from MTU Mesocosm Facility, Houghton, MI, USA - PEATcosm2014_Bin06_10_metaG | ecosystem: Environmental > Terrestrial > Soil > Wetlands > Peat | place...
CGCACCGACCGCTACTCGCAATTCGGCGTCTATGCCGGCTGGGCGGCGTTGAAAGATTCCGGCCTCGACCTCGAAAAGGAAAACCGCGACGAAATCGGTGTCATCATCGGCTCCGGCATCGGCGGACTCCAGACAACGACCGAGCAGCATAAAATTTTGCTCGATCGCGGACCCGGCCGGCTCTCGCCGTTCATGATTCCGATGCTCATCAGCAACATGGCTTCGGGATTGTTCTCGATGTTTTTCAATCTCCGCGGCCCGAATTTCGCCACCTGTTCCGCCTGCGCGACCGCGAACCACGCCATCGGCGAGGCCTGGCGCGCCATCAAGATGGGCGACTCGCCGGTGATGTTCGCCGGCGGCGCGGAAGCCACCATTGTCCCCGTCGGCATCGGCGGATTTTGCGCCATGCGTGCCATGAGCACTCGCAACGACGATCCCAAGCGCGCCTCGCGCCCGTTCGACAAGGACCGCGACGGCTTCGTCATGGGCGAAGGCGCGGGCGTTTTGGTTTTGGAAGAATTGGAACATGCCAAAAAGCGCGGCGCGAAAATTTATTGCGAGATCGTTGGCTACGGCAACACCGCCGACGCGCATCACCTGACCTCGCCATCGCCCGACGGCGAAGGTGCGGCGCGCTGCATGAAGATGGCTTTGCGCAACGGCAGCCTGAACCTCGGAGACATTTCCTACATCAACGCCCACGGCACCTCCACGCCGCAGGGCGACGTCTGCGAATCGCAGGCCATCAAGACCGTTTTCGGCGACCTCGCAAAAAAAATCGCCGTCAGCTCCACCAAAGGCGCGACCGGCCACATGCTCGGCGCGGCGGGCGCGGTCGAGATGACCGTTTGCGCGCTCGCCATCAAGCACGGCATCGTCCCGCCGACCATCAATTATCAGACGCCCGACCCCGAATGCGATCTGGATTACGTTCCCAACACCGCGCGAGAAATGAAGGTCAATGCCATCATCAACAACTCCTTCGGCTTTGGCGGCCACAACGCGAGCATCGCGGCGAAGACGTTTGTGGGATGAATTTATGGCCGAAGATGAACTTCCTTTCGTTGATTGAAAATAAACGCGAAGGAAAAATTCTTGCGCCGGAACAGATTCAAGAATTTATCCGCGAATTCACCGCAGGAAACATTCCCGATTATCAAATGTCGGCGTTGTTAATGGCAATTTTCTTTCGAGGGCTAAACACCGATGAAACTACGGCTCTGACTTTAGCAATGCGCGATTCCGGCGACGTGCTGAAATTTCCGAAAGACAAACGCCCGCTCGTGGACAAACATTCCACCGGCGGCATCGGCGACAAGGTGTCGCTGCCGCTCGCGCCGCTGCTCGCGTGCCTCGGCTTCCGTGTGCCGATGATTTCCGGCCGTGGCCTCGGCATCACCGGCGGCACGCTCGACAAGCTCGATTCCATCCCCGGCTTCAAAACGCTTTTGCCCGCCGCGCAAATAATTGAACAAGTCCAGAAAGTCGGCTGCGTCATCTGCGGCCAGACGGACAAAATGATTCCCGCCGATAAAAAAATCTACGCCCTCCGCGACGCCAGCGGAACCGTGCCAAGCATTCCGCTCATCGTCGCGTCAATTCTTTCCAAAAAGCTCGCTGAAAACCTGGACGCGCTGATTCTCGACGTAAAATTCGGCAGCGCGGCGTTCATGCAAACCAAAGCCGACGCACGCAAGCTCGCAAAGGCGATGGTCGCGCTTGGCAACAAGTGCGGCACCAACACGCGCGCGATTTTGACGGACATGAACACGCCGCTCGGACGCGCCGCCGGCAACTGGCTGGAAGTGAAGGAATCTATTGCGTGCCTTGAACCTCATAGCCGCGCTTGTAAAAGCGCGGAGTCCGCAAACTCACGTTTACGGCTACAAAATTTGGACGATCTTCGCTCGCTCGTCCTCGATTCCGCCGCGCATTTGCTGGTTCAAACTAAGAAATCAAAATCCCTTGCCGCTGCGCGCAAGCTGGCAGAAGATTGTTTGAATTCCGGCGTGCCGCGCAAAAAATGGGAAGAAATGCTCGCCGCCCAAGGTGCCGGTTTGGAAGCGTTCAATAAAAAACTCGCGTTTGATTCCACCGCAAAAGTTGTCGTCGAATTGAAATCGGAAAAAACCGGCCATATTTCCAAATGCGACGCGCGCATCATCGGCGAAGTCATCCGCGATCTGGGCGGCGGACGGCTGACGAAGGATTCACAAATCAATTACGATGTCGGAGTTGACCGCATCTCCAAGCCCGGCGAACGCGTGAAAAAATCCGGCGTGCTATGTCGCATTCACGCCACGGATTACGAAGAAGCCAGGATGGCGTGCGCGCATTTGAAAGCGGCATTTGAGATTTCAGCCAAACCAGTGAAGCACGCTCCGCTCGTCGCAGAAATCATTTCGCGCTGACTTTTAATTTGTGTTTCATCTGTGAAAATTTGCGGCTAGAAAATTGATTCCAAAATCTTCTCCACCGCCGCGCGCGGGTTTTCCGCCGCGTAAATCGGCCGGCCAATCACCAGCCAGTTTGCGCCCGCTTGAACAGCTTCGCGCGGAGTCAAAGTTCGTTTTTGATCGTCGGCTTTTTCCGCGCCGGTGCGGATGCCGGGCGTTACGAGTTGCATATGCGAAGGTAAAAACTGCCGCAAGTCGGCGATTTCCAACGGCGAACAAACCAGCCCGCGCAAGCCCGCCTTGACCGCAAGATTCGCAAGCCGTTCGACTTGCGCGCCGATGTTTTGGTCGCAGCCGGTTTCCGCGAGCGTGCGGCTGTCGGAACTTGTCAACACCGTCACGCCGAGCACGAGCGGCGCGTTCAGCCCGGCCTGATTCGCCGTTTGCTGCGCGGATTCTTCCGCCGCGTTCATCATTTCCAATCCGCCGCTGGTGTGAATGGTAAGCATCTGCACATCAAGCTGCACGGCGGACGCGACGGCTTTGGCGACGGTGTTCGGAATGTCGTAAAATTTCAAATCCAAAAAAACCGCCGCGCCGAGCGCGTGGATTTTTTTTACGATGTCCGGCCCGGCGGCGGTGAACAGCTCGCTGCCAATCTTGAAAGCGCCGACTGCGGTCGCGATTTCTTTGGCGAGCTTCAACGCCTGTTCCGCCGTCGGCACGTCCAGAGCGGCGATGATGGGATTTTGTTTAGCCACAGATGGGCACAGGTAAACACAGTTTTGCCGTAGCGTCGAGCCTGCGGCTCGACAAAATCGGCGCGCAGCGCCGACGCTACATTTTTGACTTTGCCGCGCCGTTCACCTAGCCTGCCGAAGTGAAAATCATCCGTCATGCCGACAAGAATTTTTCCGGCAAAATCCGCGAAGCAATTTCCGCCTCCAGTTTGTTTGACGTGGAAATTGAAAGTCGCACGCGCGCCATCCTGCACGATGTTTATCTGCACAGCGACAACGCGCTTTTGGAACTCACGGAAAAATTTGATGGCGCAAAACTTTCCGCCGAGCACCTGGCGGTGACGCAGGCGGAATTGCTCGCCGCGTCAATCAAGGCGGATGAACCGCTTCGCGCGGCGGTCGCCGAGGCTGAAAAAAACATCGCCACGTTCGCAAGAAAATCGTTGCGCAAAAACTGGCAGTCGAAGAACTCCCACGGCGCGAGCGTTGGCGAGAAATTTGATCCATTCCAGCGCGTCGGCATTTACATTCCCGGCGGAACTGCGCCGCTCGTTTCAACCGCTTTGATGACAATTACGCTCGCCAAAGTTGCGGGCTGCAAAGAAATCGTCGTCTGCACGCCGTGTGGCAAGGATGGTTCGATCAATTCCGCGCTGCTGTTCGCCGCGCGCGTGGCGGGCGCGACGGAGATTTATCGTGTCGGTGGCGCGCAGGCGATTGCGGCGCTTGCTTATGGCACGAAGACGATCCGACGCGTGCAGAAAATTTTTGGTCCGGGCAACGCTTACGTTGTCACGGCCAAGCGATTGCTCGTCGGCCATGTTGCGATTGATCTGCTGCCCGGACCGAGCGAAGTTCTGGTGCTGGCCGATGAAACGGCGGATCCAAAATTCGCAGCCGCTGATTTGCTCGCGCAGGCAGAACACGGTTCCGGCCACGAACGCGTCTGGCTTGTGACGACTTCGGATAAAATTCTGTGCGCGGTTGAAAAGGAAATCGTGAGGCAGTTGCCGAAGCTGTCGCGGAAGGAATTTATTTCGCGGGCGTTGCAAAACAATGGCTGGCTGATTTTGGTGAAAAATCTGGATGACGCGGTTGCGCTCACGAACCAGCTTGCACCGGAGCATTGCGAAGTGATGACGCGCAATCCGCGCAAAGTTTCGGAAAAAATCCTGACGGCGGGCGCGATTTTTCTTGGCGCGTTTTCGCCCACGGTTTTGGGAGATTATGTGGCCGGGCCGAGCCACACGCTGCCGACCGGCGGCGCAGGCGCGTCGTTCGCCGGTTTGACAGTGGACCAGTTTCACCGCCGCACGAGCGTGGTGGAATACAGCCGCGCGTCGCTCAAGAAGGCGCTGAAGTCGGTGAAAAAATTCGCGGAACTCGAAGGCCTCGGCGCGCATGGGAAAAGCGCCGAGATGAGAAAATAATTTTCAGTCATCGATGGCCGCCGTGGAAACCACCGCCGCCACCATGCCAGCCACCACCGCCCCAATGTCCGCCAAACCCGAATGAAAGCGACACGGGCGAATAGGGCCATGCGTAATACGGATAATTGTATGGCTGATAATAGGTGCTGTTGTAGTAGTAAGTCTGCGTGTCGGGAATCACGTAGACGGTCGAGGAAGGAACGCTTTGAACATAAGTTGTTGTCGGCTGCGCTGCAACGATCGAGGTTTGGGCACTGCTGGTGTCGGGAGAATTATTTTGCTGCGGCGCGGCGGACGCGGTTGCGACCGGGGCGTTTCGGGGCTGGTTCAACATCACATTGACGACGGCGTCGGAAACTCCCTGCTGCCGCAGGTAAATGATTTGATCCGCGTTAAGGTCGTAGCTGTTCGCGGAATTGTGGATATAGGAAATGATGGTGTCGTCGCTGATCTTGGCTTGCGCGAGCTGGACGATTTGGGACGCGCCATAGGACAATTCAACGGGTGCAGAGCGGGTGACGGCGGTTGAATCTTGCGCCACGACTGTCATGGCCGTGAACACCAGCCCGGCGGCTGCGGCCAGAAATGTGTTTTTAAGATTTAGCGTTTTCATAAATGTATCCGTTTAATCCAACACCTGAAATTCGTTTGAGTTTCACGGATTGTCAAATGGCTGCGCTCGACTTTTTGCCCGTTTTCACTTGAAATGTTGCGGATGAATTCACGCAGTCCAATAAGTTTAATCCGTCCGCTTGTTCGCAGGTTGCACGCCTATGTGCCGGGTGAGCAGCCGAAAATTGCCGGACTTATCAAGCTCAACACGAACGAAAATCCGTTTCCGCCGTCGCCGAAAGTTTTGGCGGCGGTAAAAAATGCGGTGGACGGGCGATTGCGGTTGTATCCGAATCCGACGGCGCAGTCATTGCGCGAAAAACTGGCAGAGCTGCACGGCTGCGCGCCGGAGAACATCACTGTCGGCAACGGCTCGGACGAATTGCTGGCTCTGTCGGTGCGGTGCTTCGTGGAATGGAAACGGGATGCCCGGGACGTGTGGCATTTAAGGGGCTTGCAATTGCGGCTCGCGAAGGCAACCGTCCAATATTTCACGCCGAGCTATTCGCTGTATCCGGTGCTGGCGGACATCCATGGCGCGGCGAAAAACGAGTCGTCGCTGAACCCGGATTTTTCGATGCCGGGCCTGGAGGAATTAAGACGCGGCAAGAATTGGAGGTTTGACGCGGCGCTGACGTTTGTGACGACGCCGAACGCGCCCGGCGGCCGCGGCTACAAAACTTCCGACCTGGAAAAATTGTGCCGCGCGCAAAAAGGCGTTGTGGTCCTGGACGAGGCGTATGCGGATTTCGCGGATGAAAACGCGATGGAACTGGCTTTGAAGCTGCCTAACGTCCTCGTGGCGCGGACTTTTTCTAAGGCGTATTCGCTGTGCTTCCAGCGCGTCGGCTATTTTGCCGGCAACACGGAACTCATCGCCGCGCTGGACAAAATCCGCGACAGTTATAACGTGAATGGCCTCGGCCAGATCGCGGCGGAAGCGACGCTGGACGACTTGGATTATTACCGCGCAAACTTCAAAAAAATTATTTCAACGCGCGAATGGCTTTCGGGCGAATTGAAGGAGCTTGGATTCCGCGTTTTGCCCAGCCGGACGAATTTCATCCTGGCCGGGCCGCCAAAATTTCCGGCGGACAACTGGCTCCAGAAATTGCGCGACCAGAAAATTCTCGTCCGCTGGTTCAGCGCGCCAGAAGTCCGGGATTATTTGCGCATCACCATCGGCACGCAGTCGGATGCGTTGGCGCTGGCGCAGGCGGCGAGGGCGACTTTATAGAAACCTTTGCTTTGCGTGACGCGGCTTTTTTGCTAAACGAACGGCGTGTATCTGGAGTTTTACGGATTGAAGCAGGCGCCGTTCGACCTCACGCCGAACCCGCGTTTGCTTTTCCACAGCGGCAAGCACCGGGAGGCGATCAACCATCTGCTATACGGCATCCATGAACGCAAGGGCTTCGTGCAGCTCACCGGCGAAATCGGCGCGGGCAAGACGACGCTCTGCCGCGCGTTGCTCGAACAGCTCGACGGAAAATATTCCACAGCGCTCATCTTGAACCCGGTGCTGAACGCAAACGAATTGATGAAGGCCATCGCGACGGAGTTCGGCCTTGAAGTGCGAGGCCATGACCGTTTGGAAACGCTCGCGGCCATCAGCGAATTTCTTCTCAAACAAATCGGCCAGGGCAAGGAGACGGTTCTGATCATTGACGAGGCGCAAAACCTGACGGAAGACCTGCTCGAACAGGTTCGCCTGCTTTCGAACATCGAGACCGACGACCGGAAGCTGCTGCAGATCGTCTTGATGGGCCAGCCCGAATTGCGCCACCGCCTGAACAGCCCGCGCCTGAAGCAATTGCGCCAGCGCATCACCGTGCGCTATCACCTCATGCCGCTCACGCGCTTTGAGGCAGGCCAATATATCCAGCATCGTCTTGAAATGGCAGGTGCGCGCGGCGTCCCGTTCTTCACGCAGCCCGCGCTGTGGCGCATTTACCTTTACAGCCGTGGAATTCCCCGGCTTGTCAACGCCGTTTGCGACAAGGCGCTGCTCGCCGGTTTCGTGGAGCAAAGCGACCGCATCAATTATCGCATGGTCAGCCGCGCCATTGACGAACTGGAAGGAAAAATAATCGCATGAGCCTCATCAACGACGCGCTGAAACAGGCCCGGCAGTCGCAGCAGCCAAACCCGCCGTCCGGCCAGCCGCCGTTGCGTCCGGTCGAACCCGCGCCGCGCCGCACCGGGGACTGGTTTCTGCCGCTGGCCGTGGTCGTGCTCGCCGGCGTGGCGGCATTTTTCATCGGGCTTGCTCTGGCGCGGCACAAGCCGCCGACTGCGGCGAAAGCGACGGAACTTTCCGCAGCCCAGCCGGTCGCGCCTGCGGTTGCTGCGCCGGCCATCGTCCATGTCACCAACGCGCCGGCAGTTTCAAACACCGTTGCCGTGGTGCCGTCTGTTTCGGGAATGAAATTGCAGGGCGTCGTTTATGGCGAAAAATCCTGGGCGATTGTGGACGGAAAAACCGTTTATGTCGGCGACAGCGTGGGCGGTTTTCGCGTGAAGGCAATTTCAGAAAACGGCATCACCCTGGAAAGCCCGGACGGCTCGGAGCAAAAACTGGGGCTGGGCGAATAAAATTCGACTGACGATTTCGCGTGCGCCTTCTGGCAAAAAAATTATCTGGCTCGCCCGCCGCCGCGCGCGTCGCACCGTTCGTGATTTTTCTCGCGCTGACGGCTTGCCAGGGAAAATTAGGCGAGGCATCGGCCTATTGGTTTTATTTTGCGAAAACCTTGGTCGGTGCGTGGCTCATTTGGGAAATGCGCCCGCTTGTTGCCGAAATGCGTTGGGCGATTTCGTGGGAGGCAGTTATCGTCGGCATCGGAATTTTTGCAATTTGGGTCGGACTCAATCCGTATTACCCGAAATTTTCCAGCACAGGCGCGACGGGAAATCCGGGCGAAATTTTCGGGCGAAATTCGCCGCTCGCATGGTTTTTCATCGGCGTCCACATTTTGGGGATGACGTTCGTTGTCCCGCCGCTCGAGGAAGTTTTTTACCGCTCGTTTTTGCACCGCTACCTTGCGAGCCAGAATTTCCTGTCCGTGCCGCTGAACAAATTTCTGCCCTTTCCTTTTTTCGCGACGGCGCTCGTCTTTGGATTTTCACACAACGAATGGCTGGCTGGAATTTTGTGCGGCGCGGCGTTTCAATGGCTTGTCCTCCGCAAAAACCGTCTTGGGGATGCGATGACGGCGCACGCCATCACGAATTTTCTGCTCGGCTTGTGGATTGTCTGGCGCGGCGCGTGGAATTTCTGGTGAGCCGGAAATTATTTCGCCTCGATGTCAATTCCGTTGCGTTCGAGCGTGCTGCCTTCATCGGCGGCGAGAGTGGCAAGCGCCTCCTCGTAATTGGCCAGCGCTCGGATCTCCGCGCCGCGAGCGGTGGTCAGGGCGCTTTGATATTGCAGCACTTCAAAGGTTGTGGCCTTGCCGACGGCGTAGGTTTTTTGCTCTGCATCCAGCGCGGCCTCGGCGTAAATTCGCGCCTCGCGCGTGGCCTCCACGCTTTCATAATCGGACTGCGCCTGTTTCACGTCGGTGTCAATATCTACCATGATTTTTTGCTCCAGTTGTTTTAGGGTAAGCACGGCCGCCTGCACACTCGCCTTGGCAATCTTGTATTGGTTGCGCGGCCCGACATTGCTCAAAGGAACTGAAATTGACGCGCCATAGCCGTAAGTGGGACGGTCGGCATCATTCAACTGGTCGAATGTTCCGTTGAAATCGCTTGCCGCGCCGTTGTAGCCAAGCGTTCCGGTCAAATCCAGTTCTGGAAAAAGCTGGTTGAGATAATATTTCAAGGCGATTCCCTGGTGTTCCACCTCGAGCCGCTGCTGCAACAGGTCGGGCCGCTCGGTCATGCCCTTGTCCCAGCTTTCCTGCAAATCGAACAACTGCAGCGGCGCCTCGAGCGTGGCGGTCGGCTGGATGTTCGTGCCGTGCGTTTCGGCATACGCGTCGGTGAGCAGGGTTTTCAAATTGTTCTGGTCAATGGCCAGATTGTTCTGCGCGGAAATCAAACTCGCCCTGCTCGAGGCAACCTGCGATTCATCCGACTGCACGCTCAATTGGGCCAGCGTGCCGATCTGGACGCGCTGCTTGTCCTGGTCCAGTTGCGTTTGCGCCAGGTCGAGCGCCTCCTGCTGCACCGCCACGTTGTCCTGTGCGTAAATCAACTCATAGTAGGCGTTCTCGACGGAGGTGACCGTGGTGATGATCTGCCCGCGCAAAACCTGTTCGGATTGTTTCAGCGCGTTTTTGGCGACGCGAATCGTCAGGCGGTTGTTGTCAATCCAGAAATTTTTCAGCAGCGGCTGCGTCACTTGCAACTGGACCGAACCGCTGGAACTTTCAAACATATTTGTCGCGGAACCCGAGTTGGCGGTCTTCGAAACATTGCCATTCAAGCCGTAGGTCATGCCCCAGGGCGCGGTGCCGTTGAGGCCGGAAGTGAAGGTGTTTCCGTCGGAAACGCTGACCGGCGCGCCTTCGGGACCCGATTCATTGCGGCTGTGCTGGCCGGAAAAATTGAACGTGGGATCATAGGCGCCGTAGTAGACGTTCAAATTGTAAAGGGAGATTTGCGGAGCGATGCGGTCAATTTGCAGGCCGAGGTTGTGCGCCAGCGCCTCCTGCACGCAGTCCTGAAGCGACATCGCGCACACCGGCGTCAGATCCGCATTCGTCTGTGCGGCGACCGCGAGCGCGGCGGAGAAAAGAGCCGAAAGAACGGCGCTGAATTTTTTCATGTTGCTGCCATCATGCGGCTTTTGCCGCAATTCGTCAAATTCAAGACGCACGAAGTAACCATCTGGTTAATTAAATCTGCGCGTCAACTAGTCCCGCGCCCGGCCAATGCTGCGTTCAGCTTTTTTCCGCCGCTGTGGGGACGTTCTCGATTTTGGCGTTTATCTCCAGAAATTCGAGGACTTTTTCGTGCGCGATCTGGTCGTAAAGCTCGTTGATGCCGTTGCGCTTCTGCAAATCCTTGATGAACTTGTCGAGCGGAATCTGATACATCGCCGCCAGCGACTGCGCGCTCTGCAAAACCTCCTCCTGCGTGACGGAGATTTTTTCCTGCTCCGCGATGCGCTGGATCAAAAATGCCAGACGCACGCGTTCCTTGGCACCGCGCGCCGCTGCGGAATAAATCTCTTCCTTCTGCTTCTCGATCAATTCGCGCGGGACGCCGCGCTTGGCATTTTCCTGCACGATGTTGTAGACCACGTTGCGCGTCTCGTGCGCGACGGCGGTTTCCGGCAGCTCAAAATTCGCGCCGCCGAGAATGGCGTCAATTATCTGCTTTTGAATTGATCTTCGCTGTTTCGCTTTCAATTCATTTTCCAAATCCACGCGGACACCTGCGCGGAGATTTTCCAGATTTTCCGCGCCGAACTTTTTCGCCAGTTCGCCGTCAACCGGCGGCGAAATCTTCTCCTTCACCTCGACGACTTCGACTTCATAAACGCCCTTTTTGCCCGCAAGCTGTTTCGTCACGAAATCGGCGGGAAAATCCACGTTGACCGTCCGCTTTTCACCGGCCTTTGCGCCGACAAGCTGTGCGGCGAACCCGGCGATGAACGTGTCCGGCGCGATGTCCACCCAGAAATTTTTCTGTTCCGTCAAACCCTTCGCCGTCGGCGCGGTTTCGGTGATCGGTTTTCCGTCGCAGGTGCCGGTGTAATTCACCACGGCCACATCGCCCATTTTCAGTTCGCACGCGATGGTCTCAAATTTGACGTGCTGCTGCGCGAGCAGGTTCAGCGCGCGCTCCACGTCCGCGTCCGTGACGGATTCGGTTTCGCGCTTGACGGGCAGTCCCTTGTATTCCGGCAGTTGAAATTCAGGCGCTGTCTCGATTGTGGCGGCGAACTGCAGGTTTTTTCCGCGTTCAAACTGGATTTCCTCGATGTCGGGCTGGCCGATAACGGAGATTTTTTTCTCTTCGAGCGCCTTGCGATAATTCTCGCCGATGAGCTTGCGCTTGGCGTCGTCCTTGATGTCGGCCTCGTATTTTTTGGCGATCATGTCGCGCGGGGCCTTGCCGGGCCGGAAGCCGGGCAGCGCGGCCTGCTTCTGGTAATCCTTCGTGATGGAATCAAAAATTTCGTCCACGGCCTTCGCGTCCACTTCCACGCGGAGGAGTTTTTTGCACGGCGCCAGATTTTCAACGGTGATGTTCACAATAATTCTCTTTCAGCGAGCCGCATAGAATAATTGATTTGAGCGGAGAACGTCAACGGATTTGATGGCGCGTGCAATTCAGGCTGCGACAAACCGCCGCCCGTTGGAACCGCCGAGGTTCGGACGCGAACGGTCTCTGTTCCAATTCAAGCCGCTCTGGTTCCGTTTGGAATTTTCAGGCTTCGGACTTGAACCGGGTCAATTCCGTTTAGAACAGCTCCGCTTCGCCGGCCATTGCTAAAACACTTCTGCCTTGAGGCCGCTGATTTCCCGGACTTGCTGGGCGATATACGCGAGGGATTTCAACGGCAGATGCCCGCACTGGGAATTCGCCGATGGCCGCGTGGCCGAATAAATCTGCACGAGCGGGATTTGCGCGCCCGCCAGCCGCAGTTCCTTCAGCCGCTGCGCGTATTGATGGACATCCCAGTCGGATGGTTCCTCGTCGTTCAGCGTCCGGAAAAGGCTCTGGATGACCACCGGCCGCAGCCGCGCGACCAACAGGATGTTCTCCAGGATTTTCTCGAGCGAGCAGTCCGGACGGTTCACCTCTTCCATGTAGCTTTGCGTGCCGGCGTCCAGCTTGGCCCAGATTTCGTCTTCGTGCGTGAACATTTTCAATCCTTCCTGCACATGGGGCAGATGCAGGCCCGTCGCGTTGGTGATCAGCACGATCTTGAAAAATGGAAACTGCCCGAGCGCGCGGACATGGACGACGGTTCGAAGCGCTTCGAGAAAATTCGGGCTGAGCGTCGGCTCACCGTCCCCGCTCAACGCGACGTGCCGCAGCTCAAGCAGTTCCTTCGGCGTCGTGCGATAGGGCTGGAAACCGCGCATCGCCCCGGCGGCAACGATGCCCAGCGTGCGCAGCAGTTCCGCGGAAAGCAGGTCTACGTCGAGGTTTTTTTGCAGCGACGGCGTGGCGCGGTCCACCTCGCAATATTCGCAGCTGAAATTGCAGAGCTTGTCCGGGTTCATATTCACGCCGATGGACAGGCCGCGCGCGCGCGACGATACGACCACATAGACAAACTGGTTGCCCAAAAATTCTCGCGGCGTGGAAAAAACCGCATGGGTTAAATCATGCGTGCGGGAATTTTTGCCCGCCGCGTGAAGATGAGCCTGTGTTTCAGCGTGCATGGAACGATGCCTTTTCTTTGAACGAAGTGCCCGCGAGCCGCGCTACCGCATTTCGTTCCGGCGCGGGAGCGCGGGGCTTGGCACGTTCCAGTCTGCGCGCCTCCTCCGCATCAAACGCGGCCATTTCCTTTTCCATCATGGCGGAAATCATGAACAGCCCGAAAAAAACCGCGCCCGCCGGCAGCACCACCGTCCACGACGGATTCAGGTTGAATCCGCCGAAATCTATGGCACCGCCCGCTGCAAATCCCGCCGCTGAAATTGCCAGCAATGTTTTTGATAATGTTGTCATGGCCTTCGCACAATCGCCTGATGAACAATTCTCCAGGCAAGGTTAAAGATGGGCGAAAGCCAGGCACCGCGCTCTCCGCTTATTGGCGAATATTAATCATTTTTTGCCTGGATTTGGAAATGCTTTTTGAAGCAAATGGAAGCCGGTCGGAAGAAAAACCGGAAAAAAACGCCCGTCATTTCAATTGCGCCGCAATCTGTTCCCCCAGCGCGGCCGCCGAAACAATTGGAAGTTTTCCCTCGCCGCGTTTCGCCTGCCCGTCGCGAAACGAAACCGCCCGCATGGAAACTTTGTCGCCGGTGATTTCCGCGTGCGCGGCCACCGGGCTTTGGCAGCCACCGCCCATCCCGCGCAAAAACGCGCGCTCCGCCGTCACGCAATGAAACGTGTTGAAATGATTCAGCCGCTCGCAAATCTTCGAGATGCGCTCGTCGTCCGCGCGTATCTCAATTCCAATCGCGCCCTGGCCCACGCACGGCAGCATCACGTCCAGATCCAGGATCGTCGCCAGCAAACCGTCCGGCACGGCGTCGCCGGCCAGCTTTCCGTCCGGCTTGATTTCAAAATGCAGCCGCGTCAAACCGGCGAGCGCGAGAATCGTCGCGTCCAGTTCGCCGCGCTCGGCGACTTTTTGCATCCGCGTCGTCACGTTGCCGCGAATCTCGACAACTTTGAAATCCGGCCGCGCGGCGAGCAACTGCTCCTTGCGCCGCGTGCTGCTGGTGGCAATCGTCGCGCCTTTCGGAAAATCCTTCAGCTTCATTCCCGCCTTGAAACCGCGCAAATCATCCTGGCCCGGTGACCAGTCGTCGGATTTTTCCGTCGCGCGCTTTTTCAAAAATTCCGCATCCCGATAAATCAAAACGTCGCGGACATTTTCGCGCTTCGGCGTGGCGGCGAGAACCAGGCCCGCCGGAACTTCGGTCGGCAAATCCTTCAAGCTGTGGACGGCGAGGTCGGCCTGGTTTTTTAGCAGCGCGATTTCTAGTTCCTTTGTGAACAAACCTTTCGGCAAACCGCCCTCGGCTTTTGCCATTGAGGCCTTCTGCAATTTGTCGCCGGTGGTTTTGATGATTTTCAACTCAAACCGCAGGCGCGGGAAATTTTTGCGGCACTGTTCTGCGATGAAATTGGCCTGCGCGAGCGCGAGCGCGCTGCCGCGCGTGGCGATGATGATGGGGCGATTGTCTGGCATCTCCGGATTAATTAACAGAACCGGCCGGCTGAATAAAGCGAGAACGCCGGCCGGCCATTGCTGAAAGATGACGAGTTTCTGTTCAGTGGAAACACGGCTCCGGCGACCGCTCTTGACGGATGGATTTTGTTCATTTGCATAAGCTTAATCAGGCCTTTCAAACTTTCCGAATCTCAACTGGGGCAGACCAATATTTGCGGACAGCTTCCGCCAACTTGTCGCGCCGAAATCCGATGAAGGCGGAAGCTTCGCCGGTGCGTCAACCCGGATATTTCCACGCGCACAATCTTTTGATAGCTTGGCCGGATTGGTTATGAATCCTGTTGTGCCACCGGTCAAGTCTGCGCGCGTTGAAAAATCATTCGCGCTGGCGGTCTGCGCCGCGATGATCGCCGGCGCCTGCACGTTTCTGAACGTCTATTGCACACAGCCGCTGCTGCCATATTTCCAGAACCTTTTCCACACCACCGAATTTGCCGTCAGCCTCACGGTCAGCGCGGTCACGCTGGCGGTCGCCATTACGGCACCGTTCATCGGGCTGTTCGCGGAAACCATCGGCCGCAAGAAAGTCATCGTGCCCGCGCTCTTCGGCATGGCGCTCACCACGCTGCTCACCGCCACGGCCACCACCCTGCCGGCGCTGATTTTCTGGCGCTTCCTGCAGGGGCTGTGCGTGCCCGGCGTCATCGCCGTGATCATCGCCTACATCAATGAGGAGTTTCCCGGCCGCACGGGCACCGTGATGGCCGCGTATGTCAGCGGCACGGTGTTCGGCGGATTCCTCGGACGGTTTCTCACGGGCCTGATCGCCACGCACGGCAACTGGCGCATGGCCTTCATCGTTCTTGGCATTTTGAATTTGCTTGGTGCCTTCGCCGTGCGGCAATGGCTCCCGCTCGCGGTGAATTTTGTCCCGGCCAGACACGTGTTCCACTCGCTCGGCAACACCTGGCGTCATCTGAAAAACCCGCGCCTGCTCGCCGTGTGCGGCATGGCTTCACCATCCTGTTCTCGCTCGTCGGCACGTTCACCTATGCGAACTTTCACCTCGCCCGCGCGCCTTTTAATCTGACCCCATTTGCGCTCGGCAGCATTTTCTTCGTTTATCTGATTGGCTGCATCGTCACGCCGCTGGCGGGCCGGCTGCTGGACCGTTACGTTTTCCGCCGCATGGCGGTTTTGTCCGTCGGTGCGACGCTGATCGGGCTGGCACTGACGCTGGCCTCGTCGTTGCCGGTGGTGATCGTGGGGCTGACGGTGTTTTCCTCCGGCATCTTCGTGTCGCAATCGTCCGCCACCGTGCTCACCGGAAAAGTAGCCGACGGCGCGCGCTCGGCGGCGGCGGGATTGTATGTGACGTTTTATTATGTCGGCGGAAGCATCGGCACGATGGTGGCCGCGTGGTTCTGGGTGAAGGGCGGCTGGCCCGCGTGCGTCGGACTTTTCGCCGCCGTCAGCCTGGGCACGCTGGGCTTTGCCTTTCTGGGAGGACGTTCCGTGGCGGACGACACAGCCGCCGCCGGCCCGCTGGTGGATACAGCCATTTGAAGATCTGACGACGCCCTTACGGAATCGCCGTGGCTTCCCATATATTTAATTTTGAAAAATCAAATTCTTCCAAAAGAAAATTTGCAAGCGGACTGCTGCCACCCGGCCCGCTTGTGCGCCCGACCTTGCGCGAGTCGCGAAGCGACGGAAGAAAATAGCAACTTGAAGAACAACATTTCCGTTTTTCTCTCGAACTTCTATTGCATTATCTGTGTAATTTCTATCAAAAATCAGGTCTTTGTTTAATTTCCATTCATTATCTCGAAGCTCTGCTATGAGTTCCCCTTGCTCGTTTCGAATGTTCGCAGAAACCAAGACCTTGGAGTTTTTAATACTTAACCAAACGAGTGGATCGGAGCCTTCAGTAAAAAGAACACCATTTAAAGGCATAAACCGAGCGCCACCGGCTGAAATGATCATTGCGGGCCATGGTGTGCTTTCGGTCTTGAGAATCCCAGAAGTAGCAGCCTTGTTTTTTTCTATGCCGTTTTCCTTTTTATCTAAAAGATAAAGCCCAAAACCTAAAATCCCAATGACAGTCCCAACAACTCCAACTATTCCGAACCAAAAATTCCAGTCATGTAAAAAATTAAATCTATGATCTTTGGGCGCAGTCGTTTGTTTTGGTAGCTCAAAAAGGATTGAAGTTCCTCGTTCAGTTGAGTTTGCTCCTTTTTTCTTATGCTTCTTGGAACGTCCCATGAGCAAATAATCACTTCGGCATTTCCAGCTTCACCTTCGCCGCCACTTGCGCCTCGTCTTTGTCGCCGCGGCCGGAGAGGTTCACGATGATGGATTTGTTCTTCATGGTTCGGTAATTCCCAAGTCCCGGCAGATTTTCCGGGCGAGAAATTTGTTGATCTCCGTATGCCTCGGCACGGCAGAGCGGCGGTTGGTCGCCGGATTGCCCCACCATGAATGATTGCTGCCTTCGCGGATGAGCACGCACCCATGCACGGTCAAATGCCGGATTAGCTCCCGCCGTTTCACACGAGGATGGCTTCTTCTTCGTAATCGGTCTTCGCAGCCGCCAGCGCGTCTTCGCGGTTGAATTCCAAGGCTTCCTTTAAGGCCGAGCGGAGGTTCTTCATGAGTTCGGCGCGGGTCTTGCCCTGGGAATTGACGCCGGGAATTTCCTGCACCCAGCCAATCCACCAGCCTTCGTCCTGCTTGATGACGGTGTTAAAAGTGCGTTTCATGGTTTCAACTTAAATCCGTTGCCGCTTTCTTCAAAGTTTAATTTTCGCCGCCACCTGCGCCACGTCTTTGTCGCCGCGGCCGGAGAGGTTCACGATGATGAGCGCGTCCTTTGACATCTTCGGTGCGCGCACCATGCACTCGGCCACGGCGTGGGCGCTTTCCAGCGCAGGGATGATGCCTTCGAGCCGCGCGAGTTTCATGAAGGCTTCAAGCGCCTGATCGTCGGTGGCGTAGGTGTATTCGGCGCGGCTGGCGTCACGCAGCCACGCGTGTTCCGGCCCGACGGCGGCGTAATCGAGTCCGGCGCTGACGCTGTGCGTGGATTGGATCTGGCCGAATTCGTCCTGCAAAATGTAGCTGCGCGTGCCCTGCAACACGCCGAGCGAACCGCCTTGAAACCGCGCCGCGTGCTGCTCGGGCTTGATGCCGCGTCCGCCGGCTTCCACGCCGACGAGCTTCACGGATTTGTCGTCGAGGAACGGATAGAAAAGTCCGATGGCGTTCGACCCGCCGCCGACGCAGGCGACGAGCATGTCCGGCAGACGCTTTTCCTTTTCCAAAATCTGCGCGCGCGCCTCGTCGCCGATGATGCGCTGGAAATTCCGCACCATCACCGGATA
>Ga0181525_10001939_pt1 | contig 17381 bp, 18 predicted proteins | sample PEATcosm2014_Bin_48_FD_121100 | JGI IMG/M metagenome (GOLD analysis project Ga0181525, IMG submission 121100) | Peatland microbial communities from MTU Mesocosm Facility, Houghton, MI, USA - PEATcosm2014_Bin06_10_metaG | ecosystem: Environmental > Terrestrial > Soil > Wetlands > Peat | place...
CCGGCAATGCTCAATTCCAGCCGCACCTGAGGACCCGCCGAGTGAATGCGTACAACGCTGGCCACGACAGCTTTCTCATCCGGCGGAAGATCTCGCGATACCTCAAGTTCGTGCGGACGTACAAAGCCAACTGCCGATTCAATCGGCTCCTTCCTGCCGTCTCCGCGCGCTTCCGGCGAAAGGTCAGCCAACAGACGCCCGTGAAAAAGATTCACGTTGCCCAGGAAGTTATAGACAAACGGCGAGGCCGGATTGTCGTAGATGCTTTGGGGAGTTCCTATCTGCTCCAGTCCGCCTTGATTCAGTATGGCTACACGGTCGGCAACCTCCAGCGCCTCGTCCTGATCATGCGTGACCAGCACTGTAGTCACGTGCAATTCATCGTGGATGCGGCGCAGCCAGTCACGCAACTCCTTGCGCACCTTCGCATCCAATGCGCTGAAGGGCTCATCCAGCAGGAGCACCTTGGGCTTGACGGCCAAAGCACGCGCCAATGCCACGCGCTGACGTTGTCCCCCAGAGAGCTGCTCGGGATACATTTCGGCAAAAGAATCCAATTGCACGAGATGGATCAACTCCCGCACGCGCTCGCGAATATCGCCCCGAGACGGCCTCAGTTTCCTGGACTGGACGCGCAGTCCGAATGCAACGTTCTCCGAGATCGTCATGTGACGAAAGAGCGCGTAATGCTGGAAGACGAATCCGATTCCGCGCTTGGACGCGCTGTGCCCGGTTGACTCTTCACCGTGAAGCCGAATCAAACCCTCATCGGGCGATTCGAGGCCTGCAATGATGCGCAACAGCGTAGTCTTGCCCGATCCAGAGGGTCCGAGAAGCGCCACTAGTTCGCCGCTTTCAATGGTCAGGCTCACATCCGAAAGCGCGGCAAAAGAACCGTACTGTTTGCTGATTCGCTGGACCTGAATGCTCACGATTGGGCTTCCTTCTCTTCCGTGTGCCGATGAACTCCGGATGTCACTTCAATAGTCTTTTTAAGCACCAGCGTGACGATGGCGGCTAAGGTCAACAGCGACGCGGCGGCAAAGGCTGCGGTGAAATTGTATTCGTTATAGAGCATCTCCACTTCGAGCGGCAGTGTGGTGGTTTGACCGCGAATGTGTCCGGAGACGACTGAAACAGCGCCAAACTCGCCGATCGAGCGAGAGGCTGCAAGTATCGTTCCATAGAGCAGCGCCCACTTGATGTTTGGCAGAGTGATGCGCCAGAGAACGCTCCATCCATTTGCGCCTAGCACAACGGCCGCAACCTCTTCATCGCTGCCCTGCGCCTGCATAAAGGGAATCAATTCACGTGCCACGAAGGGGAAGGTCACAAAGACCGTTGCCAGCACGATTCCCGGCACTGCAAAAATCACATGCAGGTTATGCTCGCTCAACCAGGGGCCAAACCATCCATGCAATCCAAAGACCTCGACGTACATCAGGCCAGCAACCACTGGAGATACGGCCAGCGGAATATCGATCAGCGTAATCAGCAGGCTCTTTCCATGAAACTCAAAGCGGGTAATGGCCCAACTGGCGGCAATACCAAAAAGCATATTGAGCGGGACCGAGATGCATGCAACCAGTCCAGTAAGGCGCAGAGCGGAGAGCACATCTTCCTGATGAATTGAATCGGCATACATCTTCCATCCTTGCGAGAAGGCCTGCGTAAAGACGGCCACAACCGGCAGCACCAGAAACACTGCAAGAAACAGGAGCGCCGCAACGATCAACACTATGCGGCCAGTTCTTTGCTGCATCGACGGTTGCAGCAGCGCCGAAGACGAGTTTGCGCCGCGACCGCTCATACTCGCTTCCCCTCTCTCCGCTGCACCCACCACTGAATCAGATTCACCGCCAGCATGATCGTGAACGACAAAGCCAGCATCGCCCCGGCAATCGCTGCTGCTCCCGTGTAATCGAATTCCTCCAGCTTGGTCACAATCAGCAGTGCGGTAATCTCAGTCTTCATCGGCATATTGCCCGCGATGAAGATCACCGAACCGTACTCGCCGGCGGCCCGCGCAAAGGCCAGCGCCGTGCCTGTTAACAAAGCAGGGAAGGCTACCGGAGCAATGACGCGCGTGAAACGCTGCCAAACACTTGCGCCCAGGCTCGCCGCGGCCTCCTCCATCGCCGGGTCCAAATCTTCCAGCACCGGTTGCACACTGCGCACAACAAATGGAAAGCCCACGAAAGACATTGCCATGACGATGCCGAGCGGGGTAAAGGCTACATGTATTCCATGCGGCTCAAGATAGCGTCCTATCCATCCGTTTTCGGCGTAGAGTGCGGTAAGCGAGATGCCGGCCACTGCTGTCGGCAGTGCAAAAGGAAGATCCACAAGGGCGTCCACGATGCGTTTGCCGGGAAATCTGTAGCGCGCCAGAACCCACGCCAGCAGCATTCCGAAGAGCGCCGAGAGCAGCGCGGCCGTGGCCGCTGAACCCAGTGTCACACGGTAAGAAGCCATCACGCGTGGAGCCGTAACCGTGTGCAGAAATGCATTAAATCCCAAACGCGCGCCGTGCAGAAGAATCGCCGTGAGAGGAATCAGGACGATGACCGTCAGATAGGTCAGCGTGAAACCCATGCTCAGGCGAAATCCGGGAAGCGGCGAGTTCCGCGTGACCAGGCTCCATGTTTTTCGTGCCTTTGTTTCTGGCATCATTACCATTTACTTTCCGTAAATCTGATCGAAGGTTCCGCCATCGCTGAAGTGCTTGGCCTGCGCCTGCTGCCATCCCCCGCATCCCTCGACTACTGTGAAAGTGTTGACCTTTGGAAAGACACTGGCGTACTTGTCCGCGACCGACTTGAGCCGCGGACGATAGTAGTACTTTGCCGCCAAATCTTGCGCTTCCGGCGAATACAGATACTCAAGATAAGCCCGCGCAACCTTCTCCGTTCCATGCTTGCGAGCGACTTTATCGACTACCGCGACCGGAGGCTCGGCAAGAATCGTGGCGGAAGGAACCACAATCTCAAACTTGTCCGCGCCAAACTCCTTGAGCGCCAGCAGCGCCTCGTTCTCCCAGGCGATCAGCACATCTCCAACGCCGCGCTGCACAAACGTCGTGGTCGCACCGCGAGCGCCTGAGTCGAGCACCGGCACATTTGCGAAGAGCTTCTTCATATAATCGCGCGCGCCTGCTTCGTTGTTGCCGGACTTGCGCAGCGCATATCCCCAGGCCGCCAGATAGTTCCAGCGAGCGCCTCCAGAGGTCTTGGGATTTGGCGTAATGACCTTGACGCCGGGACGAATCAGATCGTCCCAGTCGTGAATACCGAGAGGGTTCCCTTTGCGTACAAGCAAGACAATCGTCGATGTGTAGGGTGTGCTGTTGTTGGGAAACTTCGACTGCCAGTCCTTGTCAAGCAAGCCGCCATTCTGTGCAATCGCATCGATGTCATAAGCGAGGGCAAGTGTCACCACATCCGCCTCCAGGCCGTCGATCACCGCGCGCGCCTGCTTGCCGCTCCCACCGTGTGACTGGTTGATCACCACATCCTGCCCGGTTGTGACCTTCCAGTGCTGCGCAAACAGGCGGTTGTACTCCTCATAAAACTCGCGTGTGGGGTCATACGAGACGTTGAGCAAGTGAGTCTGCGCATCGGCGAATCCAACTGAAGCGCCCAAAAAAAGGATGATGGCGACGATCGTGTTGATGCTGCGATTCAGGCTTCTCATGTTGCTCTCTCCGTATGGATTCCATCTATGTTGAACTTTGGAGCGCCGGGCGGGAATCGAACCCGCGCATACAGGTTTTGCAGACCTGCGCGTTAACCACTTCGCCACCGGCGCTTTTTTTAGAACAGTTGGTATTGACCGGCAAAAACTGAAGACCGGTAACCGATGTGCAGAGGCACAAATAGCTACCACCAACGCGTTTCCAATGCAGAGTGAATTCTCAGTCGCGAAGAGAGACTGTTGCTAGCGGCAACAGGGACAACAAGCGAAATGCCGAGCGGCATAGAGCGACTGATTCATGGATTTGAGTCTACAACATTTTGCGCAAATGTCAAAGACTTCCGTCGGCGCACGCGCAAATCTCGTGGGTGACCTTCAGTGACGGGTTCTTCCAATGCCGCGTGTAGTTTTCCAGGGTGGAAAAACTGTAGGGCAACATACGATCGATATAGAGTGCGCCGCGCAAATGGTCAACCTCGTGCTGAAGTGTGCGGGCATGCCATCCGGAGGCATCGATGATCCTAGGTTCTCTTCGATGATCGAGACATCTGATTCGCACATGCTCGGCTCTGGGAACGAGCGCAATAAAACCGGGCAAGCTCAGACAACCTTCAAGAAAGTCCTCGAAGATTCGGTGACCGGCTCAACCACGGGGTTCACAATCACATGAAATGGGACTTCGCTTCGTCCTCGCTCTTTCAGTTCCCACTCGGTGAGAGCCTTATGGTAATCGGCCTTATCTTCAATCACGGCAAGTTGCAACGACTCCCCAACTGGCGGTGCAGCAAGACCCACGCCCGGCGCATCGCGAAGAGTCTCACGCATGTGCTCAATGAGGTTCTGAATAGAAGGGCTTAAAATCTGCTCCTTTGATAGCTCGCGAGAGGGTGCTCGCAGCGCTGGCTCACCAACACTCACATTTTTCAAACGCATCTTAGGTCATCCTCGCTGCACGCCACGAATTCCGAATTCATGCCTAGACACCATGCTCAGCCAGAATCGATCTCGCTTTTCGAAAATCCCAATCGACCACTCAATGGACGTCACGCCGTCTCGCGCGTTCCCGACAGAGCGACGGCGATTCAGTCCGCGTAACGGCGGGAATAGGTGGCAGTGCGCTCGGCCATCAGTCGCGTTCGCCAGAGCGCAAAGCGTTCTCGCGTTCCGGTTGTTCTGAGCGTCGAGCAAATTAAAACGCTGCGCAGTCATCTGCGGGAACCTGTGCGCACAATGGCTCTGATCGATGTATCGACCGGATTGCGAATCGGCGAACTCCTCGCCTTGCAGTGGCGGGACGTTGATTTCGAGAACTTCGAGATTTCAGTAACCCGTTCGATTTCACTGCAACACATCGGCAACTGCAAGACGGAATCCAGCCGCAAGCCGGTTCCGATGGACGCCGAACTCGCCGAGGCTCTCTGGCGTTGGCGCAATAACTGCGGCTATCCAATGCCGGAGGACTGGGTTTTTGCGAGTCCGGCCAAGAACGGGAAACAACCGTAATGGCCCGGCACGTTGTATCGGGCGCATCTTCTACCCGCCGCAAAGGCCGCCGGCATTCCAGGCAAGATCGGCTGGCACACCTTCCGGCACACATTCGCCACATTGCTCAAGGCGAATGGTGAAGACATCAAGACCGTGCAGGAACTTCTGCGTCACGCGAATATCTCGGTCACGATGAATGTCTATGCGCAAGGAGTCACCGAACTGAAGCGCACCGCGCAGCATCGGATCGTGCGTATGGTCACTGGTGGGAAGGATGAGGAACCGGAGGGAGCTTCTTAATGGGAGCTATCGGACGCCAACTCTTGAAGACTGTTTCTTCTAAGTCTTTTGTTTTGTTGGCGTCCCCGACGGGATTTGAACCCGTGTTATCGCCGTGAAAGCCGCACCCCAAATCGCAGTACCAACGTAGCGCTGAGAATCGGAATGCATCGGATCGAATCCCAGCAGTCGCAACGAACATCCTAACTGCTCCGCAATTGTCCGCCGGCCTCGCAATTGCTGGACACAGTGTTGTGCTGCCTCCTTTGTCCGTCCCGAATCCGACGTTGAAACTGACAGACATCGCTGCTGTTGCCCAGATTGCGAAGCGGCATTCGATTCAGCTTGCTGTCGATAACACTTTTCTGACTCCGATTCTCGAGAGGCCACTCGAACTCGGCGCGGACATCTCCATCCTTTCGACGACTAAATACATCGACGGACATAACGCGACTGTAGACGGATCGATCGCCACACGCGATGAGAGATTGCTCGATCGTTTGCGTCTGATCCGCAAGACCATCGGAACGACGCAGGCTCCTTTCGAGGCCTGGCTCACTCTGCAAGGGATGAAGACTCTGCCGGCCCGCCTTCGACTTCACTGCGAAGGAGCGGCGAAAACCGCAAGTTGGCTTGAAGATCATCCCGCACCTGAGCGCGTTCACTACCCCGGTCTTGACACTTTTCCACAGAAGGCCCTAACCGAGAAGCAGCAAAGCTCTCCCGGCGCAAAGCTCTCTTTCGAACTGAAGGCTGGAACCGAGGCTGCCATCCGGGCACTGAACTGCGTCAAGCTCTGTTCGCGCGCCGAGAGCCTCGGCGGTCTGGAGACGCTGATCACGCATCCATCCTCAACGACACACGCGGATCTCGACCCGGATCTTCGGCGCGGGTTGGGCATCTCGGATGGCCTCATACGCCTTTCGGTCGGGCTCGAAGCCCCTGAAGACATTCTTGCCGACCTTGAGCAGGCATTCGCGGTCACGGGCTGAGCGGCTTGAGGTTCGCGAGTTCACTTGAAAAGTGCGACTTAAGATCAAATCCTGCTTGCAGTATGAAATTGTCCATGGTAAATTGCATCCATGAGTAGTTTTTGCCCCATGACCGCCACGATGTGTTGTTGTGCAGCGATGTGCTGTGCGCAAATGCATTCTGGCGTGAGGAAATGGCTGGGCTAGAGTAAGTTACAAGCTGCCGTTTCATTCGGACCCACCGCCAGAAATTGAACTGGCAGGTGGGTTTTCTGTTTTGGGCTGAAATTTAGGCGGGCGAGCAAGCAAGACAAGACAGCCGCCGATCAAGATCAAGGCTAAGGAGAATCTGATGAGCGTTCCTGGAATCCGCGCTGAAGAGTTGAAGAGACGTCTGGATGCCGGCGAGAATCTATTTCTGCTCGATGTGCGCGATGAGTATGAGTATGAAATCTCCAATATTGGTGGGCAATTGATCCCGCTTCCGGAACTGGCCAAGCGGCTGAATGAACTCGATGTGAACCAGAATATTGTGACGGTCTGCAAGATGGGACCGCGGGGCGTCAAAGCGGCGCAGGTCTTGCATAGGGCAGGCTTCACTCATGTTTGGAACCTGACCGGCGGGATTCACGCCTGGTCTGATCGTGTGGACCGGAGTGTTCGGAAGTACTGAATCTCCGATCTTCAAAAGCGCCGGTGGCGAAGCGGTCAACGCGCAGGTCTGCAAAACCTGTATTCGCGGGTTCAATTCCCGCCCGGCGCTCCAAGCTTTCGGAATATGAAATGCCCGACATTCATCTTGAGGATTTCCGCATTCAAGATTTCCTCATCCCTTTCATTCACCCACTTGAACAGCGAAGTCTCACCGATTACACTTTCGATGTTGTTGAACGAAAAGGAGTCCGACCGTGCCCGAAGAAGTTCTCCGCGCTTCCCTTGGTGAAGAGGCCGCATTTCAACTTGCAAATGTAACCAAGACGGCTCCGCAGTTCGGGGACATAACGCCGCGTTGGCTGGTTCGCCTGCTGGACTGGAAACCGCTGGAAGCGGGAACCTTTCGCGTGAACAAAGTGGATGAGAGCAAAGCGATCGAGTCTCTCTGCTCCCATGAGGATGAGTCGCCTCTGCCCGCCACTTTTGCCGACTATCAGGACACTCCTCGCGAGTATCGCCTCAGCAGCATCAACGCGGTGCTCAACGTGCATACCCGCGTCTCAGACCTTTTGAGCAACCCCTATGACCAGGTGCGCGAGCAGTTACGCGTGCTGATCGAGAGCGTGAAGGAGAAGCAGGAGAGCGAACTGCTCAACAATGCCGACTATGGCCTGCTGAACAATGTTGCCGACGCGCAGACGATCAAGACGCGCAAAGGTCCGCCAACGCCGGACGATCTGGATGAATTGCTGACGAAAGTATGGAAAGAGCCGTCATTCTTCCTGGCGGCTCCGCGCTCCATTGCCGCCTTTGGCCGCGAATGCACACGGCGCGGCGTTCCTCCGCCGACGGTCACCTTGTTTGGCACTCCGTTTCTGACCTGGCGCGGCGTTCCTCTGATTCCCACCGACAAAATCGCCGTGCGCAGCAAAGACCAGAAGTCGAAGATACTGCTGGTGCGCGTGGGCGAGAAGAAGCAGGGCGTGGTTGGCCTTTTCCAACCTGGATTGCCGGGAGAGCAGAGTCCCGGCCTGTCGGTGCGCTTCATGGGCATCGATCAGCGCTCGCTGGCTTCTTATCTGATATCACTCTACTGCTCGGCTGCCGTACTGACCGACGATGCGATCGCACTATTGGAAGACGTGGACGTGAGTCAATACCATGAGTACAAGTGAACAGTTTTTGGTCTCGACGGCTTCCCCGACGACGGCTGGGCTGCGCGGGAGCGATCAGATCGCTCCCGGCGTGCTTTCACCGGCTCAGTTGGCTCGTATGGCCAATGAGATCTTCAATGAGTTGCCTGAGGAGCAGCAGCACCTTGCCGTGACGGCAGCCAGAGCAGTGCTGCCTCCGAACTCGGCTTTTTCTGGCAATCCATTTGCGGCAGTGCCCAACCCAACTGCGCCAGCTGTGCCGGGAATACTCGCCACTCTCACTGATGCGCAGTCTGGAAACTATCTTGCCACGCCGGAGAAAAGCACTATTCCGGATGCGCGCTCGTCGGCATCTTCGTCTCCGGTGGTTTCAACCGGCGGAGTAACGCCCACGGCTGCGCCGGAGTTTGCTTTCTTGCGGGATGTACGGCCCCTGTTTCAAGAGCCCGCCGCTGAGCCTGTTGCGCAACACACTCCCGCACAAGCCAGCGAAAAGCCTGTGTTCGGCGATGAAGGTTTCGTGGCGATTCCAGCTTCTTTGCTGCCCGATCCTCAGCCTTTGCAGATTGCTCAACCACCGTCGCCGACCATTCCGGCCGCTTTAGGCGTCGCGGATTCATCGGCGATTCCGACATTCTCATTCCTGGAAGAGGCGCGGCCGCTGTTTTCCGAGCAGCCTTCGCTTCCGGGGCCAGTGCCAGCTGGAGTGTCAAACAACAATCCTTTTGCGTCGCCTCTTGACCGTAATGCACCGCAATTTGCCAGGACCGTCGCGCACGAGCCTGATTTTCGTGCACCGGCTTCCCATGATCCGGAGAAGCAACCTCGCCCACTCGATGCGTCAAATGTGGTTCCTGTGGTAGTTCCGGGCGCGGGGCAGTCGGAGTTATTGGGCGATCTTGGTTTATCCTCTAGTTCCTTCGAGGTGGAAGCGATTCGCCGCGATTTTCCGATTCTCTCGGAGAGGGTCAACGGTCATCCGTTGATCTGGTTGGACAATGGCGCGACCACGCAGAAGCCGCAGTCGGTGATCGACCGGCTCAGCTATTTTTACGAGCACGAAAATTCAAACGTGCATCGCGCCGCGCATGAGCTGGCCGCGCGCTCGACCGATGCTTACGAGTCCGCGCGCGAAAAGGTACGCCGCTTTCTCAACGCAGGCGCTCCCCGCGAAATCATCTTTGTGCGCGGAGCCACGGAAGCCATCAATCTGGTGGCGCAGAGTTGGGGACGGCAGAACATTCAGAAGGACGATGAGATTGTCATTACATGGCTTGAGCACCACGCGAACATCGTTCCCTGGCAGATGATCTGTGCGGAAAAGGGTGCGCGGTTGCGAGTTGCCCCTGTAGATGACTCCGGGCAGGTTCTGCTCGACGAATACGAGAAGCTGCTCGGACCCAAGACGCGGCTGGTTTCGATCGCCCATGTTTCGAATGCCCTGGGAACGATAGTGCCTGTGAAAGAGATGGTTGAGGCCGCGCATCGCCACGGTGCCCGCGTGCTTGTCGATGGCGCACAGGCGGTCTCGCATATGCGCGTCGATGTGCAGGCCCTCAATTGCGACTTTTATGTCTTCAGTGGCCACAAGGTCTTTGCGCCGACGGGCATTGGCGTGGTCTTTGGAAAGTCCGAAGTGCTGGATACGATGCCGCCCTGGCAAGGCGGTGGCAACATGATCCAGGACGTGACCTTTGAGAAGACTTTCTATCAACCGCCTCCGCAACGCTTTGAAGCGGGAACTGGAAATATCGCCGACGCCGTCGGTCTGGGCGCTGCGATTGACTATTTGGATCGCGTCGGTATTGCCAATGTCTCGCGCCATGAGCACATGCTCTTGACCTATGCCACTGCGGCCCTGCTGAAAATTCCAGGTCTACGCGTCATCGGCACCGCAAAAGAAAAAGCCAGCGTAATCTCATTCGTAATGGAAGGTTTGCGAACGGAAGAGATCGGCGACTATCTTAACCGCAAAGGCATCGCCGTGCGCGGCGGACATCACTGTGCACAACCGATCCTGCGCCGATTCGGTTTGGAGAGCACCGTGCGTGCGACGTTTGCGCTCTATAACACCTGCGAAGAAATCGACGCGCTCATTGCTGCCCTGTGGGATCTCAGGCAGGGACACACGACTGGGCTTGTCTGAAGAGCTGAGGACGAATTTCAATCGCCTGGGTTCAGCACCACGAATCCACCCGAGTGGCTAATATAAATTCGATGGAAGATGGCAGCGGGCAGCAGGCCCGCTGCATCGAAGGCAACACCGCGACGGGATTTCACTAAATCCAGATCGTTGAGTGTTGTCGTGCCGATCTTGATCCCTGTATGAGAGTGGATGGCGGTTCCATTCGGCCCGCTGGTGAATGCTATCGAACCGGCCCATGGCAGGGATGACGAGGATTCAGGCCGGACGGGGAACAGCTCGGGCATCCTGGCACCAGTGTCTAACTGCAACTGGACTTTGCCAGCGCTCACATCGATAATCTCCGCTTCAATCAGCAAGCGATTGGTGGTCGGCTCGCCATGATAGCGGCCAATCGTCTCGAATCGACATCGGTCCCCTGCGGGAGAATCGCCGCCAAAGTTCAAAGTGCGTTGCCGGTAGTCGATGAGAAAATCGAAATTCGAAAGATAATCCTCGCCCAGCACACCGCGAATCCCCGGCGCCTTGAGCTTCACCTGATCCAGTCGGTCGATCACCGCTCCAAGTTCTGAAGCCTCGGAGCCACCCACCCGCACCCTCTTCAGTCGCACCAGTTGATCCTGGCGCACATCTAAAACGGTAGTCAGCGAAGCCTGTCCGATGACCGGAAGCCGCAGTTCCCGCGCAAGTGCTGGATCGATTACTGTATGGGTTGCGCCGGTGTCCAGCAGAAAATCGAAGGGACCGGCACCATTGACCATTGTCTGAACGACGATCAAGTATCCGTCACGCAATTTGAATTTGACGGTCTCGATCGATTGCTTTTCCTGCGCCGCCAAGGTCGTGGGCAGCCCCAGCAATAGTAAAAGGAAGAGCAGCCAGGCAGACCCGCATCGGCCAGAGGGACGGTATCGGTTTGGCCGGCAGATTCGAACAGGCATGAGACGGGCCGTCTGCATGATTCTCTTCCTATCGGCGACGCCCGCGGATCTTTGAGCGCCATCTGACCCATGAATGTACCGCGAGTCAGGGGACAATGTCCAGCGATAGAAGTCTATCCGGCGTTTCGGCCCGCTTCTTGTGTTCTAACTCACCTCATATCTTGATCTTGGAGATTCAGTCGTAATCGTCTGTCTCCGCTACACTTAGTCAATACTTTGGCAGCGTTGTGTCGATCCGGTCGGCCCAGGCCAGAATGCCGCCGGTCAAATTGGTCGCGCGCCTAAAACCTGATTTCCGCAGGAAATCGACGGCCTTGGCGCTGCGTGCACCGCTCTTGCAGTGCACCACGATCTCACGGCTTGAATCGAGTTCGTGTACGCGCGTCGGCAGGTCGCCAAGCGGAATCAAATGCCCCTTGATGTTAACGATCTGATACTCATGCGGCTCGCGCACGTCAAGTACGAAGATGTCTTCGCGGTCATCGAGACGGCGCTTGAGTTCCTCGGGCTGAATCTCAGGGATCTTTGCACTCGCGGTTGCTTCTGCTTCCTCGCCCCGAATGCCGCAGAACTGGTTGTAATCGATCAGTTCTTTGACCGTCGGATTTGCGCCGCAGACCGGGCACTCTGGATTCTTGCGTACGCGCAACTCGCGGAAGCGCATCGCCAGCGCGTCGACCAGCACCAGGCGGCCGATCAGCGGTTCGCCTACCCCTAGAATCAGCTTGATTACTTCGGTTGCCTGAATGACTCCGAGCAAACCTGGAAGCACGCCCAGCACTCCGCCCTCTGCACACGATGGAACCAGGCCCGGCGGCGGTGGCTCGGGATACAAGCAGCGATAGCAGGGGCCGGCTTCAGTTGCGAAGATGCTGGCCTGCCCTTCAAAGCGGAAGATCGACGCATAGACATTGGGCTTACCGCTCAAAACGCAGGCATCGTTAACCAAGTAGCGGGTGGCAAAGTTATCCGTGCCGTCGGCGATGATATCGAAGTCGCTGAAGATCTCCAGCGCATTCTGGCTATTCAGATATATATCGAATCTCTTGATTTCGACGAATGGGTTGATCGAAGTCAGCTTGTCGATGGCCGAGTCAAGCTTGAGGCGGCCCACATCGCTGGTGTAATGCAGTACCTGCCGTTGCAGGTTGGTATAGTCCACAACGTCGAAATCGACGAGACCTAGTGTGCCGACCCCTGCTGCAGTCAGATACAAAGCCAGTGGCGATCCGAGCCCGCCCGTGCCAACGCAAAGCACTCGTGCGGCCTTCAGTTTCTTTTGCCCTTCAAGAGTCACTTCCGGCATGATAAGGTGGCGCGAGTAACGCAGAATCTCTTCGCTGCTCAGTTTAGCCTGACTACTATCAATCAGTTCAGCCACAGTTCATCTCCCAACAATCGTTCGTCCTGCTCATTTTCGAGAAGCGAATTAAGCACTATCGTCCGCCAGCAACCGAGGGAACGATGGTGATCGTGTCGGTCTCTTTGACCGGTGTCGCGTCCTTGGTCAAATACCGGATGTCTTCGTCGTTCAGATAGACGTTCACAAAAGAGCGGAGCTTTCCGTCCTCAGAAAACAGATGCTTGCGCAGATCCGGGTGCTTGGCGACGAGATCGCTCAGTGCCTCGCCAACGGTCTGACCGCTCACTTCGATTGTGGATTGCTTTCCGGCATAGGGCCGGAGCGGAGTGGGAATCAGGACTTTGATCGACATGTTCTTCCTTCCTTGAATCTATGGGTTTGCAAAACTCCGGTTATTGCTCGATCACTTCGATGTGCTCATCTTCAAAGCGCTTGGCCTCTTCCGGCCCCAGCAATTGAAACGAGTTGGTTAATACGGCACGCCCGTCTTCGATACTGGTAATCACATACGAACAACTAATCCAATGCGCTTCGGCCAGATCCGTGGTGGACCATTGGGCGGGATGATTGGGATGAGAGTGATAAAAGCCGACAATGTCATCACCGTCAAGCATCGCCTCCCGCTGAATGCGGACCAGCTCTACCGGATCGATGTGATAACGATTGGCAGGCGAGTCGGTGCGCGTGTTTCCGCAGGGTATGATAGTCTCAACCGCCTTTCCACCAGTCTCGTCGAATTCACCCACCAGCACGCCGCAGCACTCATGCGGATAGGTCGCTTCGCCGTGCCTGCGCAGTTGATGGTAGAGCGTATCGGGAATTGTCAGTGCCATGCTTCCTTCCTTGCCTTACTCGTTCTCATTCCAGAAGTCTTCGCTTAGATACTTGTCCCCTGAGTCGGGAAAGATCGTAACCACAACCGAATCCGGCGACGCATTGCGCGCGACCTCGATGGCGCCGACAAGCGCTGCGGCCCCGGAAACACCAACGAGCAAACCCTCTTCGCGTGCCAGTTGCCTGGTCATTCGATAGGCCGCTTCCGTTTCGATGCCCAACTCGGCATCGGCGATGCTTGCGTCGTAGATCTTTGGAATGATCGAAGTCTCCATGTGTTTGGTTCCCTCGATGCCGTGAAAGGGCGAGTCGGGCTGCAGAGAGATGCAACGTATGGATGGATTCAACTCTTTCAGCCTACGCGAAGTCCCCACAAACGTCCCGCTGGTGCCCAGAATTGCCACAAAGTGCGTCACGCGCCCATTTGTCTGCTGCCAAATCTCATCGGCGGTTCCATTCGTATAGTGCGCGCGCCAGTTGGCATCGTTCGAGTACTGATCGGCATAAAAATACTTCTCTGGCTCTGAAGCGTCGATCTCCTGCGCCTTGCGGATCGCTCCATCGGAGCCTTCTCCTGGGTCGGTGTAGATGATCGCTGCACCGTAGGCGTGAAGAATGCGCTTACGCTCTTTTGAGACATTCGAAGGCATGCACAGCGTAACTGGAATTCCGTATGCCGCGCCAAGCATTGCATATGCGATCCCGGTGTTGCCGCTGGTGGAGTCGAGAAGAGTTTTGCCCGCTCCCAGGCTGCCAGAACGCAAGGCCTCATTTACGATATTCGACGCAGCGCGATCCTTAACCGAACCACCCGGATTCGTCCACTCCGCCTTTGCCAGCACCTGCACGTCCTTCGCCCCAATCGATATGCTTTCAAGGCGCAGCAGAGGCGTATTGCCGATTCGCTGCGTCAAATTGACGCCTAAGTTTGCTGTCATCGTCGTCATCGTCCGCTATGCCGTCAGCTTGGCTTCCGCCGGGAAGCGAAGTGAGTTGTCCATGCTGCGATAGAGGGCTTCGACCGCGTTGAGCAACTCAAAGACATCCTCTTCGCGATGGACAAGTTCTTCTAAGTTCTTTTGATGTGCGAATTCAATCACGGACGCAAAACGATTGTCGATCAATCCCGCTTGAATGAAGTGCTGCGCAAAGTTTGTAAACACCGCGGCATCCGTCGCTGCCTCGATGCCGCGCGTAATGAGCAAGGCGCGCGCACTGCGCAGAGCGATCTCGTAAAGTGGCGCTTCGCTTTGCAAATCGCCTGTTCGAAGTTCCTCGCGAATCTGACGAGCGCTGTTGAGATCCACCTCGATCAGGTCAAAGAGCCCGGCGGAGCACTCGCCCACGCCTCTTCCAACCAGTGAGAATGTTTCCGTTGCGTCCCAGTCACGATAGTAGCTCGCGTCTTCGTTGTAGGCCGGGATTGAGCGAAAACGATCTGCAATCTCTCGGATTTCATTTTCGCCCTCCGCGTCCACATATTGAGCGAAGGCGGAATACTTGCTCTTCTTTGCGATCCACAGTTTCAATACCTCATGCACGAATTCGGGCAGATCCTTTGCGCTTACGCGATCGATCGGTCGAGCCAGGCGTGCCTTTCCTTCGCCGATTTCGGCGCCCGCAACCACCATGTACGCCGGAAACATATGCTGCTCCGTGCGGCCTACATTGCCATAGAATCCAAGATCGGCCAGCATATGCTGTCCGCAAGTATTAGGGCATCCAGATAAATTCAGCTTGATATCCGCGACAGAGTCTAGATCCAGACTGGAAGCCGTCAAGCGTTCGGCAGTCGCCGCAAGCGCGCCTTTTGAGAGGCAGATGCCAAGTCTGCAAGTGTCTGCGCCGGTACAGGCAATAGAGTTGCCGACGAGGCTGGGGCCCGAGGATAGCGCGGAGATTTCGCGAACCAGAAGAAAAACGTTTGCCAGATAACTTTTCGGAATGTTGCGCAGCCTGAGGTTTTGGCCGAAGGAGGCGCGGAGAACATGATTGCCGAAAGGCGCAAGAAACCCCGCCAACCGAATGGCGCTTACATTCTCCAGATTGCCGAGGAAGATGGGAATGCGCACGGAAACCAAGCCGGCTTGCCTCTGGTTTTCGACGTAGCGATCCTTCCATCGATCGAACTCCGGAGAATGTTCCTGCACGGGGGCAAACGGCGGCAGGTCGCTCGATTGCGGAAGTTCTTCGATCGAGAGCGGCTCCGGAGAGTCACTGCGGACAAACTGCAACTGCTCATCGTAGAGGGTACGAAATCGAACTTCTCCGAGAGTCTTCCACAGGAAACGCAGTCGCGCCGCATGGCGATTCTTGCGGTTACCGTGCTTATCAAAGAGGCGTTTTAGGGCGCTGGCCACAATGTATACATCTTCAGCAGGGATGAAGTCGTGTAACAGATGCCCGACTTCTGGCTTAGCGCCGAGCCCACCGGCAACATAGACTCCGAACCCCTTCTGTCCTTCACGCAGATGCGCTACAAAACCAAGATCGTTGAACTCGGCATAGGAGCTATCCGCAGGCGAGTTGGAAAATGCTATCTTGAATTTGCGCGGCAGTAGCCATGAATCCGATTCCGCGATCAGTCTACTAGTCAGCGCAAAGGCGTAAGGACTTGGATCGAAAGCCTCGTCAATGCCAACGCCCGCATCGGGTGACACAAGAACGTTGCGGACGGTGTTGCCGCCTCCCCCGCGCGATGATAGACCAAACGGCAGCAACTCCCGCATAACTGAAAGCACGTTCTCAAGAGCGACATTATGAATCTGAAACTCCTGCCGTGTGGTAATGTGAATCGAATCGCTTCCATACTTGGCAGATGTTGCGGCAATCGCGCGCAATTGCGGCGGCGTCAACGCGCCACCGGTAATTCGGATGCGCACCATATAGGTGCCATCTTGGCGCTGCTCATAGCAACCGAACGGAACACGGCGAACCTTCAATGTCGCAGCATCGATCTCGCCGCGCTGATAACGGGCAATATAGGAGTCCAACTCTTCAAGTTCAGCGGAAAGGTTTTCCGGAATCTTGTAAAACATGACCATCTCCAGTGAAAAATGCCGCGTCTTCAGCGATTGTGAATAATACTGATTTTTAGTGTGTTTTGCGCCTGCCTGGCATGAATCCTTACCGGACAGGCGCGGTTGAAGAAGTTAATTCACAAGCTCGAATGTGACGGTGTTGATCTTGCCAGTGAAGTGATTAGGCGACTTGTACTCCGGACTTACCGGAGAACCAAGATCGCTACCCACGTCCAGTGTTTCGCCGCCGGCATAGATACTGGTAAACTTCGCCTCGCCGACAGATGCGCCGTTGATTGAGAGCTTTACATCGCCGAGGACGGGGCGGCGCGAATAAAAGCCTGGCGTTCCTGAAGTGTTTGGCGTACTGTCCGGCGACGGAGTCACATTCAACTGAATATGCGCTACCCCCGCATGAATCGGTGTCTTGGAAACAATCTGCTCGGAGTGGTCGTTGGCAACATTCACCTCGTAGTACAAGTGGCTGTCTTTGACGAAGAGGCTGAAACCGCCCAAAATGCCTCCGTCGGCCACGATCACACCCTCGGCGCCATCGGTCGGAATCTCCACATCGGCATTGATCGTATATGCGTGCCCGTAGAGACCAGGCGCATAACGCAGCGGAAGGCGCTCCACTCCCGAACGGAAGGTGAATACCTTCTGGTCCTTGATCTTCTGATCCAGAGGCGACGAGCGCTCCGGCAAAATCGGATACGCATGGTTGCGTTCCGCTTCGCTGTTGAATACTTGTTGCAGCTCTTTCACCTTCTCGGGATACTTATCGGCGAGGTCGTGGGCCTGGCTGAAGTCCTCATTCAGGTTGTAAAGCTCCCACGGCCGAACG
>Ga0181525_10001940_pt1 | contig 17378 bp, 6 predicted proteins | sample PEATcosm2014_Bin_48_FD_121100 | JGI IMG/M metagenome (GOLD analysis project Ga0181525, IMG submission 121100) | Peatland microbial communities from MTU Mesocosm Facility, Houghton, MI, USA - PEATcosm2014_Bin06_10_metaG | ecosystem: Environmental > Terrestrial > Soil > Wetlands > Peat | place...
CGCCCGCCGAGATGTTCAGATTGCCGCCGCCAAGTGCGCCGAATCCTTGCTGGAAGCTGTCAAAGTCGGTCCACCATACGGTCGGAGACGAGGACGTCCCGGATCCGGCGCGAAACAGCCATTCATTGACGGTTTGCAAGGACCCTGACTGATTGCTGCCATCCGCAGCCGTACCCAGCACGTCGCCCTGCGCCGTTACCGTTAGATTCCCGCCTCCCTGCGTCAGGACCGGAACGATGTTGGCGTCATTGCCGTACATGTCGTACCCCTGGATCACCGGAAAACTGGGCGATGCAACGGTGGCGACACCCGCGGTGTAGACGACGTCGTCCTGTTGGCCGTTGCCATTATTCAGGATGACATTCGTGCCGGCGCTCAGGGAGATGGAACCAGTTCCCGTGCGAACGCTGACGCCCGGCTCGTTTTCGGTGCCGATCACGAGGTTGCCCGCGCCGGCAATCGTGCGGTTTGGATTGCTGGCTGCGAGATCGGCGCCGCCCGTCAGCGTGTAACTCCAGCTATTGCCGGAGGACCAGACCGTGGAGGCCGGATTGCCATTGCCGTCGGTGTAGTTGAGGAAACCGTCGCTGATGTTGGCATCGAGGACGAGATTGCCGGCGGAACGCAGGATCAAAGTACCTGGTTCACTTGTTGCCAGGGTGGATCCGCCGTAGCGCCATGTGAAGGTGCCCGCACCTGTGGAGGCGCTGGTAAGTCCTGCCGAAAAATCGATCGGGTCGGTGACCGTCATGTCACCCGTGCTCTCGATCTCGATGCCCGGCCGCAAATGGAAGTTCGTGTCCGTCGTCGAAAATCCGAGGCGCTGGGTAATGGCACTGACATTGGCCGATGACATGAAGCTCGAAAGCTTGGCAGCCTCCGAGGCCATCAATGCGGAATCGACGGTAAGGGGTCCCGTGTACGGATCCACCGTAACGGCGGTCACGATCGTCGTTGCGTTATTGCCCAGGATCGTGCCCGCAGCAACGGGAGCAATTTCCACGTCATTCCCGGTTGGCGCAACGCGCGACTGCAGATTCAGCGTTCCGTCCGAGCCGCCGAACTGCCCTTGCAGGTTGATCGTGGATCCCGATTGCAGGACGATCGCGTCAAGTGTCGACGGTGCCGCGGAATTCGCGTTGACGCGCGCCGTGAGGGCGATCGCGCCTGCAGACTGGGCGGCCCCGCTTGCACTGGCGTCGAGGGTCGCCCCCGAATCCACGGTGATCTGGTTGTTGGCGTACAGCGCAATTTGACCGCCCGACACGCCGCTTGCGTTCAATGTGCCCGCGATTTCGATGGACCCGTCCGTCGCGCCTTGGTTGCCATCGGCTTCGACGGTAATGCTCTGGGCCGCGAGGGCCGGCGTTCCATTTCCTCCAATCAAAATGTTCCCGTCGCGTGCACGCAAGGAAACGGAGGACAGCGAAGCGCCCGATGCTCCGTTCGCAATCGTCGCCACAAGTGCATTCGCGTTGGAAAGGGTTCCTGCATCCACATTGACGTTCGCACCCGTACCTTGGGTACCGGGGGTGAGGGCGAGGCTGCCCTGCAGAGCCACCGTTCCGTTTGCTGCCAGCAGATTGACCGTGCCGGCGTCGCCCGTGGATCCGGTTGCAGAAACGTCGAGCGTTGCCCCGGCGGACTGGCTGATCGACCCATTTGCGGAATTCAGGGTGATCGTTCCGGCGTCGGAATCCGCCGTGGTCGAGGCAAATGTCTGTGTCACGCCCGCAACCCGGATCAACGAACCGGAGTTCATCGTGATGCCATTGGAGGCGGATGTGCCCGTGGTCTGCAAATTCACGTAGCCGGACGGAAGATCGATGCGTCCGCCCAGCGTGATGTCGTTGGCAACGACTTGCAGGGACCCGCCCAGTTCCTGGGTTTGATTGGCAGTCGCGGGCCCGGAGGCCTGCGTCACGAAGGAACCGGGAACGTCGATGGTGGCGTTCACGCCGGTCTGTGTCGTGATGCGTGTCGAGGAAACCGAAAGGCTCGTCGTGGTACCGGCAAGATTCAACGACGCTGCGCTGTTCGCCGCGCCCGTGAATATCAAGTCTCCCGAACCTTGAACCGTCTGACTGTTGGAAACGGAACCCTGCGCGTTCAAGGCAACCGAGGAAAAACCGCTCAGGGAGATCGCGCCGGTCACCGCAATGCTGCCGTCCGCTCCGCTTGCCGAAGTTGCAGTTGACGAGACCGCCAATTGCGCGCTGCCCGTACCGGCATTTGCAACGGACGACGCGGCGGGATTCTCCAGATTGACGTGGCCTGCCTGGAAGGTCACGGCGTCGGTCGTCGCGCCGAACCCTGAAATGCCGGGACCAACCAGCGTGATGCTTGCCAGGTCGGGATTCCCGTTCGAATCCAGTTGACCGAGCGTTGCAGTGCCGTAGACGTCGACGCCTCCCAGGGTCGTAATGACCAGGTTCTTGGTACTTCCCAACGCCGCAAGGATGTTTCCGCTCAGGTCGATTCCGGGCGCGCCAGCGGGAGCGGCACCAAGATTGAATTCGTCCGCCGAAAGATTGACATCGGAAACACCAAGCACGATGCCCGAGGAATAGGTCTGCGTATCCGTCGCGTCAAAGACGAGCGATCCACCCAAAAATTTCGCCGAATCGATATTCAGACTACCCGTCGTCGCCGTGCCGGCAGGCGAAGCGCCGGTTCGTGAGTAAACAGGCAATTGCGCGGCACTTCCCAGGTAGACGAGCGCGCCATCGCCTTGTGCAACGAGGTCCGTCGTTTGCGCGGGAACGCCGGTCGACGCGTGCAATTGGGCTTGATTGGCAACCGTGACCGTTGCCGAGGACAGGATGATTTCACCGGCAGTCAAGGGATTGGAAGCCGTAACCGAAACGGTGTCGGACGCTACGGGATCCGAAAGCGTAACGGTGGTACCGGACGACGATGCCGCCCGGCCGTCCAGGGCGCCCAGCACCAGCGATTGCGCATCGATCTCGCTCAGGGTTCGTGCGCTTAGTGTGAGCGTCGACGACGGCGTCGTCGCCGTCGACCCCGAGTTGGCGACGACAATATCCGGTGCGTCGATTGCCACGTCCGCGCCTTGCGCGGCGTTCGCATGGGTTGCGAGGATCGTCGAATCGAGCAATGCGGAGTCGGTGGAAATCTGCAGGATCCCCGCGTCGCCCGCAACCCGTGGCGTTGCAAGCTGGAAATCCGCCGCGGTCGAATCAAAGAAGGAACTGGTTGCGACCTGGAACTGCGAGAGTGTTTCGAATTGCGCTTCGGTATAAACGCGGAAGCCACTCCAGCGCGAAGCGATCGTGCCGGCCGCGGAATCGCCCACGCGCCCAGCGACAATCGAGGTTCCGTCGGGCATGGCAACCACCGAACCGGGCAACATGTCCTGGTAACCGGATGCCGCCTCCACCGCATAAGCACCTGGCAGCAGGGCGTAGCGAACCGGCATGATCGTGTAGGTTCCCGCGGGCAGGCCGCTACCCGCGGCAATGGTGATCGTGCTTCCCATTTGGAAGGAAGCGTAGGAAGCCGACGGCAATCCGTTATTCAGCGTCAGGCTGGAGAAGATCTGCGGGTCATACGCCGACATCGCCGTGCCCTGTGTGGGTACGATCGCGAAGAACGGATTGCGCGAAGTGGAAGACGTAAAGGGAAAATTCTGCGAGTAATCGTACGATCCGCCCGGTCCGGCCGTGAAGCTCACGCCCTGGTAGTCGCCACCGGCCGAAACATTGAGCGTCGATCCCGCCGATGCCGACAAGGTTGCGGCGTTCAGGCTGATTTCCTTCGCCGGTACCGTGACACCGGATGACGAGGCGATCGTGTACGGCGTGATTGCGGCGTCGCTGTTCGGGATGCCGTAGGTCCAGGTATTCCCGTTCAGTATCGTTCCATACGGAACAAGCGCATCTCCTGCGACCGAAAGAAGGCTGCCGCTTTCCAGCGTCAAGGTATTCGATGCATTGATCGCGATGGAACCCAGCGGCGCGAGAATGTCGCCCTTGACGTCCATGGAGCTGACATTGAACGTCAAAGAGCCGCCGGCCGAAAGTACGGCATTTGTTGGCTTCGTTGTTCCTGCATTCGTCACCAGGACGTTGCCTTCGGAGGAACTCCCCGTTGGACCTTCGATGGCGTAATCGGATTGCGTTGCCGGGTAGATGCGCGCCGCGTCGATCGTCAGGTTGCCGCCGAATTGAAAGCTACCCGCCACGCGCGGGCCTGCGGTCGACGGCAAGGTGCCGATCCCTACTACATCCGTCGACGCATTAAGGGTTACCTGGCCTGCGCCGACCATGTTGACATTCCCAACGAGGTCGATGTCCCTGCCGTCGAGCGTGACCTCGCCGGTGCCACCGCTGGCAGCGGCAATCGCTGCCGGCGAATACGCTTCCCCGTTGGTCAAGGTAGAGAGCGACTCGGCGGGACCGACCACCAAGTAGGGAGCCTTGAACTCCACATTGGAACCCGGCGTGACGTTGATCGCCGGAGCGGCCAGTACCATGGACGCGGGTGTACTGATGACGCTTGCCTGAGCCGAGGTTCCACCCGTGACGCTTATCGTATTGGGTGACTGCAGCCAGACGTTGGAGAAGCCGGAGTTCTGAAGCGTCGAGGGCGAAATATATCCCTGGTTTGCCGTCGACGTGAATTCGGCCTGGTTCGACGACAGCGTGGGCAGCGCGCTGGATATATTGATCGTCAGCGGCGACTCCAACTGTGCCAGCATGGTGGGATCGGAAACGGTCTGCAGAGCCGATTGTGTCGGGGCGATCAGCGAAATCGAAAGATTTCCGCCTGCTGTTGTTGCATTCCCGCCGCGCGTGTCGATTGCACCTTCGACGAGCACCCCGTTGCCGCCGCTTAAGGAGACCGTTCCGCCCGAAGAAGCGACCGCCTCAGGCGCGTACGCACCGGTCGCCTGCACGATATCGACCGTATCCGATGCGCCCCGGGCACTGATGGCGGATCCTGATTCCAACGCGACGGTACCGCCCGTCGCATTCAAGCTCACGGTGCCCGCATTCAACACATTGCCGCTCCGCACGTTCGACGCATTCGGCGTGACGAGACTCGCGCCGTCAACATTGATTTGCGCGCCGGGGTCGAGCACGATCGCCCGGTTGTTGAGCTGACTGAGGCTCAGCAAGGGATCCGTCCCCAATGCCGCGGCAACAGTGCCTGCAGGCGCATCCAGGTTGCCGTCGATCACGATGCGGGAACCTGCCGTCAAATTGATGGATCCACCGATGCCGGTTTCGATATGACTGCCCGCACCGATGCTCACAGCGCCGGTGACGGAAAAGCTGGAGCTGAGTGCCACGTTGACAGGAAACGCCTGACCGGGGAGCGCCGCCTGTAGTGCGGCCGAAGAAGGCAACTGGGCACCCGAGGCTGTCGCATCCAGGGATATGTTGTTGACGATCTTCGTAACGTCCGGCGCGAACAGCGCACCGGGCGTCACGGTCGTCGAGTTGAAGGACTTGAAATTGAACGACTGAAAGCCGCGATCACCGACCGACACCGGAATCACGGAATCCGAGGCAGTGGCCATTCCCGTGCCGAGAGTCAAGGAGGGCGCATAAACACTGAGTGAACCGCCGGTGGTAACACCGAACCCTTGAATTCGCGAAGAGAAGTCGGAACCCAAATCCAGCGTGCCTTGATCTGTTTCGGTGATTCCGGGCGTGACGGGATTGGTCCCGGTCAGGCTGAGCGAACCGCCGCTGCCGCCTGAAAACGTGCCGGAAGCAGACAGGTTCGCACCTGCCGATACGTCGAAGCTCGTCTGGGAAATGTCGACCGAACGTCCCGAAATGGAAATCGATCCACCGTTCAAGACGATCGGAGTCGTGGGCAGATTTGCAGTGGCGGGATATTCGTCGTTGGTCCAATTCCCGGCGGTATTGACCGAAGTGCCTGGCGCGAAAATAACGGAGCCTCGAAGACTCGGATTCGTAACGAGGTTAAGCAGGTCGCGTTGCGCGTATGTATCCGCGTACTGATTATCTCCACCGGGCAATACGGTCAGTGGGCGCTCCGAAATGCTTACGGATCCGCCGGGTGCCTGGATCGAGGAATTCACTGAGACGGCATTGGCCTGGATACTCAACTGACCATTGGCCCCGAGATTGACTGGACTGTTCGCGGCAATCACGACAGCCCCGTCGCTCGTCAGGTTCAGCTGAGTAAAGCCGTCTTTCTCCAGGGTTGTCGGGTCCAGGACGATCGGTGTACCGCTGGCAATGCCCGAGACGATTTGATTGGCAGTTGCCGTGTCCGTCGTAACGACGATACTGCCACGGGAAATTCCGGCCTCGGAATCGAGATCGCTTAGTGTCTGGCTGCCGATTCGAAGTGTCCCGCCGGCGGCCGGCGACGATCTCTGTTGAGAGGAGTTCGTCACACCTGCGAGGAGACTTCCATTCAACTGGGCGGTCGGAGCGTAGATTTGAATCGTCCCTGCGTTGGACCCCTCCGTATAACCGCCGACCTGCGTGTAATTCGGCACCTGCCAGGAAATGGTCTCGTTGATCCCTTCGAGTGAGTCCACGGCGGAATAGCTGCCGTGGTCGCCGAACCCGACATACTGGACATCGGGCGACGCATTGGCGATGTTGACGAGTTGGCCGCCGCCCGTGATCAAAGTCGATGTGCGACCGATCGCTGCCGACACGTCCATCGTTCCGCCGGAAACGTTCAGCGTCGACCCTTTGGCCAGCGTGACGCTGCCCTCGGCATTCAGGCTGATCGTTCCACCGACGGTATTGCGCTGCGCCTGGGTTTCCGACACCGCCTGCTGCAAGTTGCTGACGTCGAGCCACGAGGGGACGTCGTTCAAGTTGACGTAGAGGCTTTGGCCAAGAAGGAAGCCGGTGCGCTGATAGGGCGCATTGGCCAGATTGTTCGAAGTCAGGCGATCGATGTATGCGAAATACAGGGCGCCGTTGATCGGTACGTTCTGCAGTCCCGAGGCGTCGATCAATGCATCCGAACCAACCGTAATCGTCGCCGAGGAATTGTCGGTGCCCAGCAGATTGCCAAGACCTCCAATGACGTACGGGTCGCTGCTGTCGATCGGCGAACTCGAACTCGCGGAACGAGCCGTGATCGTAATGTTGCCGCCATGGGCCTGTATGACGGTGCTGCCGGCAACACCATCTCCGCCAATGTTGACGGATGAGCCTTCTATCTCGATCGTGGATTTCAAGGTCGACGCAGTCGGGTCGCTTAGCGGCGCCGTCGCCGTGTCGGTCGGGTCCAGCACCACTTCGGTCTTGGATCCTGACTCGATATTGACGGGGCCAGTCGAACCCGAATCGATCAGGACCAAGGGGTCGTTGGAAGGTGTAGCCGAGGTATCCGCCCCACGTGCAATCAGGCGGATCGATCCGTTCGCATCCAATGCGGACGTGGCGGTCAGTGTCCCGGCCTGATTGACCGCCATCCCCATCAAGGTGATGTTGCCGCGCGCGACGGTGATGTTGCCGGTCGGGTCGATCGTCACCGCGTCGGTGTTTGCACCGGAGACTTCCACGAGCAATCCACGCAGGGAAGCTTCGGTCGAACTTCCTAGGTAGACATTCGAGCCGGCGCCGAGAATCACCTGGCCGCCACCGTCCACCTTGATCGTTCCCGCGTTTTCCACGGTTGGTGCGAACAGGAACACACGCCCGGCGCTCACGATCGTTCCGGACTGGTCGCGGCCCGCGGCGTATAGCGTGGCGCCGTTCTCCACCTGGATGGAAGGATTTGCGCCTGCCGACGCCGTCAGTGGCGATCCGGTTACCGCGGCGCTGGAACTGAATACCGGGTCGGTAACGACGGTGTCCGAGAGGAGTCCATTGGTGATGCGCGAATTCGAGATATCCAAAGTCGATGCAATCAGGCCGCCCACGTTGACGTTTGCCCCGCTGCCGAAGAGGATCCCATTCGGATTGACGAGATAGATCTGGCCATTCGCGGAAAGATTGCCCGATATCGTCGTGATGTTCGGATCGAAGATCCGATTGAGCGCGACTGAGGAGTTCGATGCCTGGACGAACTGCACCGAGTTGCCCTGGCTGATATTGAACGACGCCCAGTTGTAGATCGCCGTTGCAGCGCTTCCCTGATTGATGACCAGACTGTTGGCGGTGCTGGTCAATTGGTTGACGCCAGCCGCAAGCGTCGCTTTGGTATTGAGCGGGTCGAACGCAGTGCCCGCACAAGTGCTCGAGCCCGGGCAGGGAACAGGCAAGGAGCCCTTCGCGTAAACGGGCACTTGCGCCAGTGCGAAGGTGCCGGTGAGCAACGCGATCACCCCGATGCGAAAAGTGCCCGCACCGCCCTGTGTCAAGCGCGCGCTATTCGAGGTTCGCAGCTTCGAATAGGAATTGTTTTTGCGCTTGCGAGCCCGACTCATTTTCATCGCGAATCGTCCTATCCGAACTTGGGTGAAACTCTGGTTTATCGCTCCGGGACGTGTCCGATGCGTGACAGTCCGGTAAATGCAACGAACATGCTCGAAAAAAAACCGGGAGGCGCGCTCCCGGTTCCAGCAGGGCGGCGCCTCATCGCGCGCCGCCCTGCGCTTTGGTGCTGGCTAGCCCTTAGTGGTGACGGACACCACTGCAGGTCTTGCCGTTGGTGTAGTACGTGCTGCCGTTTGCAGTCGCGATCGGGTAGATCCCAGTCGAGTTGGTCGTCGAGTAGGTGATCAGCGAGTGCGGCGACGGGCTGGTGCCCTTGCCGGCCAGGTCATTGCAAACTGCTGCCTGGTCGCCCGTTGCCGTGCTGCTGCAGTGCAGGTATTCCTCGGACGAATAGCTGATGAAGCCACGCGTGAAATTCGTCACGGTCGGAACCACACCTTCCAAGGCCAGGAAACCCCAAGGTGCGGTGCTGCCACCGAACGAGCCTGAGTTTCCAGGTGCGCTCGACGAATAGCTCGTGCCGGCGACCGCTCCAATCACGAAGTGCGAGGTCGGGTAGGCATTTGTCAAGCCGTTGACCGTCGTCGGATAGCCTTGGAGGCGCTGCGTAACATCGCTCGTCGAGGGGCTGTACGTGACGATGTTCGGGAAGCCTCCCGAAGTTTGCTGGCTGCTCTGATACGGCAGTACCGGTGTATCCGGACCTTCGGTCGTCGTCGACGAGCACGCAACGTTCATGAAGTACGCGTTCGACGCGGCCTGGGTTCCCGATCCTTGGTCACGACGCGCAAGCTCCAGACTCAGATCCGAGTAGTTGGACGGCGTGATGAACAACGGTGCGGCGCTGCTTAGGCCCGCGCCACCGGTATTCGCAACGATATCCGCGTACATGTTCTTCGAGAGGAGAGGTGCGCACGCTGCCGTGGTATTGACGATCGTCGTCGAACCCGCCGTGCCCGTGCCGCAGGTCGAGGGCAGAACGCCGGCTAGCAACTGGTCGTTTTGCATCGCGCCGTACAGGGCGCCAGACGCAGCAATACCCCAGACGATGCCGAATACAGGAACGCCAGGGGTTGTCGTCGTGCCGAACCCGGTCAACTCAGGTCCAAGCGTGAAGGGCGAAAGCAGGCCCGTGGGCGTTGTATTCCAGCTGCCATCGACGAGCGGCTGATTTGCCGTCGAACCCGTGTACAACTTTGGTTCGACGTCCGCCAAGCCGAAGGTCACGACATCCGTGTTGGTGCCCTGGCCGACCGTGGAGATCGTGCAACCCCACAGGTAGTCGACGGTCGTGCCCGAGCCGTTGGCAAGGGTCGCGGTGAACGCGGTCAATGTGCCCGAGCAGGTCGTGCTGGCCGGGTCGATCGTCTTCACATAGTTGAAATTGCCGGATGAAGCTTGGGCCGTCGTGAAAAACGACGAAGTCGTGGCGGTGTAGGACTTCCAGGAACCGCCGGTCGTGTCGTACGAGCTGCTGAACGGATTCGACGTGACGTGTGCGCCGGACTGCGGCGTACACGACACGGTGAAGACCGAACCCGCCGCAAGCTTGGTCGGCGCCGACGAGGAATTGTCATAAAGCTGGACGGTGTTGCCGCTGCCGTACGGATTGCAGTCGTCCTGCAGGATGTAATTGAGCATGCCGGCGTTCACCGCCGACGAACCGGCACCGACGACGACTGCTGCGCCTGCCGGAGCGGCAAAGGCGGCGGCAACCGCTGCGAATGCGGCCGATACCTTGATTTTGCTGGGGATCATATGTGAGTTCCTTTTTCCTTCGGGATTGCAAGTTTTGGACAAACCCTTCCCCAGACCCGCACACCAATCGTGTGCGGGTCCAAGAAAGCTCAAGCCGATAAGGGAATGTCGCGGGGCTGTTGTGCTTATGCCTTCGTGCGACGGCGAACGATCGCACCAACCGCAACCAGGCCGGCCATCATCAGGCCGTACGTGCCAGGCTCGGGAACAGCCGCTGCCGTCGAGAAATCGATGGCGTTACCAGCGACATTCAACGTTGCCGACGCCAAAAGTGAATCTGCGCCGCCTGACGTTTGATAGTAAAGGTCCAAAGCGCCCGTACCCGTGCCGGTCGCAAAAATCGACCCACCAACGCCGCTTCCGGCATCGCCCGCGCCACCGTCAAAAATCGTATTGACGAATGAGTTCGTGGCAGTCGAGGCCGCAGTCACGGAGTTCGCGGTGCCCAATGAGGTTGCGTAGACGGACGTCGTAAGCGTGTAGATGTTTTCAAGATCCGTGTTTGCGTACGTGCCAGCGGTAACCGGCTCGGACGCCAGTTGCGAAATATCACCAGCGCCCGTACCCGAACTGCCGCCCAAGATCGCGAAGTCCCAGGTGGACGATGCGCCCGTCGCGTCCGCAACAAACGTAGACCACGCGGTAAAGCTGCTCAGGTTGATGTTGGACGTTGGACCGGTCGTGGCGACAGGGCCGGCATCCGCTTCAAAGGTCAAGCCCGAAGTCGGGTCATAAACGACGACATAAATGTCGGTGGGGTTGCCGCCGGCCGCCTGCGCCGTCCCTGCAATTGCGGAAAGGGCCAGCGCCGTGGCTACTGACGCAGCTTTCAACGAGAATTTCATCAAACTTCCTCCGGTTAGTTAATTTCCGTTATCCGGGGCAACCAGGCATCTCGCCCGTTCCCGGTTACCCCTGTAAAGTTTCCGTGACCCCGCTTGATCGCGCCCTTTGCTGCGGCATCCGGTATGTGAACGTTAGAAGGACTATGTGAATTTGCTGTAGCAAATCGGTTGCGCGGCTGGTTCCTTCGGACTAACTGGGGCGGCGTACTTCGGTCGCGCGCAAATCGAGCGCTTTCGTGCATCCGAACGCCATTTGCGCATTGATCCGATCGGACTATGCAGCCTGGCGAGATGACATCAATTCGTCATGCTGGGTGAGACCGCAGGCGTTCCGCTCGCCGGCCAGGAAGCCATGCAAGCCTCGTACAGTGCGTGGTAGTACTGCAGGCAGGTGTATTGATCCTTGCCGTAGGGCGGCGGATCATCCGAGCAATCTGCCGAAGGTGCGTCGAAATTCTGAAAGCACTGGTTGGCAATGGCAATCTGGGCTGGGCTTAAGGTGGGCGCCTGGGGTTGCGAGCTCGAGTTCGACGAGTCGCCAAGTCCCAGGGAAACGGGCGAGGTATTGGAAGCGGTGGATGCCGCCTGGGCGGAGCCGTCCGACGCAACCACCATCGCATTGAAGTCCCAGTCAGCGTAGGTACGGGCGCTGCCAAATGACGATTCCAGGTTCGTGAAGCCGGCGTGCCTGACGGGCGGATCGCTGCTACGGCTGTGCACGCCGATGATGCGATCGCCCTGCTTGTCCAGGACCCAGTCCGCCTGGCCCGTCATCGGGTCGATGTAAATGCGGCGCAGGTGGCGCACGGTCACGGGAGCGCGCGTATCTTCAATGAGGTCATCCAGTTTCTTGGGGTAGGCGGGCGGGATATTGCCGATCCGGATCGCGTAGTAATGCGCGATGGCCTTGCGGAATTCTTCCCCGGCGAACAGGAGGTCGCGTTCCCGCTCCCGCTGTGCGTCCTTGCGGGCGTTCTGGACGGCAACCACACTAGCCAGCGCGACCAAGGCGACCAGGATCAAGGCCGCCAAGAGTGCGTAGCCGCGCAACCGGGTTCGCGGGCGGAAGAATTGCACATTCGTGTCTTGCATGCTGGCTATCCTACGGACAAGTACAACCCGCAAGGTTTCCGATTTATGACGAAGTACTTCGCAGATCCACTCTCGCGTGGCTGATGCATACGGACGCCATGACCGGAATTTCGCTGGATCAAGCCGTTGCGCAATTGCAAGCGGCGTTCGATCTTCATGCCGCCGGGCGAACGGAAGCGGCCGCGGACGAGTTGCTTCGTCTCTTGAACGTCGCCCCGCCGCACCTCGGATTGCTTGCCGACACCGGCGTGCATTGCCTGCGCAACGGCCTCCTGGAACCGGGCCAGGCATGGTTGAAGCGCTGCATCAGCCTGGCGCCGACGGACGCGCAGTTGCGCGCGATGCGTGGCGTCGCCTTGAACCGCCTCGGGCGCACTGACGAGGCAATGGCAGAGTTGAATCGCGCGATCGAATTGCGGCCCGGATACGCGGAGGCGTTCTTCGATCGCGGCGGCATCTGGCAGTCGCTGGAGGACCTGGGACGCGCGCTCGCGGATTTCGAGCAGGCGATTGCCCTCGTGCCCGGATACGCCGAAGCGCACTCGAACCGAGGGGCGGTGTTGCAGCATTTGGGGCGTGAGGGGGAGGCGCTGGCGAGTTGCGAGCGTGCGGTGCAGTTGCGTCCGGAGTATGCGCAGGGACACTTTAACCGGGCGGTGGTGCTCGAGCATCTGGGGCGCCATGAGGAGGCGCTGGCCGGATACGAGCGGGCGATCGCGCTGGATGCGGGGTACGTGGGGGCGCACTGGAACCGGGCCAATGCGCGCTTGTTGCTGGGCGATTTTGGCGGGTGGCAGGAGTACGAGTGGCGCTGGCGCGGCCCGCAAAGCGGCGCGGCGCTGCAGGTGGGGCGGCCGCTGTGGCTGGGCGAGACGCCCATCGAGGGGCGCACGGTGCTCGTGCTCTACGAGCAGGGGCTGGGGGATTTCATCCAGTTTTGCCGCTTGGGCGAGCCGTTGCGCGCGCGCGGGGCGCGGGTGATCTTCGAGGTGCCCGAGGCGCTGCGCACGCTCGCATCGAGCTTGGCCGGCGTGGAGCTGGTGGGGCAGGGGCAGCGGCCCGAGCACTTTGATCTGGTGTGTCCGCTGATGAGCCTGCCGCTGGCGCTGGGGCTCACGCGGGAGAGCATTCCGGCGCGGGTGCCCTACCTGCAGCCGGGCGCGCAGGCGCTGCAGCGCTGGGGGGCGTTGCTGGGGGCACGCACCAAGCCGCGGGTGGGGCTGGTGTGGTCGGGCAGCAGCGGGCACAAGAACGATCACAACCGCAGCATTGCCTTGCGCACGCTGGCGCCCTTGTTGGAGGAGCCGCTGGAGTTTCATGCGCTGCAGCCGGAGGTGCGCGAGAGCGACCGGGAGGTCCTGCAAAGCAGCGCGATGGGCTATCACGGCGAGCGCATCCAGAGCTGGGAGGACACGGCGGCGCTTGCCCAACACATGGACCTGGTGATCGCGGTGGACACGGCCGGGGCGCACCTGGCCGGGGCGATGGGATTGCCGCTGTGGGTGTTGCTGCCCTACAAGCCGGACTTTCGCTGGCTGCTCGAGCGCGCCGACTCGCCCTGGTACCCCAGCGCACGCCTGTGGCGCCAACCCAAACCCCACGACTGGAACAGCGTCGTCTCATCCGTACGAAAAGAACTTCGAACGCTTGCGCACGGCGGCTTGAAATAAATCTGTCACGAACTTTCACGTGCTTTGAGGGAAACTCTCATTCCCCGAAGCGCTGCACGCAGCGAACCATGCCCGGCCCGCCGTGCAAGCCATGAAACCCGGAATGAGCAAAGCCGTGGACGCCAACGCGATCGTTGCGCGCGCGATCCAATGCCACCAGGCAGGCAATCTGGACGAGGCGCAATCCCTCTATGAGAAGGCGCTTGCGCTGCGTCCCCTGCAGCCCGACGCGCTTCATCTGTCTGCGGTGCTTTTGCATCAAAGAGGAAACGCGCGGGCGGCTTTGCAACGATTTGCGGCCGCATTGGAGGTTAGCCCCAAAGTCGCAGCGATCCACTTCAATCGCGGCAAGGCCCTGCGCGATTCGCACAAGCTGGACGACGCAATCGCGAGCCTAGAACGCGCCACGAAGCTCGAGCCGCGCTTTGACCAGGCCCATTACGAATTGGCGACTGCGCTGGACGAATCCGGTCAGTACGAAAAGGCACTGGACTCCTTCACGCGTGCCGCTTCGCTTCGCCCTTCCGCGCCGGCGTGGCAGGGCGTCGGCAACTGCCTTGCGCGCCTGCAGCGTGGCGAGGAGGCCGTGCAGGCCTTTTTGTCTGCGTTGCAGCTGGAACCCGGGAACGGGGATGCGGCGTACAACCTTGCACTGGTGCAGGCTTCGATCGGACGAGCGCCGCAAGCCTTGGAAATTGCGCATCGTATTGCCGTCGCGCCGAGCGCGAACCATCATGGACGTGCCACTGCCCTGTTTCAGGCCGGGCAAATCCAACTTTGCCTTGGGCAGCTCGCGCAAGCCCGGCAATTCTTCCAACAAACCCTCTCCCTCGAGACCAAGCACCCGCAGGCACTCGTCGGACTCGCGCAATTGGATTTGCTGGAGGGCCAATGGGAGAGCGGCTGGGCGGGCTACGAAACGCGCTGGCTCCTGCAGGACAAGCAAGTGTCCGACGCCATCTGGGCTCGACCCCGCTGGAGCGGACGCGAGAGCCTCGAAGGGAAAACGATCCTGGTGCATGCCGAACAAGGCCTCGGGGACACGCTGCAGTTTTGCCGTTACCTTCCCATGCTGGAAGCGCGTGGCGCCAAGGTGGTGGCGCAGGTGCAGGCGCCCCTCACAACGCTATTGCGGCGCTCCTTGTCTTCCACAATTCGCGTACTGGACGAGGGCGGCGACCCGGGTGAATGGGACTGGCATTGCCCGCTTTTGAGCTTGCCGCTGGCATTCGCGACACGTCTCGACTCGATTCCTGCCAATGATTCGTACCTGGTCGCCGGCGCCCGGCCGCAATGGCTGCAGGCATGCCGCGACGAAGCGGCCAATCGCGATTGCCTTTTCGTGGGACTCGCCTGGTCGGGCAACATCCGCCACGCCAACGATATCAATCGCAGCATTCCACCGAATGCGCTGCGCATGCTTCTGGAGGCGAACCGCGACATGCCGAATCGCAAAATCCGCTTCGTCGCCTTGCAGACGCAATTTAGAACGGCCGACCAGGAAATCCTGGCACAAAACCCCAGCCTGGCCCAGTTCGTCGGAAAAATCGACAGCTTCGACGATACGGCCGCGCTGATCGGCGCTTGCGATCTCGTGATCAGCGCGGATACATCGGTTGCACACCTTGCGGGCGCCCTCGGCCACGCCGTATGGGTGCTGCTTCCTCACGTGCCGGACTGGCGCTGGATGCTCGGGCGGGAGGACAGCCCCTGGTATCCGCGGGCACGGCTGGTGCGCCAGCAGCGCCCGGGGGATTGGGCCGGCGTCATGCGGCAAGTCGTCCAGGATTTGCGGGAGCGCTATACGTGACCGACCAAAAACGCACGGACACGACGGCGTTTGTCATCGCGCATTACGACGCGCAAGGACGCGTTGCGCTCTATCTGCGCGAGCTGGTCGCCTACCTGCGCACGCTGACGCCGCATATCGTTTTCGTGTCGACCAATATCGACCCGGATGCCGCCGACGCGATGCGCGCGCATGCGCAGGTCATCGTGCGTGAAAACGTCGGCTACGATTTCTGGTCGTACAAGGTCGGAATCGATTCCCTGGGCGACTTGCGCGGGTTTGACCGCCTCGTCATATTCAACAACTCCTTTCTCGTCCTGGATCCGGCGCACCTGTGCAAATGCTTCCTGGAGGCATCGGGCAACGCCGATCTCCTCGGATTCACCCACAACCGGGATATCCAGCCGCACCTCCAGTCCTATTGGATCAGTTTCGAGAATCCGCAAATCATCAACTCCCAGGCCTTCGCGCAATGGTGGGCGCAGATGACGCCGATCTCGGACAAGCGCGAAGTCATCCGCGCCTACGAAGTCGGGATGTCGACGTTTTTCGGCCAGCGGGGCTTCCGGCTTTCGTCGATGTTCCAGCGCGACCGCGAAGAACTGACCATTGCCTTGTGCCGTGCAATCGAGACCGGCTATGTAAAAGTCAACATTCCTCCGGAGGGCCAGTTCGTCATCGATCCCTTCATGGGCGAGGCGACGAACGTCACGCATTACAGCTGGGACGCGCTGTTGCGGCGCTTTGGCTTCTTCAAACTCGAGTTGCTGCGCAACAACCCGAGCGGAGTGAACATCCACGCCTTGCGCGCAATCATGAATTCCACGGACCGGTACCGGCGCCTGCTGGAAGACGTTCTTTAGCAAAGCTGTCACAAAGAGGCAGTGCCGATCGGCGAAACTGTTCGCCCGGGATGCGCGGCATTGTCCATGTCCTGCATCCAACGATCGCGGGCTTTTCTTCGTGAATACCTCTCCCAACGGCAGAACGGAAAACTTCGACGCGCAGCTGCAAACGGCGCTGATGTACCTGCAAAGCGGCCAACCGGCGTCGGCGGCCGTGCTGTGCGAGCAGGTGCTGGCACGCAAGCGCGCGCATTTCGACGCCCTGCATACGCTCGGCGTGAGCCGCCATTTGCTGGGAGACTTTGCGAGCGCGGAAAAGAATTTTCGGGCGGCCGTGAAATTGCGGCCGGCCCTCGCTCCGGCGCACATCAGCCATGGCAATGCCTTGCGCGAATTGCGGCGTTTGCGCGAAGCGGCGGCGTGCTATGAGCGCGCCGCGGCGATCGCGCCGCAGATGTCCATCGGCCACCACAACCTCGGCTCTGCTCTGCTCGATCTGGGAGATTTCGAAAAGGCGCTCGCGTCATTCGAGCGGGCGCTTGCCTTGAAGGTCGAAGTCCAGACGATGGTCGGCCGGGGTAATTGCCTGGTCCGATTGAATCGCGGCGAGGAGGCCGTCGAAGTGTTTCGCGCGGCCTGTGAATTCGATGCCGCATTCACCGACGCGTTCGTGAATCTCGGCGCGGAGCTGGTGGCGCAGGGCCGAAGCCGGGAGGCGCTCGATGCGCTTGCCCGCGCCTTGCAATTGCAACCCACGCATGCGGGGGCGTGGGTGAGTCGAGGTTGCGCGCATCGCCAGCTCGGCGAGATGGATGCGGCATTGGTCGACTTCGAGCGTGCAGTTGCCTGTTCTCCCGGTCTGGCCGAAGCACACTCGAACCGAGGGGCGGTGTTGCAGCATTTGGGGCGTGAGGGGGAGGCGCTGGCGAGTTGCGAGCGTGCGGTGCAGTTGCGTCCGGAGTATGCGCAGGGAC
>Ga0181525_10001943_pt1 | contig 17372 bp, 17 predicted proteins | sample PEATcosm2014_Bin_48_FD_121100 | JGI IMG/M metagenome (GOLD analysis project Ga0181525, IMG submission 121100) | Peatland microbial communities from MTU Mesocosm Facility, Houghton, MI, USA - PEATcosm2014_Bin06_10_metaG | ecosystem: Environmental > Terrestrial > Soil > Wetlands > Peat | place...
GTCATCGGTGGCCACGACCTTTGACCAGATCTTTCCACGCAGCGATTCGAGCGCTTCGGCGGGCGCGCCCTCCAGCAGCAACTCGCCATTCGAAATGATGGCCATCCGCGGGCAGAGCTCGCGCACGTCTTCGACGATGTGGGTGGAAAGGATCACGGTGACGTTAGATCCGATGGAGCTGAGCAGGTTGAGAAATCGGTTGCGCTCCGCGGGGTCGAGGCCGGCGGTGGGCTCATCGACAATAATGAGCTTGGGGTTGGCGAGCAGAGCCTGAGCGATGCCGAAGCGCTGCTTCATTCCGCCCGAGTAGGTACTCAGCGCCTTCTTGCGCACATCCCACAGATTGGTCTGATTGAGAATTGCGTCCACCATCTGCTTGCGCTCCGTCTTGTTGGTGACGCCTTTCATGATGGCAAGGTGCTGCAGCATGTCCATCGCGGAGATCTTGGGGTACACCCCGAACTCCTGCGGCAGATAGCCCAGGATCTTGCGCACCTCGTCCTTTTGGGTGAGCACGTTCAGCCCATCGAGGTCGATCTTGCCGGAGTCCGGGTCCTGCAGGGTGGCCACCGTGCGCATGAGCGAGCTCTTGCCCGCGCCGTTCGGACCCAGCAGGCCGAACATGAGATTGCCGATAGTCAGCGAAAGGTTCTTCAGAGCCTTTACGCCGTTCGGATATGTTTTGGAAAGGCCGGTTATCGTCAGCGCCAAGGAACTTCCCCCCAATTTCGCGACTCGATCTTGTTACGTGTTCTAGAGGACCCAGGTTCCTGAGTTTTCAGCCCCATGCGTCAGCTTGGGGCCGTTTCCCCTGAGTTTCCGATCATACCTCGCGAGCGCCGGCGGGACCCGCTCCAGCGACTGACACCACTGAACCGCGCGCGTCAGCAAGCGGACAGACCCTTTGCACTCCAGCTTCTCGCAACTTGGCACTAGTCTTGCAATCCAGGCGATTCTATTGCGGAATGCGCCCCAGAGCGAGATCCGAGACGCGCGGATCGCCGGTGCTCATGCCGATCGCCTGACCGCCGCAAGCGCGCTTCACCAAGCGCGATCAGCGTCAGAAAGGTAAGCCAGATAGGGAACTTCTGAAATGGAAAATCGACACACGCGTGAGCAGCGGCAAAAAAAATGCCTATCAGGGGAGGGTAGCGGAACCCGAGCCAGGCTCCGCGGGCCGCAACCACGAGCATGAGCAGCAGGAACGGAATGCCGCCCTCGGCAGCCCACTCGGCCCAGTCGTCATGCGCATGATTGACCCAGGCGCCCGCATCGAAGACAGCAAAGGATGGGTACACGAGTGGCCACGTCCCCAGGCCGTAACCGCCCAACGGCCTTTCCTCAACCATGCGGACGGAAGCTTTCAGAAACTCGACGCGGCTGGCAAACGGCGCTTTCTCATCAAAGCGGCTCAGCAGAATGTCCCAGCCGACGACAGCGCTGGCGACCAGCAGGCAGGCGACCAGGCGGAGGCCAACAATACTCCAGTTCAGAGGCGTTTTCGAGCGGGCGAAGGTGAATACCAGAACCGCTCCAACCTCGAGAGTTGCGAAGACCGCCCCAGCGCGCGATGCACTGGTAATCACACTGCCATACATAACCGCCGCCGCCAGCGCATTCGGAAGCACGCTTTGGCTCGAATTGCCCACCGCTCTCCAGAGTGCCAGCGGCAGCAAGAGCTCGATGAACGCGCAGTAATAATCCCGGTTGAGGAAGGGCCCCATCGGGTCGTTGCTCCAGGGACTGTGAAACAACCACAGGATCTTTCCCTGCGCGGTGAATCGTTGCGCGATGGCAATGGTGGCGATGAGCGCGCCAAAGGCGACCATGCCGTGGCGGAAACGCGACCGGACTTTCGATGACGCCAGCGCCTGCAGAGCAATCCAGAACACACACACCGAAGCTCCCAGCTCGATGCTACGCATTTCCGTCACATACCGATAGATTGTTCTGCCAGACCAGCATTGTGCCGCTCCCCAGACGGCGGCCAGCGCGAGCGGTAAAAGAACCGGGGCGGTTTCGAGTGGCAACACTCGACGCCAAACCAGCAGCACCGTATAGAGCGCCAACAAGAACAGAAGGGTGGATATAGCGAACACCGGCCAGTTATCGGCCACGCTGATCGAGAGGACCGCGACCGCGAGGATAGCGGCCAACGCAATAGCCAGGATCCCGGACGCGGTTCCGGCGCGCCTGGACCTGCGAGACGCTACTCGGCGAAGCTCAGTCTTGTGTTCAGGATTCGAATCCATCCCTCAATCCTCAACGTGCCGGGCCGGCGCGTATAGCGCAGACTGATTCGGCACAGTCCAACATTCTGCGGAACCGCGAACTGAAACGCTCCGTTGCCGCCGCTCCCGAAAATATCGGGGGTGGGGCCCGTGATTTCGGCGCCCGCGATAGCGTCCATAATGCGCCAGCGGAGCCCTGTGCCGGCTTCTATCCCTCGGCCCTCCCAGGAATAGTTGAAACGATACTTCCGGCCGGGCGCCAGGACGGAAAGCTGCTGCATTAAATCGCACTGTTCCGCCTCGTGACCCGAAAATTCGAAACGCATGCCCGGACGTGTAAACTCAGTCCGCACGCCATCGACGGAGATGAGATGCCAGTCCAAACCGCGATTGAGGGGCGCCGTCCGAAAGTCGCTATTTACCAGGGATTGCCCGGCAAAGGGATCGATGCGCGTCGGCACGATGGAGCGAACAGCCAGCACATTCCACAAACGGGTCGCATCTTCCACATCTCCCTTCAGCGCCAGGCGTTCCACAAAATACACAGCGGCATCCTTGCCGCTCAAAGGCCACCGCGCGACTATATCCGCGGCTACTGGAACACCGGCAGCCAGGCGGCCTTGGTCGGTAAGCCAGGTCAGGTACTGTATCCTCACGTGCTCGCGCTCGGGAATCGTAGCGAGAATACGCTGCCCATCATCTGTCGCCGTCCAGAGCAGTCTGAACAGGCCCGTCACGTCCCCCACGGCGACCACCAGGCCATCATTGGCCCACTGAAACAAAGCGTCCAGATTCCCCTGCCGAAAATAAAAATTCGCCAGTGTCCAGCGCGGCAGATAGTCCTTGTCCATGCGCGCAGCGGCAAGAAGATCGTGTTCGGCCTCGCTCGTATTGCCCGCCGACTCCTCGCCAAGGCCGACAAGAATCAGCGCTTCGTAGTTACTTGGATTCAGCGCCACAGCGCGGCGGACATCCGCTCTGCCATCCTGTCCGGCCTCCCGCTTCAGCTCTGCCAGACGCAGCCACGCGTCCGCATCGCCGGGCGTCAGGCGGAGCGCCTCGAGCCTGGCGGAGAGGTCGTTTTGGTGGGAACGGTAGTCCGCCCAGCCGAACTTGAGGCTCACAAACCCGGCCCACGACATCAGGCCAGCCAAAGCTGCAAACCCAACCGTTTGTAAGAGTGATTTCTTCAACGCTTCCAGGCGAACATCGCCCCCAAACCCCATGCCCCCACTGGTTGTCATTCTATCCCCCACCTGGGTCGCCATGCGCGCCCTGAAGTGTGCCTTAGGCTTCAGCCTGTGACTCCAACCGCCTGAGCCGGTACCATACCCCTAGCCGAGACGCGACTGTGAAGGAGCGTTCTCAGCCGAGAACCCTGCGCCGGAGTCAATGCCGCTTTAAGAGATGGCATGCCGAAATCGGCCAAGGCAAAATAAGAGCTATGGCAGCCGGCCCCACCGATTACCTCGCAGCGGAGCGAACATTTCTAGCCTGGATCCGAACCGGCTTGGCGCTCATGGGATTCGGGTTCGTAGTGGCGCGCTTCGGCCTCTTTCTGCGAACGCTCCAGATGGCCGAGCCAAGTCTGCCGGCCCAATCCTACGGACTCTCATTTTGGTTCGGCACCGCGCTCATCATTCTTGGAGTTATCGTCAACATTTTGTCCGCCAGCCATCACCTACACCTGGTTAAAGATTTGAATCAAGGCGGATCTGACTTTAAACGCCCGTCCACGCTCGCCATAGTCGTTGCGCTGACTCTGGCCGTCGTCGGATTGGGAATGGCGATCTACCTGGTTTGGGTTGGTCAGCCTAAGCCCGCAAATATTGGACATCAGGAGAAAGCAATGACATCGAATGCAGACCCGGGAATTATCAACGTGGCCAGCAGCCATTCAGTTGATGAGGCCGTTGAAAAATTGAAGGAAATGCTCCAGTCCAAAGGAGTCAAGCTGTTTGCCCTGGTCGATCACAGCGGCGAAGCCGAAAAGGTTGGACTCGCGATGCGGCCCACGAAACTTTTGATATTTGGAAATCCAAAGGCCGGAACTCCCCTGATGATTGCCTCGCCCACAATCGCGATCGACCTGCCGTTGAAGATTCTGGTTTGGGAGGACAGTAACAGCAAGGTCTGGATTTCGTACAACAGCCCGGCTTACCTGCAGGCTCGGCACAATTTGCCTCCACAACTCGTCCAAAACATCGCCGTTGTGGAAGCGCTCGCAAGAGCGGTCGAGTGAGGAAGGCTCCAGACGGCTCTGTAATGCCGCATCTTGGCGATGCGATGCGGGGCTGATGCCCGCCCAGGATTAGACATTCTTATTAGCACGCGCCTATTGGAAGCCACCGCACCCGGTTGTGTAAGTCGCCAGGCGTCCAGTTCAGCCAAACGAAGAGCAGCCCTTCAATCGCGGCTCCGATGGATCGGGAAGACGGAATCAGCAAGACTCCTGGCGATTCGCGCGTCGTGGCGAAGGCATGGAAATAGACGCTCATGGTTCGCAGGTCGCCAGACACCAGGACCCTGCCATCTTCCGCCGCGATCCGCAAGACTTCCAGATCGAAAGTGCCCTCCGGGATTATGCCCGCAGCAGGTTGAAAGTCTACTCGACGGCTCTCTTCGAAGCAGTCCTTTCCGTATGTCGGGATAGATGTCGGCGTCAGCTTGAAAGCGGATCTTCAAGCGAGCCTGGCGTCCGCTTCTTTCCTGGCCCGCTCAAAACGGTCGATCATTTCCTGAGGCATGGGATATCGCGCCTTGATCTGTTCGAAGATGCGGTCCTGATCTTTCAGGTAGGCTTCCACCTCAGCAGGGTGCTCCAATAGGAAGGTGATGGCGCCGTAAACTTTCGCCAGCGATCCGATGGAAGGGTAAGCCTCAAAGATCGCTTCGGCTGACCGTCCTCGTCGAAAGTCATAGGCCACAACGTCCAGACCAATACGCGTACCAGCCACGTAGTAGCCACCATTGCGGACTTCGACGTACTCGTTGGTCGGCATCATCCAATTCAACTCTGCTCCGATTCTATCTCCCAGCGATGGGCGTTGGTGGGTTTGGGAGGATAGCAACAGCAAAGTCTGGATTTCGTACAACAGCCCGGCTTACCTCCAGGCCCGGCACAATCTGCCGGCGCAGCTCGTGCAAAACATTGCTGTCGTAGAGGCGCTGGCGAAAGCGGTCGAGTGAGGGGGCTTCCGGATGGGCGAGATAGTCTGCTGCTAGGGCGGGGCCGGCATCATAAGCAGTGATTGGCCGGATCGCCTCGCCCCTGAGTGTCCAAGCGACGAAGAGAATCCTCATCTGCCGCGTGTGTCCAACGGAGGTATAACGTTGAGCCACGCGGCCGTGATCTGATTGGTGTAGAATGACGTTGTGAAGCGACTAAGCGACAGTGGCGTGAAAAAGTTCCAGGCGATTCTTTCCGAGCACAATAAAGGCCTAAGCAAAGAGGAAAGGGAATCTCGTCTCCTGAAGCTTGAGGGCATTGCTAATTCCGTTCGCGCTCGTCGCTCCAAGTCCGCAGCGTCGCTGACCACTCCGGCGAGTCCGGGGAAAGCCCGTATCCACGCATAACGGCCATCAGGTCATCGAGAGTTCCGTTGTTCCAGATCTCAAGCAACGCGGCAGCCATACGCCGGCGTTCCTCAATCGTTTCGACGTCCTTGGGGCGCCGTCCTCTCCGCTCTTCCGCCCTGCGCACTTTCTCGATATCGTCCGCCAAAGTAGTGTTCCCTTCCGCTCGGGTATCGTATAGGAGCAATGGGGCCGCGATCAGCCGATCGCGGAAGTGCTGCTAGCTTACCGTAACAAAATATTCTCTAACATCTTCAATGAGGCTCGTTGGCGGGAAATCGCACTACGAAAAAGCGTATCATAGATGGTCTTAGTTATGTTATAGAATCTTTTGTAGTTGCAATTGTCTGTCATCCGATGTATAGTCACCTCGTATTCGACTCGAGGGCGGGACGTGGCCGGAGCCGTTCCATGATCTCGACTATTCCGCGGAGGTGCTATAAATGGAAGCCTTAACTTTGGATGAGTTGACGATGGCTGTAAAAGGAGATTACACCGCCATCCGACGGGTGACGCGGTTGGACGCGCTCGGCGAGAAGGTATTTCCTCCCACTTACGAAGGTGGAGAGTACGCCGAGGAGCAGCGCCAAGTGCGCAATGAGAAGGGCGCTGTGCAGACGGTCGAAACCGTTCTGCTGGATTCCGTCCAGTCACAAGCCAATCGACTGGAGCTGGCGCTGCTGCGCGCCTACCGAGGCGGCCGCTTGAAGATGCCGATGCTAGTCGTGGATTTTGCCACGGACGGGAGTGACGCTACCCTTGCAGAAGTCGGACCGATCACTGCGCTTGAAGCGCCGCACCGAATGTGCGATGCGATCTTTCGCGACGCCACGTACCGCGATGCCCCGTACAAGGACCAACCTTTCCGGGCAACGGGCCCTGGGGAGAAGCTCAATTCGGCTAAGGCAACAGCCGCAACGTCCGTCTTCGAACTCTGTCCGACAGCGCTCATCTTCGGCTTCTGGGATTCTGCTGGACCTCGCGGCGGCTTAGGCGCTAAGGTGCAGCGTGCATTAGTTTCGGAGATTGTCGGTTATCAGGCTTCGAAGGATGGCAAACGCCCGGCCAGCCGCATCGACCCTCTGCAGATCGAAAACAACGTCGAAATCTATGCGAAGCAGGGCGGCGGTTGGACCTTCGATCCCACGCAGGCTCGAACAGACCCCGCTGGGCAGGCCGTCACACTCAGACCTTCTGAAATCAATCACGGCAACGTGACGCCATCTTTACGCCACGAAGACAAGGCCACAAAGAAGTCTGTGCTCAACCACGGCGGCGTGACGCTGGCATACGCCGAGCAGCAAACTGTGTTGTCGCTCGCTGCGCTTCGTCGGCTGCGCTTCCCCGTGAACAAAGCGACAAGAGTGGAGATCGATCTGGCGGCACGAACAGTGCTTGCTGCTCTGGGGCTGGCGGCCATTTGCTTCCTCGACGAGGATGGCTACGATCTGCGCTCGCGCTGCCTCTTGGACGGCAAGCCCGGCGTTTCGCAGTTCGTGGGCCGGGGCGCCACACGTGACTTCGAATTGGAAGCCGATGCGGCGGCGGACTTAGTTGCGAAGGCAGCCGCAAAGGCAAAGGGGGTGGGGCTGCCGTGGCCGGAGGAGGCCCTCGTTCTTCAACCTTCACCAGATCTAAGCCACTTGGTAGTCGAGAGCCGGAGGCGGTCAATGGCGGCCGCCGCTGGAGGGTGAAGCGGTGCTTGTCCTAAGAGTGACCTATTTAACGGGGCGAGTGTATTCGGCCGAGTTCGACGACGGTGACGCGAAAGCTGAACCCGAGTGGCCACCGCACCCATCCCGACTTTTCTCCGCGCTAACGGCGGCCTGGGCCGAGGGTGGTGGTGAGGATGAGTTGCGTTCAGCGCTGGAGTGGCTCGAAGAACAGGGCGCGCCCCGCGTCCTGGCTGGGGAGCACACGCCCCGGAAACTAGTACAGGCGTTCGTTCCAGTAAACGACAGCGAAACGCTTCCCGACAGCCGTCCTCGCAAGGCCCGCGCTTTCCCTTCCGCGACATTGGTGCGCAGCGATGTCTACTTCGTTTGGGATGCCGTGCCGGCACCCAAGGTACGGGCCGGGCTAGACCGGGTTCTTCAACGCACCAGTTCACTTGGGCATTCGTCGTCCTTTGTTTCGATGGAGATCGCGGATTCCATCGCGGGAGACCGGCTGACGGAATGGGTACCGGACGCGCGAGAAGGAAGGCGCATGCGAATTCCATATCCGGGTCGGCTGCGTGAGCTAATCGCACGGCACCAGAAATTCGAAGAAAGCGGCAGCAAGGTTTATCGTCCTTCGGCCGGCTCGACGACCCTGTATGGTCCAAAGAAGTCTCCAGGGGCGGGCTTGGGGAAAAGCATTTTTGACCGCATGATTGTATTCAGACGGGATGCCGGGCCACGAGCCTCATTGCGGTCTACCCTTTCCATTACGGCGGCCTTGCGTGGGGCCATCCTCGCACATGCACCGCAGCCAATTCCCGAGTATCTCAGCGGGCATTCGCCGGAAAGTACACCTGACGTGCCAGTGCGCAGCGAACGCCCCCACATTGCGGTGGTCCCACTTCCCTTCGTGGGAGCGCCGCATGCGACGGGTGATCTGATCGGGGCGGCAGTTCTGCTCCCCAGTAGCCTGACTCGAGACGAGCGCGATATCTGCTGGCAGGCTGCGAGTTCCGTGGAGGAACTCAAGATGCCGTGGGGATGGTGGGGTGTCTCGGTCGCCGACGCCGAGGAGAGGCGGCGTGCGTTGCGGCCGGGCACCTGGACTCAGCCGCACAAGGCGTGGTCCACGGTGACACCTTTCGTGTTCGACCGATATCCGAAAGACCCTTACGGGGAGGCGGCAGAAAGGATCGTCCACGAAGCGTTTATCAGGGTCGGCCTGCCGAAGCCATGCGAAATCGACCTGCATTACAACGCTTGGCTAATCGGGGTACCAAAGGCGTCGATGTTTCCCCCGGCAGCGGCACGCCCGGGTAAACCGCAGCGCTATCACTGCCATGTGCGGGTACGGTTTGAGAGCGCAGTCGCCGGGCCTCTGGTCGCTGGAGCAGGGCGTTTTTACGGCTACGGGCTCTTTCGCGCGTTGTCTGGCGACGAGGATGTCGGATGACGTTTTCTGAGTTCTTCAAGGCGATCTGGAATTATGAGCCGTTCCCGTGGCAGGAGTTGCTGGCCGAGAAGGCGCTACAGGGCGAATGGCCTCGCTCAATCGGCCTGCCTACGGCGGCGGGGAAGACGGCTCTACTCGATATTGCCGTATACGCTTTAGCAAAGCGTGCACCCAAAGCGGCGCGGCGGATCTTCTTTGTGGTTGACCGTCGCGTGATCGTAGACGAAGCGGCGGAACGGGCGGGGAAACTGGCCAAGAAATTGCGAGACGCGCCGGCTGGTTCGGAACTTGGGATTCTCGCCCGGAGCCTGAAGGATCTGGGCGGCGACGAGCCCTTGATGACGGCGGTCTTACGCGGCGGAATTCCGCGCGATGACTCGTGGAAGGACTCGCCCCTGCAACCCACGGTGGTCTGCTCGACGGTGGACCAAGTTGGATCGAGCCTACTTTTTCGTGCCTACGGAGCCAGCGAGTACGGAAGACCGATCCGCGCGGGGCTAGTGGCTTACGACTCGCTGATTATTCTGGATGAGGCGCATACCAGCCATGCGTTTGCGGAAACGCTCGGATGGATCGCGAGGTACCGTGGCTGGGCTGAACTGCCACTCGATCTGCCATTGACGGTTGTGGAGATGTCGGCTACGCCGCGCGGCGACGCTTTCCGCGAGACTCCGAAGGACCGCGAGAATGGGGTGCTGAAACGGCGGTGGGAGGCGGGGAAGCTAGCTCGGCTCGTCGTCGTGGAACCGAATGAGCGGGAGGAAGCAGTCAAGGGGGGGTTCACTGCGCTCGTAGGAGGCTTGGCTCGAGAGGCACGCGCCGAGCGGGACGAGCGCGGCGCTAAGGTGATCGGTGTAATTGCCAACCGCGTTTCGACGGCGCGTCGTGTGCACGACGCACTGAGTACTGATGCGGGCTGCGAAAGCATACTGCTGACTGGGCGCACGCGGCCATATGACCGCGATAGGATCTGGGAGAAATGGGGGCCTCAGATCGAGCTGGGACGGCCCAGCACGCCCGGCAAACCAGTATTCGTAGTCGCGACGCAGTGCATCGAAGTTGGGGCGAATCTGGATTTCGACGCCCTGGTAACGGAGATCGCGAGCGTGGATGCGCTTGAGCAACGGTTTGGTCGGCTGGACCGGGATGGCATGTGCTCTGCGAACAACAGGACAACCTACGCGGCGATTGTGGCACAGAGAGATCAGACGGCTAAGAAGCATGAAGACGCGATATACGGCGGCGCAATCGCGACGACATGGGCTTGGCTAAACGAACACTTGACGAGGCACGTGCGAACCGAGGTAGTGCCGGGAGAGGGCAAGAAGAAATCGAAGACGAGGAAGATCAAAGAAGAGTTCGTGGAAATGAGCGTGCTCTCGTTACGGAAGGCGTTGGGAGAGACGCCGGACCGTGGAGTACTAACGATACCGGCAAAGCAGGCGCCGGTACTGATGCCGGCGCACTTGGACCTGCTCAGCCAGACCTCTCCCGAACCTGCCGTGAGCCCGGAGGCCGCCGTGTTCCTCCACGGTCCGGAGACGGGACCGGCAGACGTAGAGGTGGTCTGGCGCACCGACGTTGAAGGGGATCCAAAGAAGTGGCGAAACATCGTAGCGATTTGCCCGCCGGGGGCGGCTGAGGGCATATCGCTCCCGGTCTGGGCAGTTCGGAACTGGCTAGCGGATCAAAGAGTGGCAGACTTTCCCGATATCGAGGGCGCGGCGGCTGACAAGGCCAGGGCAAGCGGGACCATGCGCCCCGCTCTGCGTTGGGTCGGCCCGGATGAGAGCGGACCGCTGCGCACGCCAGCGGAGATTCGACCGGGAATGACGATCGTGGTGCCGTCGAGTTACGGTGGCTGCGACGAATGGGGTTGGAATCCGGCATCGACTACAACGGTTTGTGACGTCGGGGATGCGGTGAAATTGCTGATGGGAAGGCCGGTTCTGCGGTTGCATTCCGAACTGGCGAAGCAGTGGGGTTATGAGGAACTTGCCGAACGACTGAAAATAGCGGAGGACAAAGCAGCTGCCAGGCACGCTTTGACAGAGGCGGGCGAGGCGGGCTCCGGGTGGGTACGGGACGCGGTAACTACGTTGGGCCACTGCCCGCTCAGGGCTTTGAGATTGATTGGTGATCCGGAAGAGGACGATTGGGCGGCAATCGTCGGCAAAGCAGTGCTCGACCAGAATGATGCCCGGTCTTCGTACAGCACGGAGATCGCGCTTGAACTGCACCTAAAGGGCTGCGAGGAGTTGGCCTGCAGCTTTGCGGGGAATCTAGCAGGAACGGTGCGGAATACGATCATTCGTGCGGCCGCACTGCACGATATTGGAAAGGCGGACTCACGGTTTCAAGCGTGGTTGCGGGGTGGAAACCCAGTGAAGCCTGACGAACTGATCGCGAAATCGGAGACGCCAGGCCAGAATTGGGCCGCGATCGGGCGCGGGAGGCGTCTGGCCAGGTATCCCAAAGGTGGCCGACATGAGCTGATGTCCGTGGCGCTACTCCAGGAACATCGGGAAGAGTTTGCAGACATGGATTTCGATCTCCTCCTGCATCTCATTGGGAGCCATCATGGGCGGTGTCGGCCGTTCGCGCCAGTTGTGGAGGATCGGGAACCCTTGGACGTCCGGTTTGGCGACTGGCACGCCCGGAGCGACCATGGGCTAGAAAGGGTGGGATCAGGAGTGTGCGAGCGGTTCTGGCAGCTTACGCGAAGGTATGGCTGGTATGGCCTCGCATACCTGGAAAGCATGGTTCGCATAGCGGATCAGAGGCAGAGCGAAGCGGAGCAGGAACTAGACGCGGACGAAAAGGTTGGGCATGCATCAGATTGAACTGATTGGACTGGATGGCGCTAATCTGCTTGCGTACCTAGCGGCGCTCGGAACGCTGCGCGTTCTGACTTCCGCTGAGCCGAACCGCGCTGTCCGGATGAGTTGGGTGGAGCGGGGGTTCTGGCGTCCGGTGGTGCACCATGTGAGTGCGCGCACACCGGAGGAGGTGCTGGCAATACTGGAAAAGCGTGTCTGCGGGGAGGAATCGATCAACGCGGCTTGGAGGATCGGGAAGGACCTAACGCTGCGTTGCAGCGACTTCGGGGGCCACCTGCGGGGGGCCGCCATGACTGCCGGGATTGCGCAGCGTGAAACGTCAGATTTCCTCTCGGCGTTCGGGTCCGATGTATATGGCGCGGGTAGCAAGAAAGAGTTGATGTCGGATACAGAATTCCGGACGATGAGCGGGGCTGGCCACCAGCACTTTCTCGGTTTCATGGCGGAGCTGGCTATTGCGACTGAGTCCGGACATCTTCGGCGCACTCTATTTCAAGAATGGGACTATGCAGACGGCCGACCGTCGTTACGCTGGGATCCGGCGGATTACAGGCCGCACGCTCTTCGGGCGGTCGACCCATCAGGGGACCCGATCAAAACAATGCGGGGCGCGAACCGCCTCGCCATTGAAGCGTTGCCTCTGTTCCCGACCGTCCCTCAGGCCCGGCGGATTCGAACGGTTGCTTTCGAGGACGGCGACGTGGGCACTGAGATCAGGTGGCCGATATGGGATGACCCCCTTGAACTGGGCACAGTGGCTTCATTGCTTGCGGCCGACGAGATCCGGAGCTCCCGCGGGCGTGCCTTGCGACCGGGAGTCAGGCAGATATTCCGTGCGAGGCGTTTTACGGAGGGCAAGTACCGGAACTTCAGCCCGGCAAAGGCGGTGCTCTGATTATGCGCTCCTCCCACCTAATTTGCTACGACATCTCGGATGACAAGCGGCTTCTCAGGGTTTTTCAAGACCATGCGGGGGTTTGGGGTCACTTGCAATACTCCGTCTTTGAGTGCCAGTTCACTGCGGCCGATCTGAAAGGCGCGGGGATCGGATCTTGCCGGGCGACGGAGCGAACGCGCTACCCGGAAATCCAGGACGACGAGTTCATCGGATCATCGGATCGCTAACAAGGGCAAGTATCGAAATTTGAGATAAAATAAGCCATGCCCCGCGCCATCACACGGAAGCCCAGCGCACCCGCTGGCCGCGCCGGATCGCCGAGTAAGGGAATGCGCCTTTACCGAATGTGGCTTCCGGACATGGACTCGCCCGCATTTATTCGCCGGGCCCGCCGCGACGCCTTGGCCGTCGCGCGCAGCGTGGAAGAGAAGAAACTCCAGGATTGGGTGGATTCGCTCAATACCAACACCCCTCGGGTTCGAATCCCCGTGTTCCCCAACGAAATCAACGGCCTGCGATCTCCGAGTTGGGCCGCGACCGACAAAATCGTCACCCTTCCTAAATCAAACTGGGAATACCGGTCGGTCGAATTGACGACGATACGCTCATCGAGATCAGCTACGCTGTAACTATCTTTCTGGACCTGGCAGTCGACCGCCCGCGCCACCGTCCCACCCGCCGCAAATAAACTACATGCGCCAGTCCTACCTAGTTTGCTACGACATCTCGGACGACAAGCGGCTTCGCAAGGTTTTCAAAACCATGCGGGGGTTTGGGGATCACTTGCAATATTCCGTGTTCGAATGCCAGTTCACTTCGGCCGACCTGGTCCGCTGCCGGGCGGAACTGTCCGGCATCATTCACCACGACGAGGACCAGGTGCTCTTCGTCCATCTCGGGCCGGCCGAAGGGCGTGGGGATCGGGTGATTACCGCGCTCGGGTTGCCGTATACGGCCATCGATGCGCCGTGCTTGATTGTCTAAGGAACATTTCCATGAGCGCCCTGCCACTCCCCCTCCCCGGTCTCCCGAGTGATCCGCCTTTATCGGCGCGGACCTTGCCCGATTATTTGCCGGCGCGCATGGTGAACGAGTTCGTCTACTGTCCGCGGCTCTTTTTCTATGAATGGGTCGAAGGCGTTTTCCGTGAGAGTACGGATACGATCGAAGGCGGTGTGCAGCACAAGCGGGTGGACGCGCGGCCGTCGGAGCTCCCTGAACCTGGCGAAGCAGAAGAAAGGATCCACGCGCGGTCCGTAACGCTTTCGAGCGAGCGCCTGCGCGTGATCGCGAAGCTCGATCTCGTCGAGGCCGAGGGTTCCGTCGCGACTCCTGTCGATTACAAGCACGGCGCGCCCCGGGAGGGCAAAGAGGGCCTCGACCTTTGGCCGAGTGACCGCGTCCAGATTGCGCTTCAGGCGATTGTTCTGCGGGAGAACGGGTACGAGTGCGATGAGGCGGTCGTTTTTTATCAGAAGACAAGGCAGAGGGTGCGCATCCCGGTGGATGCTGCGCTGATCGCGGAGGCGGAGGATGCGGTGGCGCGGGCTTGGGCTCTGGCGCAGCATGGATCGATTCCGGCGCCCCTCGAGGATTCGCCGAAGTGCGTTGGTTGCTCCCTCAATACGATCTGCCTGCCGGATGAGACCAACCGGCTCGCGAATGTGGCTTGGCTCGCCGGGGCCCAGATGGATCTGTTCGGCGAATCAGGAGACGCGGCTCCGCGCAAGCCTCCCGCGAGCGAGGGCGTTCCACCGGAAGTGCGCAGGCTCATGACCCCTCGGGACGATCTGCGGCCGCTCTACCTTAATACGCAGGGCTTTCGCCTTGGGAAATCCGGCGAGGTGCTGCAGGTGAAGGATAAGGACAAGACGGTGCAGGAAGTTCGAATCGGCGAAATCTGCCAGGTGAACCTGCTGGGGAATATTCAGATCTCGACCCAAGCGGTGCAGTCGCTATGCGAGGCGGGCATACCGATTTCCTACTTCTCAATGGGCGGCTATTTCTACGGCGTCACGACCGGCATGAACACGAAGAACGTGGCATTGCGGCGGTCGCAGTTTCGGCTGGCGGATTCGGAGTGGTTCTCATTATCGCTGGCGCGGGCGCTGGTGGCGGGCAAGATCCGCAACCAGCGAACCATGCTGCAGCGGAATCATATCGAGCCTAGAAAAGCGGCGTTGGAAGCGATGAAGGGGTTGGCGGATCGCGCCGAGCGCGCGCAGGACTTGGAATCGCTGCTGGGGATCGAAGGATCGGCCGCGCGTTTCTATTTCGAGGAGTTCGCGGGAATGATCAAGCCGGGCCCGGATGCGCATGAAGTGGCAACCGGCTTTACGTTTGACTTCGAGGGGCGCAACCGGCGTCCGCCGCGCGATCCCGTGAATGCGCTGTTATCGCTTGCCTACAGCGTTCTGGCGAAAGACCTGACGGTGGCCTGCTATGCAGTGGGCTTCGATCCGTACCTGGGGTTCTACCATCAGTTACGGCACGGGCGGCCGGCGCTGGCGCTGGACCTGATGGAGCCGTTCCGGCCATTGATTGCGGATTCGGCGGTGCTGAGCGCGGTGAACACTCGCATGCTGACGGAAAAAGATTTCGTGAGGGCAGGCGCGTCGGTGGCTCTTACGCCGGCCGGCCGCAAGGGCTTTTTTCGGGCGTACGAGCTGAGAATGGATACCCTGGTTACGCATCCCTTGTTCGATTATCGAGTCAGCTACCGGAGACTGCTGGAGATACAAGCCCGGCTATTAGCGAGGGTGATCGAGGGCGAGATCCCGGTGTACCCTGTTTTTGTGACGCGGTGAGCGGCGCGAGCGGCGGCGCGGCGTGGAAGAGCCGGGGGTCGCTCGCGGCGCGCAAATCATTGAGCGGGCTGGAGAGCCACGGGAGGCTTGGTCTGAGGAACGGAAGATTTGCGTTGCAGCCGGGGGGCGCTCGCGACGGCGGGCAAAGGTCATTGAAAACTGAATAGGATAGGGGAGGGGCTAATTCCGCCGCTGATCAGCGGCGGCCTCATTGAAGCCCAACCGGACCATGCACGATCACACGCGCTTGATAAAATTCCGCCGCTGATCAGCGGCGGCCTCATTGAAGCAGCCGGAAGTAGGCCAGCGCTACCAACAGGGCGCTTAATTCCGCCGCTGATCAGCGGCGGCCTCATTGAAGCCCCGAGGACGCCGCCGTGCTGAAGTCCCCCGAGGACAATTCCGCCGCTGATCAGCGGCGGCCTCATTGAAGCCGGCGAAGCACTTCGTGGACGATCTTCAGAGCCGATAATTCCGCCGCTGATCAGCGGCGGCCTCATTGAAGCAAGACCTTCAAGGGCAGGGTGGTGGCGTCCGCGCTCAATTCCGCCGCTGATCAGCGGCGGCCTCATTGAAGCACTATCCCAACTTTCGCGATTTTCTTTCCACGATTGAATTCCGCCGCTGATCAGCGGCGGCCTCATTGAAGCCCAACGGAACACTGGGATTTACTCCGTACAGACGAAAATTCCGCCGCTGATCAGCGGCGGCCTCATTGAAGCGGCACATAGACGCGCGGCGCTGGCGTATCAGAAGCCCAATTCCGCCGCTGATCAGCGGCGGCCTCATTGAAGCTGGCCGGCCCTCAGGGCGTTCCGCGCGACCGTGGAAATTCCGCCGCTGATCAGCGGCGGCCTCATTGAAGCAACACACGTGGCGGATTCAAAAAGCAATCGGGCAGATCAATTCCGCCGCTGATCAGCGGCGGCCTCATTGAAGCAAACAGCGAGGGCGCGAAAGAGCCATTGACGCCGGAATTCCGCCGCTGATCAGCGGCGGCCTCATTGAAGCAAACTTCTTGCCGTCCTCCATGTACACCGTGCCAGAATTCCGCCGCTGATCAGCGGCGGCCTCATTGAAGCGCAAGACCGTTGATGAACTTGACATTGCCCCGGCCAATTCCGCCGCTGATCAGCGGCGGCCTCATTGAAGCTCTTCCCCGCGCGTCTGATTCGGGGTACACGTCCAGAATTCCGCCGCTGATCAGCGGCGGCCTCATTGAAGCCCAGGACATTCAAGGCAAGTTGCAACACTGGGAAGGCAAATTCCGCCGCTGATCAGCGGCGGCCTCATTGAAGCTCTTCCCCGCGCGTCTGATTCGGGGTACACGTCCAGTTAATTCCGCCGCTGATCAGCGGCGGCCTCATTGAAGCGAGACGATCCATCCGGGCGTCTTGCCGTTTTCCACAATTCCGCCGCTGATCAGCGGCGGCCTCATTGAAGCACTGGCCCTGCCGCGCCGTTCATCATGGCCGGGGCCGAATTCCGCCGCTGATCAGCGGCGGCCTCATTGAAGCTCCGCGGACACAGTTCCTCAACGGCGCAGGCGTTCCCAATTCCGCCGCTGATCAGCGGCGGCCTCATTGAAGCAAAGACTTTGCGGTCGAGTGCGTTTCCGCCTACGCAATTCCGCCGCTGATCAGCGGCGGCCTCATTGAAGCAATTTTCTGCGGTGGCTTCCCTCGCTGAAGGTTCCCAATTCCGCCGCCCCCCGCAGCGCTGCACATGCGTCGCGCCCCGCGCGGGGCGCGTGGATTGAAACACGCTCTCCGTGAACGCAGCCTCGATCGCCTGTGGGGGCAGGTTGGCAACCCGCGACCTGGCGCGCTGCCGGAGTTGAATTTCGACAATTGCCGTTAGTGCGTCGTGGATGGCCCCGGCGTCCCATCGGACCAAGTGCCGGACA
>Ga0181525_10001944_pt1 | contig 17367 bp, 14 predicted proteins | sample PEATcosm2014_Bin_48_FD_121100 | JGI IMG/M metagenome (GOLD analysis project Ga0181525, IMG submission 121100) | Peatland microbial communities from MTU Mesocosm Facility, Houghton, MI, USA - PEATcosm2014_Bin06_10_metaG | ecosystem: Environmental > Terrestrial > Soil > Wetlands > Peat | place...
CCCGCAGGGCAACGAGTTGATCGCGACGCTGATGCTCGAGATCGAGGACGCGGTGCAACGCGAGAAGATCCTGAAACAGCTGGCCGGGATCGAAGAAAGCGTATCGTTCGAAATCGACGGTGTGCGCGTGAAGGGAGCACCGACGGAATATGAAGATCGCACGACGCCCGACGGCAAGACCTCATCGGTCCATTGGGTGCGATTCGTGTTTACGCCCGCGCTGAAGAAGCAGTTCGCCGATCCGGCCGCACGCGTGCTGCTGGCCATCGAGCATCCGAATTACGGACATATCGCCGTCATCCCGCCGCAAGTCCGCGCCGAACTGGCGAAGGATTTTTCTTAAGGTATGCCGGCGTGACGCCGGCGGTCCCAGCAAGATGCTCAGTCGCCGGTGTTTCTTGCTGGGACCGCCGGCATCTTGCCGGCCATCATGCCAGCTTCATATCGAGAAGCTTCTCCAGCTCCACGATCGCCTGCGGGCCGGTTGCAACTTTGATCGTTGCCATGCCCATGGCCTTGGCGGGCTTCAGGTTCATGCCGAGATCGTCGAGATAGATGCAGGCTTCGGGCACCACGCCCAGCGTTTCGCACATGATCTCGTAGATGCGGGGATTGGGTTTGCGGATTCCGATCTTGGAGGATTCGATCACGTGATCGAACATCTCCATGATCTCGCGCGCGTAGAGCGAGCGGCCGTCGCCCGAGCCCGTCTGGTTCGACGGCACGTTGTTGGTGATGCAGCCGGTCTTGTAGCCGGCGCGCTTGATGCGACGGAGCGCCTCGATCACGTCGGGACGGAAATCGCCCGCCAGAAGCGCAATGATATCTTTGCCCGGCACGTCGTGGCCCAGCGCGCGCGCTTCTTTCGCAAATTCGACATCGAAGGCGGCAAGATCGAGCTCGGAGCGCTCGAACCGCGCCCAGGCGTTCTCCAGCGGATTGGCGCTGTTGATCTGACGGATCAGATTCTCCGGCAGGCCGCGCTCGCGCTCGTAGCGCGCAAAAGCTTCGAAGGGCGACGAGGTGAAGACCCCGCCGAAGTCCCAGATCACGGCTTGGAACACTTGAACACTCCCATTCGCCAAGGCGCTCTTGCGGACAAGAACCAGCCGCGCCCAAATGCGTCAAGGGCCCGAAGAGGACACAGGGAGGATCGACCATGAGCGAGCGCGTCGTTTCCATGCCAGCCGAAAGCCGGGGCGAGGCGCCGGGGCGCGGCAGACTTGCCGGCCGGCGCATTCTCGTCGTTGGCGGCGGGCAGATGGATATCGGCGAGGCCGAGACGCCCATCGGCAACGGACGGGCCATGAGCGTGCTTTTTGCCCGCGAGGGGGCGCATGTGGCCGTGGCCGATCGCGACAAGGTGAGCGCGCATCAAACCGTCGCCCAGATCGAGGCGGAACGCGGCAGGAGCTTCGCCATCGCCGCGGACGCGACCAGGGAAGCCGATGTCGCGACCATGATCGGCGAAACGCTCCAGGGGCTCGGCGGTCTCGACGGGCTCGTGCTCAATGTCGGGATCGGTGCAGGCGGACCCTGGCTCGAAGGCACGAGCGCCGAAGCGTGGGACAAGGTCTTCGCCGTCAACATCAAGAGCCACATGCTGAGCGTGAAGGCGGCGCTGCCGCATCTGGCCGATGCGTCGTCGATCGTTTTCATTTCGTCGATCGCGGGATTGACCGCCGGCAGCCGCCTGCCGGCCTATGACGCATCCAAGGCGGGGCTTGCAGGACTTTGCCGTCACGTGGCCTTCGAAGGCGCGCGCCGCGCCATCCGCGCCAATGTCGTCGCACCCGGCTTGATGGACACCTCCATCGGACGGCTCGCTTCGCGCGGCCGCCCCAATCGCGCGACGACGCCGGTGCCGCTCGGCCGCCAGGGCACGGGTTGGGAGACGGCTTATGCCGCACTGTTTCTCCTTTCGCACGAAAGCGCCTACATCACGGGACAGGTGCTCGCCGTCGATGGCGGCCTGTCGGGTTTGTGAGGAGGGCGAAGATGGCATCCCTCACCTTTCCGAAATCGAATTACCAGTCCGGCGTCCGCGAGTTCGGGAATGGGTGTTTCGCCTATCTGCAGCCCGACGGCGGCTGGGGGCTGTCGAATGCGGGCCTCGTGGCCGACAGCGGCGAAGCGCTGCTCGTCGATACGCTGTTCGATCTGCCGCATACGCGCGCGATGCTCGACGATTTCGCGCGCGCCACACCCGCCAGAATCCGCACCGTCTTCAACACGCATCACAATGGCGATCATTGGTACGGCAATGAGCTCGTGGCGGGCGCCGAGATCGTGGCAAGCGAGAAAGCCGCGTCCGCCATGGCGCATGAAAGCCCGGCGATGCTGGCTTCGATGATGAAAGCGGCGCCCAATCTGGGCGCGACCGGGGAATATCTCGTCCATTGCTTCGGGCGTTACGATTTTGCCGGCATCACGCCCAAGATGCCCGACGTCACCTTCAACGGGCGGCTCAAGCGCCGCGTCGGCAACAAGACCGTCGAACTGATCGAGGTGGGACCCGCGCACACGGGCGGCGACACGCTCGCCTACGTCGCCGCGGACAAGACGATCTTCACCGGCGATATCCTCTTCATCAATGGTCATCCGATCATCTGGGCGGGGCCGGTCGCGAACTGGATCGACGCCTGCGATCTGATCCTGGGGCTCGATGTGGAGATTGTCGTTCCGGGGCACGGACCGGTGACGGATAAGCGCGGTGTCGCACGCGTCCGCGACTATCTCGCCTACATCGCGCGCGAAGCGAGGGCGCGTTACGACTCCGGTCTCGGCGCGCTCGAAGCCGCGCGGTCCATTTCATTCGACGACTATGCCGGCTGGGGCGACGCGGAACGCATCGCCATCAATGTCGCGACGCTTTATCGCGAATTTGGCGCAAAGGACGTGCCGTCCGATCCGGCGACCCTGTTCGGCTGGATGGCGCAAATCTGGAAAGACAGAAAATAGGAGCCCGACCATGAGCCTGATCGTCTACGAACACCCGCTCAGTCCCTACGCGCAGAAAGTGAAGATCGCGCTCGACGAGAAGGGCGTGCCTTATGAGACCAAAATGCCGGCCGCGATCGGCACGGGCCAGATCGACAAGGAATTCCTGAGCGCCAATCCGCGCGGCGAGGTGCCGGCGCTGATCGACGGCGAAGCGGCGTTGTTCGATTCCACCATCATCCTCGAATATCTCGAGGACAAATGGCCCGACCCCGCGATGCTGCCGAAGGATCCGCTTGCCCGCGCCCGCGCGCGCACCATCGAAGAAGTGATGGATACGGCCTTCGAGCCGATCAATTGGGGCATGGGCGAGATCCGCTGGTTCAAGCGCGCGGAAGGCGCCCGCGCGCAAGAGATCGAACGCCGTGCGGCCGCACAGGCGCGCGGCCTCTACGATTGGCTGACGCGGATGCTGGGGAGCGCCGAATGGTTCGGAGGCACGCGTTTCGGCTGGGCCGATCTTTCCGTCGTGCCTTACCTCAATGGTGCACGCGGACAAGGCATCGGTCCGCACGAAACCTCGCCGCTCGGTCAATGGCTCACGCGCGCCAATGCGAGGCCGTCCGTTGCCAAAGCCGCGAAGGCCGCCGCCGACTCGCTGAGCGGCATGAGCAATGTCGCCGACGCGGTGAAGCTCCGCCTCTTCAAGCGCGAATACCGCGACCATCGCCTCGAATGGATGATCCGTTCTGGCGGCCTCGACGTGGTGCTCGAAGGCATCAAGACCGACACGATCCGCTTCTCGAACGAACTCAGTTGAACGCGAAAAGGGGATTCACAAGAGACGGTGAGGCAGTGAGAAAAAAGAAAGATTCAACGCGGTGGACGCGGTGGTTTCGCGGTGTACGCGGAGGAACTACCGCGCGCTTCGCGCGCAACTTTCGTTCCCCTGCGTCCACCGCGAAACCACCGCGTCCACTGCGTTAAAGCGTTTCTTCTCACTGCCTCACCGTCTCTTGTGAGTCATTTTTTGGATGTGAAGCGAACGCCGCCGCGCGTGAAAACATGTATTATGCCAGGGACGGCAATAGCGGAGGGACAACCCGATGGCACACGAGATCATTTTCCACAATTTCGCCACCTCGCCTTTTTCGGAGAAGGTGCGGCTGGTCTTCGGGATGAAGAGGCTTGCGTGGCGCTCGGTCGAAATTCCCTCGATGCTGCCGAAGCCGCTGCTGATGCCTTTGACAGGCGGCTATCGCAAGACGCCGGTGATGCAGTTGGGCGCCGACATCTATTGCGATTCGCAGCTCATCATTCGCGAACTCGAGCGGCGTTTTCCGGAGCCCAGCATTTTCCCGCACGGTAAGGGCCTCTCCAATGCGCTGGGCTTCTGGAGCGACCGGCCGTTTTTCATGGCGAGCGTGCCCATCATCTTCGGCGAGCTCGGCCCCTTCGTGCCGGAGGATTTCAAGAAGGACCGCGCCGCGATGTCCGGCGGCACGTTTTCGGTCGAAGCGCTCAAGGCCGCAGCCCCTTTCATGATGGATCAGTGGCGCGCCCATGCGGGCTTCCTCGCCGAACATCTGGCGGACGGCCGTTCCTTCCTGGAAGGTGCTGCGCCCACCGTCGCGGACGCGCATGCCGCCATGAATCTGTGGTTCATGAAAGGCGCCATCGCCGCCACGACGGCGAAGCTGATGGCCGAGTTTCCTGCGCTCGACGCCTGGTATGAACGCGTGACGGCGATCGGCCACGGCAAGCCGACACCGATGGACGGCGAAGAGGCGCTCGCCATCGCCAAAGCTGCTGCGCCGGACGCCAAACGGGCGGCCGATCCCTTCGAACCGCGAGGCTTGAAGCCGGGCGATCGCGTGACGGTTGCGGCGGATGATTACGGTCGCGATCCTGTCGCGGGCGAGATCGTGTTCACGAATGCGCAGGAAATCGCCATCGCCAGGCGCGATGCGCAGGTGGGCGACGTGGTCGTGCATTTTCCGCGCGCGGGATTTGTGGTAGCGCTCGCTTGAACGAGGCGTGCGCGCGCGCGGCGAGAACATCGCTGCCTCAAGGAGAACCCGAATGAGATTGACCATCGGTAGGGAAAACCCGCGTTATGACCCGGACCGCAAGGCCGTCACTTTCTTCGGCAAGGACGGCGACAAATGTGTGACCTTGATCGTTTCTCGTGAAGCCTTGAATGACCGTTCCGGCCTTTACGAGGACGGCGAACGCTTGGTCGCCATCTTCGAGAGATACCGAGAAGAAATCGAAACGCTTGCAAGAGCTATCTACGAAACGCAGCCGGAAGAAGGGCAGGTTTTTATCACCACGCGAGAACTTTTTCGCTAATTGCTGCCTTTTTCCATTGTTCAGAGAACGGACGCCCAACGAGATAGTCGAACTTCAGTGTTCTTGATCAATCGCGAGCTGTCCGTTCCCGCACCAACCGAATCTCCATAGAAACCAAGCAACCCTGGAAGCAATAAAACCGTCGGCATGCCTCACAAAGGTGTGGGGTGCCACGTCGGCTAACGCTGGAATGCCCCACTAAAGTCCAATTCCCAGAACCCATGGGGGCATGTCGTTTCCCATGATTGAGCGCGCGTCCATGTGATTCGGTCGATCCAAATTTAACCCGCCTGCAGCTCCGCGCGCTCCGGCGGCTGAGCGTTGAACACTCCTCCATGTGCCAAGAGCGCCCATGCTATCCGGGCAAGTTTGTTGGCGAGCGCGACGACGGCAACACGATAGGGCTTGCGCGATCGTAACGACTTCGCCCATTCGACAGCTCGCGACTTGGCTTTTTCCCGCTGTCGCAGCGCGCGAGACGCGCATAAGAACAGCAGTCGTCTCAGATTTCTTTCTCCGCGCTTGCTGATGTGCCCAAACATTTGCTTCCCGCCCGAAGAAAACTGTCGTGGCACAAGCCCAAGCCACGCCGCGAAATGTCGAGCGGTACGGAATTGCCGGCCGTCGCCAATTGTGGCGACGAGGACCGTGGCCGTCAGTGGCCCCACACCCGGGATAGTGCTCAGCCGCACACTCGACGAGTCGTGGCGATGGCAGCGCAATATGCGCCTTTCGAGAGTTTCGATTTGTTTTGTCAGAGTGCGTATTTGTCGAACAAAAACCCGCGAGACAAAGCGAACGTCCAGGGGCAATTGTGCGGACGTCGCTTCATTGACAAATTGCAACACTTGGGTTGCGCCTCCCCTACCTGCGCGCGTTACGAAACCGAATTCAGCCAGGTGGGAACGCAGACCGTTGACAAGCATGACGCGCTGCCGAACCAAAAGGTCGCGTGACCGATGAAGTGTCAACACAGCTTGCTGCTGAGCGCTCTTTATCGAAACATACCGCATGGTCGGGCGTTGGACGGCTTCACAGATCGCCTCGGCATCTCTTGCGTCATTTTTGTTTGTTTTGACATAGGCCTTCACATAGGCCGCCGGCATCAACCTGACGGTATGCCCCATTTTGACAAATAGGCGGGCCCAATAATGTGCACTGCTTGTGGCCTCCATGCCTATCACGCACGGCTGAAGCGTTTCAAAAAAGACAGCTACCTCATGGCGGCGCAATTTTCGCTCTAATACACGCGCGCCAAGTTGGTTCACCCCATGCACCTGAAATACATCCTTCCCGATGTCCAAGCCGATGGTGCCAATCTCGCTCATCGCTATCTCCCTTTCTTGGTTGAGCGAGAGGCAGCGTCTCATAGTGGGCGCCCGAACACTATACCGAGCGGCGCGGCGCAACGTTTTAGACGATCGAGCACCTCCGAGCATTACCGGAGCGAATGCATGTCTGAGCGCCTTGGGCTTGCACAGCCTGGTTGCTCCCAGGAGGGGCGTCCAGGATCACGATCAAATTTGTCGGAACTGGCCCTGCGCGAAAGGCGACCTTACCTCACTGCTTCAATGTGCGGAAAACAACCGTCTCATCAAGCCGATCAATTTGCGTTGCGCGGCGACTAGGGGCCACGCGCAAACGGGTCTGCATTCAAGCGAATGCTGGTGTGGCACACTCCGGCCGTCAGAGAAGCCACAAGGAGGACAACATGGCGGAACTGCATACTGTCGGACTGGACATCGCCAAGAGCGTTTTTCAAGTGCACGGCATTGACGCCCAAGGAAGAGTAGTCGCCAGGCGCAAGCTACGCCGGCGTGATGTCATTGCATATTTCAAGGCGCGCGAGACTTGCCTTATAGGAATCGAAGCTACCTGCGGCGCCCATCACTGGGCGCGGGTCCTGTCAGGTCTGGGACACGCGGTCAGGCTCATGCCTCCCGCATACGTCAAAGCCTACGTCAAAACGCACAAGAACGACGCCAATGATGCGGAGGCAATCTGTGAAGCGGTAGGCCGGCCTACCATGCGTTTTGTTCCTGTCAAGACCGAAGCGCAGCAAGCGATCCTCGCACTGCATCGAACACGAGATCTGCTCGTCCAGCTGCGTGTGACGCTCGTCAATGCCCTAAGGTCTCATCTAGCGGAGTTCGGCGTCGTTGCGCGCGCCGGGAGCGCTGGAGCAAAGGAAGTGCTTCGCTATGTCGAGAGCGGATGCAAGGGTGAGCTTCCAGATTATGCCCAGTCCGCGGTCCAGATCCTGGCCGAACAAATCCGGCGCAACAACATCGATATCGGGCACTGCGAAACGGGCATTTTGGCTTGGCACAGAAACAATTCCGACAGTTCGCGTCTCACCACGATTCCTGGCGTGGGCCCGCTCACGGCAACGGCGATCATTGCTACAGTTGGAGAAATGCGAGCGTTTCGTTCGAGCCGGCATTTTGCGGCATGGATTGGCCTCGTGCCGCGCCAGTACTCCTCCGGAGGCAAGCCGATGCTTGGTCGAATCAGCAAGCGCGGCAATACTTATTTGCGGCGACTGCTTTACCTCTGTGCGCGATCAGTGCTGGTCCAGCCCAAGAGGCAATACGCGTTTGTCCGATGGGGCCTCAAGCTGCGCGAGCACAAAGCGTTCCGCGTAGCGGCTGTTGCCGTCGCCAACAAGATCGCCCGCATGGTCTGGGCTTTGCTATCCACCGGCGAGACGTTCCGCGACGTGGCGCCGGTCTAGACGTTTTGACATCGGTGCCGCTCTTGTGAGGCAAAAGGGAAGTGCGGCTTTGACCATTGGTCGCGCGTGATTTTTGAAGGCTTATGAAGCCGTCGTAGTCGTTGCATCCGCAAATCCTAACCTTCCTCGCAAGCTCGAGTTCCGATCGGGGGCTGGAAAATTCGAAGTCCTCACCGCGCCTATCGTGCGCGCAGCAGTCGGCGACGCCAGCCCCCACCGTCTTGCCGGCACGGGCGCCCTTGATCATTATCAACGGCGCCAACGTGGTCGTCCATTTTCCGCGCGCGAGATTTGCCGTGATGGCGACTTGAGCGGCGCAACGTTGCGACCCGGGGCTGCGGCACGAATTTCTCTGGCTTGGGGTGACTACGCATGAGACTCGTCATCAGCAGTGAAAAACCGCTCGACGACCCAGACCGCGAGGCCGTAGCTCTTCGGCAAGGATGGCGACAAATGTGTGACCTTGATCGTTTCTCGTGAATGACCGTTCCGGCCTTTACGAGGACGGCGAACGTTTGGTCGCCATCTTTGAGAGATACCGAGAAGAAATCGAAACGCTTGCGAGAGCGATCTACGAAACCCCACCCGAAGGGCAGGTTTTAATTACCACGCGGGAACTTTACCGTTAGCAGTTCATGCACTTGGCTCCGTTCATGAGAACGGCCGCCCAGCGATACCGTCGTGCTCTAAGGCTCTTCATCAGCCCCAGGCCGGCCGTTCCCTCATCAGCCGGTTCTATAAAGATGTCAAGCTTGGAAGCAACAAAGGCGTCGGCATGTTCTCGCAAACACACGGATGCCAGGTTAGCTGGGCATCAGATCCGCGCGCCGCAATCAAGTCTTGTATGAGCGGGCGAACGCAGGCCCCGATGTTGGTTGCGCGACTGCGAGCGCGCTACATCTCGCCGAGATTTCGCCGTAGGCTGACAGGGATGGAGCAAGCCAACTGAGGAGAGTCCTATGGGCGAGATAGTCCGCGCGGGATTGGATATCGCGAAGGAAGTTTTTCAGGTCCACGGTGTAGATGCGAATGGAGAGGTAGTTTCGCGCCGGAAGCTAAGGCGTGGCGAATTGCTTGCTTATTTCAAAAAGCTCGATCCCTGTCTGATCGGTATCGAATCCTGCGCAACCTCGCATCATTGGGCGCGGGCGCTGAGCAAACTGGGCCACAAAGTGAAGCTTGTGTCTCCTTCATTCGTAAAGCCGTTTGTGAAATCGCAAAAAAATGATGCGGCCGATGCCGAAGCGATCTGCGAAGCGATTGCCAGGCCCGGCATGCGCTTTGTTTCTATCAAGTCTGAAGCGCAGCAAGCGATTCTTACAATTCATCGCGCAAGGGATTTGTTTTCGCGCCAACGCACAATGCTCATTAACGCGCTCAGGGCGCACATTGCAGAATATGGTCATGTGGCGAGGCTTGGCGAGCTTGGCCTTAAGTCCTTGTTAGAGCTTGTTGAGACCGATGAGCGTGACCTCCTTCCGGAGGTGGCACGCGACGCGCTCGTTACAATCGCCGCCCAAATTCGCGCACTGGGTGACAAGATCGCAGCACTTGAACGCAAGATCGAGGCGTGGCATCGGGCAAGCCCGGAGAGTATTAGACTCGCCACGATTCCAGGCATCGGCGCGCTTGCCGCCAGCGCCCTCACTGCAACGGTTCCAGACCCGCGAATTTTCCGGTCGGGTCGAGGATTGGCGGCTTGGCTCGGCCTCGTCCCCAAACAATATTCGTCTGGCGGAACGACTAAGCTTGGCCGCATCACCAAGCGCGGCAACCGGTATCTGAGACGCTTGCTCGTTTTTGGTGCCCGCAATGTCTTAGTAGCTTTCAAAAGCGGACGGACCCGCGTTCCGCGGAAAATCGCCGAACTTCTCAGTCGCAAACCTTTGCTCGTCGCCGCCGTCGCGTTCGCGAACAAACTCGCCCGCGCCGCTTGGGCACTCCTAACCAAATGCGAACAATATCGCGATCCTTCGGCAGTCGCGTATGGAGAAGTCTAATGGGACGGTGAGGTGAATGGGATGCGTAGGCGAGAGAGCAGATAGAAAGGATTGGAATGGCCTACCGGCGCATATAGTTGCGACTGTGTAGAATGGTTCCGATCTTGCGCGGATGGCATAAGGGTTCACGCGAGTGTCTTCGCAAGAGTCCGTCATGATTAAGGCGACCGCTTTCTCCGCGTCACATCCGATGATCACCTCATCCTGTGGCCGGCCGTCCACACTCTGTTACGGCCAAATGTGGGATCGGCGATCCCGGATTTCATTGAGTGAGAGCGAACACGCGCTCGTTTGAGGGAGCCGATTCCCTACCTTTATCAGCTGGCAGTTTCCATTCCTGAGGCTGCCAGTGCGGACGACGCGCGAAGCTGGTACCTTGGATGCGCCGGTCCCATACGCACGCGCTTTCGCGTCGTTCGAATTACAATCAACGTGTTTTCTGATAGTCTGCGAACCAGGCTGCGAACCGCGCAATCCCATCGCCGAGCGAAACCTTGGGCGCAAAGCCGAAATCACGCGCGGCGCGGGAGATGTCGGCATAGGTTTCCTTGACATCGCCGGGCGGGCCTTCAGCGTTTTCGATCTGGGCTTTTTTGCCGGTTGCCGTCTCGATAGCACCGATCAGATCGAGCACGCTTTCGGGATGGCTGTTGCCGAGATTGTAGAGGCGGTGCGGGGCTGTGCCCTGCTCTTCGGATTTGAAGGGGGTTTCCACGATGCGCACGAGCGCTGTCACGATGTCGTCGATGTAGGTGAAGTCGCGCCGCAATTTTCCCTGGCCGAAGACCGGGATCTTCCGGCCCTTGAGAATGGCGTCGGTGAAAAGCCAGTAGGCCATGTCCGGTCGCCCCATGGGGCCGTAGACAGTGAAGAAGCGCAAACCCGTCTGCTTGAGCCCGAAAAGCTCGGCATAGGAATGCGAAAGCAGTTCGCCCGCCCGCTTCGTCGCGCCGTAGTAGGAAACCGGCTTGTCGGCGCGCGCCGTCTCGGAGAATGGCGCCGTCGTGTCGCTGCCGTAGACGGAACTCGACGACGCATAGACGAGATGCGCCAAACCTTCGTGGCGGCGGGCATATTCAAGCACGTTCTGATGGCCGACCAAATTCGAACGCGTATAGGAGCCCGGATCCTCCAGCGCGTGACGGACGCCTGCCTGCGCTGCGAGATGCAGGATGACATCGTAGACTTCGCCATCGGCGGTGTCCTGCAACGCAGAAGCTTCGGCGATATCAGCCCGGACGAAGCGGAAGCCGCGCCTGCCTTCAAGACGGGCATGACGTGCCTGTTTCAGCGCCGGATCGTAGTAGGCATTAAGGCTGTCGAGCGCGGTCACCTCGTGACCGCGTGACAGCAGCGCCTCCGCGGCGTGGCTCCCGATAAAGCCCGCCCCTCCGGTCAACATAATTCGCATTCTGCGAGTGCCCTCAGCTGCAAACTCTCGGCCACGCCCAAGTGGACGATTACCCCATCTCTATGCCATGAGTGGGCCGATTCCAATGCCTGCAAAATCCGGCGCTCGCACCCGATGACCAAACCGCTACCCGTCCGCAAAGCCGTCCTGCCCGTCGCCGGAATGGGGACCCGTTTCCTGCCCGCGACCAAGGCCGTCCCCAAGGAAATGCTTCCCGTGGTGGACAAGCCCGTCGTCCAATATGCGGTCGAAGAGGCGATGGAGGCCGGGATCGAGCAATTCATTTTCGTGACGGGGCGCGGCAAACACGTGATCGAGGATCATTTCGATCACGCCTACGAACTCGAATCCCTGCTCAGCGCGCGCGACAAGACGGACGAGCTCAACAGCCTTCTCGAAGGACTGCCCAAAACGGGGTCAGTCAGCTTCACGCGGCAGCAAAAACCGCTGGGCCTCGGTCACGCCGTATGGTCGGCCCGCCATCTTGTGGGCGACGAGCCTTTCGCGGTCCTTCTGCCGGACGATCTTCTCGTGGGAAAGCCTTCCGGCCTGTCGGTGATGATGCAGGCCTACGAAGAGGTCGGCGGCGGCATCATCGTGGCGGCCGAAGAGAAGCCGCTCGAAGAAACCAAGCGCTACGGCGTCATCGCGCCGGGCGCGACCAAGGGCAATGCCACCGAGGTCAAGGGCGTCGTCGAGAAACCGGATCCCGCCCACGCGCCGTCGCGGCTTTGCATCATCGGCCGCTACATCCTGCAGCCGGAAATCTTCGCCGAGCTCGACCGCCAGGAGAAGGGCGCCGGCGGCGAGATTCAGCTCACCGATTCCATGGAGCGTCTCATCGGCCGCATGCCGTTCCATGCCGTCAAGACGGGCTGCGCCCGTTACGACTGCGGCGACAAGGTCGGGTTTCTGCAGGCCAATATCGCCGTAGGCCTGCAGCGCCCCGATATCGCACCGGCACTCCGCGCGATATTGAAGAATGTCAAAATCTAACGCTTCCGCTTCCGTGGGCGGCAAGAGGAGAGCTTCATGCGCATCGCGATGATCGGCACCGGCTATGTGGGACTCGTGTCCGGCGCCTGTCTCTCCGAGTTCGGTCACGAAGTCGTTTGCATCGACAAGGACCAGGCCAAGATCGCGGAGCTGAACAAGGGCCGTGTCCCGATCTTCGAGCCGGGGCTCGATGAGGTTGTCGCCGCCAATGCACGCGCCGGGCGTCTTTCCTTCGCCTGCGATCTGAGCGCCGCCGTATCGCAGGCCGACGCCGTATTCATCGCAGTCGGCACGCCCAGCCGCCGCGGCGACGGCCACGCCGATCTGAGCTTCGTGTTCGGAGCGGCCGAAGAAATCGCGCGCGCGCTCGACGGCTACACGGTGGTGGTCACGAAATCGACCGTCCCCGTCGGCACTGGCCGCAAGGTCGAGGACATCATCCGCAAGCTCCGCCCGACCGCGGAATTCGACGTCGCGTCCAACCCGGAATTCCTGCGCGAAGGCTCGGCCATCGAGGATTTCCGGCGGCCCGACCGGATCGTGGTGGGCGCGGAAACCGAGCGCGCCCGCAACGTCCTGAAGGAAGTCTATCGTCCGCTTTATCTGAACGAGACGCCGATCGTCTTCACGTCGCGCGAGACGTCCGAGCTCATCAAATATGCGGCCAACGCCTTTCTCGCCACCAAGATCACCTTCATCAACGAGATGGCCGATCTCTGCGAGAAGGTGGGCGCCGACGTGCAGGAAGTGGCGCGCGGCATCGGCCTCGACGGCCGCATCGGCGGAAAATTTCTCCACGCCGGACCGGGCTTCGGCGGCTCCTGCTTTCCGAAAGACACGCTTGCGTTGCTCAAAACCTCGCAGGACGCCAACGCGCCGGTGCGCATCGTGGAGACGGTCGTCGCCGTCAACGAAAGCCGCAAGGCCCGCATGGCGGAAAAGATCATCGAGGCGTTCGGCGGCGTCAAAGGCAAGACGATTGCCGTTCTGGGCCTCACCTTCAAACCCAACACCGATGACATGCGCGACGCGCCGAGCCTCGTCATCGTGCCGAAACTGCAGGCGGAGGGCGCGCGCATCCGCGCTTATGACCCTGAAGGCGCCCACGAAGCCAAGAAGGTGCTCGAAGTCGAGACCTGCGAGGACGCCTATGAAGCGCTCGCCGGCGCCGACGGCGTCGTGATCCTGACGGAATGGAACGAGTTCCGCGCGCTCGATCTCGAGCGCGTCAAAGGGCTGCTAAAAAAACCCTTGATGGTCGATCTGCGGAATATCTACCGGCCCGCGCAAATGGCGGAAGCGGGCTTCACCTATGTGAGCGTCGGCCGCGCGACGGTGGGCTGACGCTTATTGGGCCAAGTGCGCGGCTTTGAGTTCCTGCCCGGCCGCATCGAATTCCGCCTTGAACTCTGCGTTGTGAAGAAGTGCTACGCCCACGGCCGTGCCGAGCGCTTCGCCGGCCACGATGTCCCGCCGGAAATGCATGCCGCAGACGAGACGGTTTTCCGCAAAGCCATTGGCGCGCGTCAAAATCGCCTGCGCTTTTTCGGGGATCAGCGCCGCCAGGACAATGCCCACCGAATATCCCATTGTGGCATGACCGCTTGGATAGGACGTATGCGGATCCCCGCGTTTTCCACACGTCTTGATATCCGGATCGGCCACCCAGGGACGGCTGCGATGAAAGAACGCCTTCGCGCGATTGGCCGCTGCGCGTTGCTCGCGCATGACATCGGCGAGCATCTTTGACGTCGCGGGCAAGGCGTCGAGATTGAAGCCGTCGCCGATCACGGCGCGGTAGATCGTGGGATTTTCGGTCGCGTCGTCCTCAGTCGCCTGCGCGAGGGCTTCAGGCGTTCTCGTGGCAACGACCTGTTCGAGTTCGGCCAGTTCCGCCTTCGCGGCCGGCGAGCCGTCGGCAGGTGGAGGCGGAAGAATACGCGCCGCGTCGAGTTCATCGGGTTGAAGCAGCGCACCCGTCGGCGCGGCCGACGCCGGAACGAGCACCAGAACGGCCGTTATCAAAGCCGCCAGGCCGGACATGGTCTTCATGATTCAATCCTCACAAAAAACGGCGGGACCGTGAGGCCCCGCCGTCTGTTGAACATACAAATCCGAACTTATCAAAAACGAACTTTCAACGTCGCCATCACGGTGCGCGGCGGCTGGAAGAAATACTGGTCGGAGCTCGTTTGCCACGACGCCGGCGGAACGCCGGCGACGGCCTCGGTGATCAGCGTATTTTTCCGGCTGTCGAGCAGATTGTCGATGCTGACATCGAGTTCGGCCGGTCCGATCGAGTAGCCGAGCGTGGTGTTCAGGTTGGCGTAGGAATGGAGTTCGTAATACTTCACGTTTGCCGTATCCGAATATTGCGGGCCGACCAGCTTGTCGATGAGCGCAAATTTCCAGTGCTCGTTCTTGTAGAGAATTCCGGCTGCCGCCGTCCATCTCGGCGCACCCGGTTCCCAGAAGCCCGCGAACGCACCGCTCGTCTGCTTCGACGACATCAGCGCGCCGTTCGCAAAGACGGAAAGGCCGTGCAGATCGACTCCCCACATATTCATGAGTTCGTCGCCGAAAGCGTATGTGCCTTCGCCTTCGAGGCCCTTGTAGATCGCCCGGCCGTCATTGTCGGCGCAAGTATCGGATGGATCGCCGGCGCAGGGCACGTCGATAATGTTGTTGTTGACCCCGATGTAATAGAGGTCCGCATCGAACGTGAAGCTATCCGCGTAGTAGACCGTACCGAGCTGATAATTGGTCGTCGTTTCGGGCGCCGGGTACACTGTCGGAATGCCGCTCGTCTCGAACGACGAGATATCCGGCACGTAAATGCCTTTGGCGTACTGACCGTAAACGCTCCACGACGGCTCTATCTTGTAATTGACCTCCGCGAAAGGCAGCACGTCGCGGTTGATGAACCCGGCCCGGAAGTCCTGGCCGACCGCGTTGTACGGAGGACAGGCCAGACCGACGCCGCAACCATTGCCCTGCTCGACCGGCGCGTTCACGCCGTGATCCCAATGGACGTATTTCACGCCGGGCGTGATCGTCAGATTGTCGAGAGGCTTGATGTCGACTTCGAGGAAGGGCTGATACTGGGTCCAATCCGAATACTCGTCGTCCTTGGCGTAACCCAGAACGCCATTTTGTGTTCCCTTCTTCACGCCGCACGCTGCGCTTGCGGCCGCAGTGCCGACATCGAAGGGATCAATGCCGTCATTGGCGCAGGTGATCATGTCGTAATAATATTTGAAGCGGTGTGTCGCCTGGGTCTCCCACCACACGCCTTCCCGAACCTGACCGCTGACCCAACCGAAATCATAGTCCTCGGAAAAACGCAGGATGTCGCCATAGACGCGATAGGCGTTTTCCTTCGAGTAGGCCAGAAGGCCCTTCGCATCCGTCGTTCCGTTGATCAGCTTGACGGAGGCGTTGTCGCACGAGCTGTCGGCCTGAATTTGCGCCAGCGTCTGCGTCTCGCAGTTCGGACTGAACGTGTGGTTCCAATAGGCGTAGGTGTAGGTCGTGTTGTCCAGCTTCACGCCGGGAAGCAGATCGCCGGTCACGCGGAAATAATCGAGATCCGTCTGCTTGGAGGTGTAGTTGTAAGGCGTGTAGGTCGGCAGCGTCGCATCCGTGCCCTGCAGCGCGAAGTTCTTGCCGTAAGTGAAGATCTGCGCCGGCGTCGCGCCGTTGTTGTCGTCGAGGTTTTCCTTGAGGAAGCTCAGATCGCCAAACAGCGTGATCGTCCAGTGCGAGTTGATATCGTCCTGGACCTTGAGCAGCACGTTGTGCGTGTGAACGTCCTGTCCGGTCAGTCCGCCTTCCGAGTCGAGGTTCTGGAGATTGACCATCGCTTTGACGGTGCCGACTCCGAAATCCGATACGGCGCCGCTCTGAAAATTCACGTTCTCGATATAGGTGTTGAAACTGCCGAAACCCGCCAGGACCTTGGTGTGCATGTCATCGGTCAATCCCTCGGAAAAGAGATTGATCGAGCCGCCATAGGTGGCGGCGCCGATTGTGCCCGCATTGCCCGGACCGCGATCGACGATCGCCGAGCCGATTGTGGATGCGGGGAAATAGGAAATGTTGTGGTGGGTCGGGCCGTTGGTGTCGCCGAACGGGACGCCGTCATACGTCATGTTGAACATGCCGTCGGGCAGGCCGCGCAGCGTATTCTTCGTGCCGCCATCGGAAAGGCCGGCGCCATTGATATCGCCACCCGTGAGCGACGGAACGATCGAAAGGATCGTGACGTAGTCGGCCTGCGGCTGGACGAAATCCTCGATATAGGCGCGATTGATGATCGTTTGCGGCTGCGTGGTGTCGAGCGACGCTTTGGCAGGCGCCGCGTCGGTGTTGAAGCGCGTTCCGGTAACGACGACGGTTTCGGGTGCGTTCAGATCGTCCGCCATTGCGGCATTCGCGAACATCACCGCCGTGATGGCGGTGCAGCCGAGCAACACGGATTTGCGGCGTAGTTTGAAAGCTTCCGGCATGGGACCCTCATTGTTATCAGACGCGAACTCGAGGCAGCCGAAACCCGGCCGCATTTTCTGCAGCAATGCGCGCGCGACCGCGTTGTCGGCGCGCTCGTCACGCGCCGACTTTCGAAATCGCAACCTGCTATTGGACTTGTTGAAGCCCCCTACCGAGTGCGCGCCCCGCACGCGCACGCATGCCGCAAATTATTTGCAGCGCAACTTGATGGGACTCGATGACTGTTACGTGACATGCACGAAGATTACAGAAAGATATTCTATGTGACGCATTCATGCATTCGGGCTTGTAAGACGCCGCCCGACACGGCGCGTGTGATCTGCTCGCCTCGTGAGCAGTCTGATGTTTTTCTGACACGCAAGCAGGCCGCGCTTACGTCCGCAGAACACATCATCTGTAAGAGATTGCCCGACACGCGATGCGCA
>Ga0181525_10001945_pt1 | contig 17360 bp, 16 predicted proteins | sample PEATcosm2014_Bin_48_FD_121100 | JGI IMG/M metagenome (GOLD analysis project Ga0181525, IMG submission 121100) | Peatland microbial communities from MTU Mesocosm Facility, Houghton, MI, USA - PEATcosm2014_Bin06_10_metaG | ecosystem: Environmental > Terrestrial > Soil > Wetlands > Peat | place...
ACCTTTGTCGACTACTCTGCTCATCCGCGCGAGTATTCGCTCTCCGCGGTGCAAACTGTGGTGCGGGTGCACAGCCGGGTCTCGGATCTTTACAACGGCCCCTACGATCAGCTCGAAGAGCAGATGCGGTTGACGATTGAAGGGATCAAGGAGCGGCAGGAGTGGGACCTGATCAACAGCAAGAAGTTCGGCCTGCTGCACTCGGTGGACCCGGCGATGCGGGTGAGCACCCGCTATGGAACCCCGACGCCGGACGACCTTGACGAGTTGCTGGCACGGGTCTGGAAGAAGCCGGCATTTTTCCTGGCGCATCCGAAGGCGATTGCGGCCTTCGGGCGAGAGTGCACCTGGCGCGGCGTACCGCCGCCCACGGTGAACCTTTTCGGGGTGTCCGTGATCACGTGGCGGGGCGTGCCGCTGATCCCCTGCGACAAGCTGGAGATCAAGAGCCGGTATCTTTCTCCCCGGTCCTTGGGCACGACGAGCATCCTGCTGCTGCGCGTGGGCGAAGCGGAGCAAGGGGTAGTCGGCCTGCATCAGGTGGGCATTCCTGGGGAGATCATGCCGAGCCTCTCGGCGCGCTTCATGGGGATGGACAACCTCGGGGTCTCCTCGTATCTGCTGTCGCTGTACTTCTCCTGCGCCGTTCTTACCGACGATGCTCTCGGCATCCTTGAGAACGTTGAAGTTGGCTACTACCACGACTACGCGCACCGGGAACAAGCCAAGTAACCGATCTGACGACAGTGGAGCAGACATATGAATGAAATTACTCCTGAGTTGATTTCCGAAATCGCATCTCGTCTCTATAACGAGGTTCCGGGCGCGAACCTCGTCCCAAGAACTGAGACGGACGTGCCGCGTACGGTGCGTGAAGCCGAGAGGTCGCCGTCCGCGGTACCGGATGCTCCCGCAAGCGGAGTTTCCGATGGTGGTCAACAGCAATCTGGTTTGCCGAAAGGCGCAGGCACCGACCATCTGCCGACTGCCTCGGCAGCCGCCAGCGCAACACCGCAGCTATCAAACCCCGCTGCAAGCACGCCAACCGTAGCCTTAAGCACGCGCGAAGGGGCGCGCGCATTTGTGGAGAGACTCCGTTCCGGTCAGATCCGTTCCGATAGAAGCCGGTGCGCAAACGAACCAGAGCAAGAACGAATCCGACGATTGTTTGCTGGAAACTCTTCGCCGGAGAGTGGTGCTCGACCGTTGGACGTGCCCACGATTCGGCGGGACTTTCCTATCCTGAATCAGCAGGTGCATGGCAAACCCCTTGTCTGGTTTGACAACGCTGCTACTACCCAAAAACCACAGAGCGTAATCGATGCCATCTCCCGCTTTTACGCACATGACAACTCGAATATCCACCGCGGTGCACACGCTTTGGCGGCCCGGGCAACCGATGCGTATGAAGGAGCCCGGCAGAAGGTGCAGGGCTTTCTGGGAGCATCCTCTGCGACGGAAGTCGTCTTTGTCCGGGGCACCACGGAAGGCATCAATCTCGTGGCTCAGTCCTACGGCGGGAAATTCCTGCAACCGGGAGATGAGATCGTCGTCTCCACGCTTGAGCACCACGCCAACATCGTACCCTGGCAGATGATCGCTAAACGGACGGGCGCTGTTCTGCGGGTAATTCCCGTAACTGACCGCGGCGAAATCATGCTCGAAGCCTATGAGGCTATTCTTGGTCCCAGAACAAAGTTGGTCGCCTTATCCCACGCGTCGAACAGTTTGGGTACGATCTTGCCCATTACGGAAATGACCTATGCGGCAAAGCGCTACGGCGCACGCGTGCTCATCGACGGAGCACAGACCGTCGCGCACCTTCCGGTCAACGTGCAGCAGATCGGCTGCGACTTCTTCGTCTTTTCCGGACACAAGATTTTCGCTCCTACCGGAATCGGCGTAGTGTGGGCCAAGGAAGAGCTTCTCCACATCATGCCGCCATGGCAAGGCGGCGGCAGCATGATCAAGGACGTAACCTTTGAAGAGACCACGTATAGCGACCCGCCGGCGAAATTCGAGGCCGGAACCCCTAGTATTGCCGATGCGGTGGGACTAGGTGCTGCACTGGATTACGTCTCCCGGCTGGGTCTGGTAAATATCGGTAAGTACGAGCAAGAACTGTTGCAGTATGCGACCGAGCAGCTTTCCCGGATCGACGGTCTGCGCATCATCGGAAATGCGCGGGAAAAAGTTGCCGTGATTTCGTTCGTGCTGCGGGATCGTAAAACAGAGGAGGTCGGCAGGTACCTGGACTCGCAGGGCATCGCGGTCCGGGCCGGTCACCATTGCGCGCAGCCCGCGTTGCGGCGCTTTGGCGTAGAAGCTACGGTTCGACCGTCGCTCGCCTTCTACAACACGTTCAAGGAGGTCGATCGCTTGGCCGAGGCGATCAAACGAATTCCGCGGGCGTAACGGCCAGAGTGGGGTTTGAAACGCTCTGAAACGAATGGACAGAAAAGCCATGGCAGAAAAGAACAAGCTTTCCATCATTTGCATGAGCGGCGATTTCGACAAGGCGATTGCCGTTTTTACCCTCGCTTCTGGCGCTGCTGCGGTCAACTATGAGGTGAATTTGTTTTTCACCTTTTGGGGTCTGAACATGATCAAGAAGAAGGGCGGCAGGGGGTTCATCGGCAAGGGATTGCTTGCTCGTATCTTCAATTTCCTGCTGGGCGGAAGAAACAAACTTCCGCTGAGCCGCTTGAACTTTGCAGGTGCGAGCCCGGTTCTGATGACGGGCCTTATGAAAGACCGCAACGTTGCTACGCTGCCTGAATTGTTCCAGGCATCGATTGCTCTTGGGGCTAACTTCTATGCCTGCGAGATGGCTATGGTTGTGCTCGGTTTGTCGCAGGAAGATCTTATTCCGGAAGTAAAGAAAGTCCTCGGGGTAGCCTCGTTTCTAGAAATGTCAAAGGGAGGTCAGACACTATTTATATGAAGACAGTAACGCTGGACATCACCAAGGATCACTGCCCGATGACATTCGTGAAGACGAAACTCCAGCTCTCAAAGATGGAGCCGGGAGACATTCTCGAAATACTGCTCACCGCTGGTGAACCTCTGGATAATGTCCCGAGATCGGTAGTAGAGCACGGATTTCAGGTGCTGGAAGTAACCCCGGTAAAAGACAACATCCACAAAGTTGTTGTCAAGAGGTAACCCAAGTTCGCTAGGAAAGCTCGGAACAGGGGCACGTTCTGACTGGCCGGCGTGTAAGTTCTCACGATTCAGTGCGGGTGTTCGGGTAACTCGATGGAGTGCGGACGGACCTGCCACTTGATTCTGATCTGGATCGTGGCAAGATGCGCGCAGCATGTTTCTGCATTCGCGGCGACGCTTGAAGGACGATAAGCAGCACACCTAAGGAGATGCAAAGAACCACCAGGATGAAAACCGTGACCATAAATAGCCAAATTGGCACGAGCCTGAAGGAGCGCATAGGCAACACGTCGCTATACGCAGAGACGATCAGTTGGGGATGTCGCGTTTGTCTCCCCGCGAAATTTGCCGGTTTTCGCTGAGGGTTACTCCATCTAGTGAACTGCATCGATATCTCGCCAGTGAAACGGCGGTTAGCTTTCGTAAGACGAAGGTGCCGGATTACTTTGCTCGACATTGTTGTACCAACCTGACTTAAGGACATGAATTGAATGGCTATCATCACGGTGAACGGGGAACCGCAGACAATCCAGGAAGAAACCATCACGGTTGCGAAACTGCTGAGTCTGAACAAAGTGGGGATGCCTGACATGGTGTCAGTGCAGCTTAACGGCGAGTTCCTGGACCGGCAACTTTTTGAAATCACCACTCTCAAACACGCGGACGAAGTGGATTTCCTCTGCTTCATGGGCGGGGGCGCAGTCAGATGAAAGGATTCGCCACCCAGGCGATCCACGGCTCGCCTCTAAAACGAGATCCTCATGGCGCACTGCGTCCGGCGATCTACGACAACGTAGCCTTTGAGTTCGCCGATGCGCATGAAGCGCAGTTGGCGTTCGAAGGCCGCAGGCCGGCGCACGCCTATACACGTATCTCGAATCCGACGGTGGAAGCGTTCGAGTCGCGCATTCGCCTGCTGGCCGACGCGCTCGGCGTGATTGCGGTCTCCTCCGGCATGGCGGCAATCAGCAACGTACTTATGGCGCTGGGTGAGACAGGCACCAACGTTGTTTCCACACGGTGGGTCTTCGGTAACACTCACTCCCTGTTTGAGCACACGTTTAAGCCATGGGGGCTCGACGGCTCTTACGTCGATATGGCCGATACGGACGCGGTGGCAGCAGCGATCAACGAACGCACGCGCGCGGTGTTCCTGGAGATCATCACAAACCCGCAGTTGCAAGTAGCAGACATCGCCCGAATCTCACAAATCGCGCATGAGCGCGGTGTACCCGTGGTGTTAGATGGGACTACGACAACGCCATACCTATTCCGATCCAAGGATTACGGCGTGGATGTGGAAGTTCTCTCCAGTACTAAGTACATCTCTGGCGGCGCGACCTCCGTTGGCGGGCTTATCATTGATAACGGAACATTCAACTGGAAGCAAAATCCGAAACTGAATGCGCAGGCGAAGAAGTTTGGGCCGGGCGCGCTGCTGAATGCGCTGCGTCGCGAAGTCTATCGCAACCTGGGATCATGTCTTGCGCCGCATAACGCCTTTCTCCAGACGTTGGGGCTGGAGACGCTTAGTTTACGAATCGACAAGAGTTGTGCCAACACGCTTTCCATTGCTCAATGGCTGCAACAGCAACCAAAGGTGACTGCCGTCAACTATCCTGGGCTTGCAACCTCTACTTACCATTGCGCCGCAAAACGGCAGTTCCCGCGTGGGGCCGGTGGAATATTAACCTTCAATCTGGCTAGCCGCGAGCAGTGTTTTGCCTTTCAAGACGCACTGAAACTGGTCCGGCGAGCTACGAATATCAATGACAACAAAACACTGGTGCTGCATCCCGCTTCTACCATTTTTTGTGAATACTCGGCGGAGGAAAAATCCGCGATGGGAGTAAGCGATTCCATGTTGCGGCTTGCGGTTGGCATTGAAGATGTCGAAGGCATTATCGAAGACCTGGAACGGGGATTAGCGACACTATGAGGGAACTGGAATTTACCGAAGAACGGCTGGAACGCTACAGCCGGCACATTTTACTGAAGGACATTGGCATCGAAGGCCAGATCAAGATCTTCGAATCGAAGGTTCTGATCATCGGCGCGGGCGGCCTAGGTTCGCCCGCTGCACTATACCTGGCCGCGGCCGGAGTGGGCACTATTGGCATCGCAGATGCGGATAACGTGGATCTCTCCAATCTGCAACGCCAGGTGATTCATTACACGGCCGATGTCGGAAAGCCCAAGGTGGAGTCGGCGGCGGAGAAGATGCGCGCCATCAATCCCGACGTGCAGGTTCGCACTTATCACGAATGGGTGCGAGCGGCCAACATCCGGCAGATGATTCGCGACTATGACTTCGTGATCGATGGCACCGACAACTTCATCGCCAAGTTTCTTATCAACGACGCTTGCGTGCTGGAGCGCAAACCGTTCTCGCATGGCGGCATTCTGCGCTTCGACGGCCAGACTATGACGGTTCGCCCGGGTGAATCCGCCTGCTATCGCTGCGCCTTCCGCGCCATCCCGCCGCGCGGCGTGGTGCCATCCTGCTCGGAAGCGGGCATTCTGGGCGCGGTTGCGGGAATGTTGGGTACGATCCAGGCCGCGGAGGCGCTCAAGTTCATCACCGGCGTGGGCGAGTTACTCACCAATGCGTTGCTCATCTTCGATGCCAAGGATATGAGCTTCAGCAAAATACAGATGCAGCCCAACCCCAAGTGTGCGGTTTGCGGCGAGCATCCCACGATTCATGAGCTGGTGGATGAAGAGCAACCGGTGTGCGAATTGAAAGCCACGCGGAGCGACGCACGATGAAACTAGCAACCGTCGCCAGAGACGAGATCATTGCCCGCGCCCGTCAGGACGCGCCCTTCGAGGTCTGTGGCTATCTGGCCGAGAAGGACGGCGTCGTCAGCCGGGCCGCCAATCCTCAACTTCACTTAAGAAACCACTTGCACGCAGCCTGCAATTCAGCTAGCCTGTGACTCTATGAGCCGCCTGATGCCGATGAACGCCTGTTGTAGCAACATGTGTTGCTGCTGCACGCACGCTTGTTCTGGCATTCGGGATTAATCGACGGCTCCAAATTTCTAATTCTTGTCGAACCCACTGCCAGACGCAGTGGGTTTCATGTTTTAGGGCGCAATGCAACAAACGCCCTATATGAGCACGGGTGGCGAAGTGGCTAACGCGGCGGCCTGCAAAGCCGTTATTCATGGGTTCAAATCCCATCCTGTGCTCCAGATCTTCCACGTCTAAATGTTCGGGGCTTTGATTGAAAGATGAGCATTAGACTTCACACAAACGGCGATCTCTTCCTCACCCTCGCGGCGCACACTATGCCTATGGCCATGTGTATGTGTACCCGCATGCAAACCGTGGGCGAGAAGGCCGAAACGTAAGCTTCAAGCGGTATCGGCAAGGTTTTTCGAAAAGCCCACGATCAGATCGTGGGCCTTCTTCATTTGGATGTCGAATAGGAGCATCGAAATGGCGCAACGCTCTACCTCTCAGATTGAAAAGATACTGACGCATATTTACGTGCGAGACGCTCAAAAGGGCTTTCGTCCGCTCCTGCTGGGCCAATGGTGCGGAGGTTCATTGCGGCATGTGCGTGAGGGGTATGATTCAGCCGGTGGTCGGCGCCGTCTGCCCGGTCTGCTCCAGCACCGTGGAGCGCATTTTAAAAGTTGCACCGGGAGGCAAGCCCAAGCCTTCGCGAAAACGCAAAGATTGTTCGATCCGCGTAGAACTCACAGGTAGATTCTGCAGTATTACTCGATTTCCTTAATTCGCGAAAAACCTGCGCGTAACCGTGATCGGGTTTCTTGCGAACGGGCCGGGGGCAGAGTGCGCTGCCCCCGAGCCTTGTCGCACGTCGCGCTTCCGGCTTTGCGGCCTTCATTACCTTCGCAGTCATAGAGGAAGACTCGGCGCACCGCTTCATCATTGGATTGTCTCCCATCCCCTCGCACATGGTCGCCCACATCTGGCACATCTCCATGCAGTCCATGAAGGTGCTTATCACCTTCATGGCTGGCGGCATCGGAATGCTGAAACCGAGCGCATGGTTGTGCTGCCATGGGCGTCATTCCGGTGCAGAGTTAACCTGCCACTGGGTGCAATCGAGTCCTGCCACACTCGGGATGTTGTCTTCGTATTTACTGACGGATCGCTGTTCCCCTAAACCTAAAGCTGGCAAAGCTCGCAGTCGCACTCTTAGTCGAACAGAATACTGGGTTCCCAGGTCTCCGCATATTGAGAGCCGAGACCTGGGAACCCGGTATCGTGGAGCTGAGACTGAAGCTCAGCTCATTAGCCGGCTTAGAAGTTGGCCGTAACGTTGAACAGAACGCTCCTTCCCCGCCCGGTCAGCGGTTTGATCTGCTTCATCCAACCGCTGGCCATATAGTCGTCGAAGTTCACGCCTCCCAGCGGAAGTTCATAGTCGCGGTTGAAGAGGTTCTCGACCTTGGCACTGGCCTGCAAAAATCCTCTCCGGAAGCCTGCGTGCATTTCAAACAGCGCGTAGCCCGGCGTTGCCTGTTCCAGGCGGTTGGGATCAAGGCGGGACTTGCGGTCCACCGCCTGCACTCCCACTCCTCCGGTGAAGCCCTTGAGCTCTTCTTCAATCGCCAGGCGGGCGTTGAGCGGCATCATCTGGTAGAGGCCGCTGCCGGTATCGAGCCGTGAGCCATGCACCCAGCCCGCAACGCCTGAGAGCCTGATGCGACCGGCGCCATCGCTCTCCCAGAGCGAGACGTTGCCAGAGAGGTCTCCACCATATATGCGCGCATTGTGATTGGCAAACTGCACCTGAGCAAATGTGCTCATGCCATACATCGTGGTGGCCAGCGTGTTCACGTCGATGTAGTCCTCGACGTAGGTCAGGTAGGGCGTGGCCTTCAGCTCCCACGCTCTTGGTGCATGGCCGCGCCAGTCCGCGGTACCGCTCACGGTGTTGGCCACCTCCGGCTTCAGGCCGAGATTGCCCACATAGTAGTTGCCGTCGCCAAACCAGCCGATCATGCCGCTGGCCATCCAGTTTGTGGACCATGCATAGCGCTCATAGAGATTCGGGGCGCGGCTCTTGCGAGCATAGCCGAACTCGTATGTGCCGGAGGCGCTTGGCTCATAGCGTGCCACGGCGGTCAGGTCGATGTCCGGGTCCGTGTGTGCACGGTTGGCGCCGTTAAAGGCATTCGCGTCCATGGAGTACATGCTCGAATAGCCCTGCACATCACCGGCGTTTGTCCAAATCGTATCGTTACGTACTCCAAGCAGCGTTGACCACTGCGGCGTCCACTTGCTGGCAACTTCGAGATACGTCCCAAGGCGGATGCGGCGACCGTCATTGATGTCAACAAAAGTATTGGGCCCCATCATGGGAGCCGTTCCAGAAACGGCTGGCCAAGTGTCGTCAAGGACGAAACGATGGAGTTCATTGCCGATATGCAAGATGTGGCGTGTCGAAAACGGCAGCTCGTATCGCAATGTGTATCCAAGGTCTCTTCCATGTGTATTCATCGGCATCGACATCGGCATAGGGAAGGTGGACTTATCGTGGCCGATATTCATCGAATGGAACGTGTTCTGCCAGAACACATGTGCGTCGAGTGTGCCTGCGCCAATTCCGCGACGATAGCGGAGGTTCAGAAAGTCAGCGTAATTGCGCACCATGTCCATCTGTGCGCTCACAAAACCTTCGTACGGCGTGTGATGAAGGCTGGCCTGCAACACCACGAGATTGCCCGCGCCCTGGGCCGCGAGCGTTACCGTGTGGTCGGTCGATTGCGCATAAGTTGACGTGACTTTGTGGCCTGCGCCATCGGTATAGTTATCGTTGGTAGTCCAGAAGCCCGCATAGCCGATTCCTAGATTCCTGCTTGCGACCCACTCCGTAAGTGACCCTCCGTAATTGTTTCCATTCGAGCGATAGAAACCTGTCGAACTGCCCTCCTCGTGCAACTGCCCACCAGGCTCGGCAAAAACGGGCAGACGGGATTCGATCGAGACCGTTCCACCCAAGCTGTCACCGCCGAGGCTTACAGGCGTGATGCCGGCCATGACCGTCACCTGCGATGCCTGTGCGGGAGCAATGTAGGAAAGCGGAGGGTTCATGTGGTTGGGGCAGGAACTGGCAGCCGTCATGCCGTCCACCACGACCTTGGTGCGCTCGTCACCGAGTCCGTGCAACATGGGAATGGAGGCAAGCTGGCCGTTGGCACGCAGGCTGACGCCGGGCGCCTCGGCGAGAATCTCCGCCGTGTTGCGGCTGGTTCCCTGTTCGTTGGCATCCACCTTCCGCGAGGTTGCGGCAAGCGAACCGACACTCTGGCCATTGACCTCAACATAGGCTTTCGCCGGCTCAACCTTCAAAGTCAAGTTCGCCTCTACGCTACCTGCGTGAACGGAGAGATCGCGAACGATTTCTGAGGCAAAGCCGGAGGCGGAGACGGTAAGCCGATAGTGTCCGGCAGGGAGCGAAGTAAAAACAAAATGGCCTTGTTGATCGGTAAGTAAGATCCTGCTGAACTCTGAGACTGCACTGCGTAGTTCCACCTTGGCGCCTGCAATCACCGCGCCGGATTGATCTTTCAACACGCCGCCAACAGTTCCGGAGCCGGCGATGGCCTTGTTTGCGCCAGGCGCCGCCTGCGCGTGCATGGGCGTAGCCTGCGAGCATAAGCAGGCGGCCGCCAGAAGGGCGGTCCACAACTTGCAATTCATGAGTGCTCCTCTTTACGTATAACCGCGCAAAACCGCCGGGCGAAATGGCTGTAGCCGATTCCGTCCGAAGAACATCTGTGGCTGTTAGGCAAAAGGAGTTGGAGGGCCGCGCTTGTGATGATGGTGGAGAAAGCAGCGCCGGTAGAGCGCCCGCAGTTGCGGCTGCCCCGTCCGATGGCAGGCCAACCCGGCGGAGAGATCCTCGACGGCCTCTGGCTTGTAGGTTGGCGAATGGACCGCACAGGAGCGCGCGGGCTGGCACGGGCATTTTTCGGAGATCGTGGCGAAGCCGGGAGCGTCACTCTGCCGCGCCAGGCACATCGCGCAATGATGTTTGCCATTGCGGCGGCAGCAGGCAGGCAGACTCGCCTCGGCATCAGGGCCGAGAAATGGGACGATCAGAATCCAGCTGAAGATCGTCAGCAGCGCGAGTGAAATCGTGCGGCGCATAATAAGGCACTCGGTAGCGTGACCTCATCGTCTTGGTAATCTCGACGAGGCGGCCTTCGTGAATTGTCGGAACGATGGAACCTAAGCGAATCGACTTTAGCGCCGCTGAAATCTCGCGAAGGATCTGCTGTTCGTCCCCAGCGTGCTCCTCTTGCTGGGTTAATGGTGGGGGGCACCGGGTTTATGTGTTTGTCTGTTGCCACAGTGATGCTCCCTGAATGTCCCGCATATGAATGCACAAATCTTCGATAAATGAAAAAGCCCACTCACCGTGCCTGGTGAGTGGGCCTCAAACCCTGAATCGGATGATGACTAAAAGCGGATCAAGCCGACCTACTCGCCAGAACATACGTTTGAGCAGGCTGACAACAGCTCGTCGCGTTCTGAACGAGAACTTTCATGTGCCCGAATGTAACGTGAGTAAATACAAAAGTCAACTCGAACATCGACGTACATCAGAAGTCACCCTGCGCTTCATGATTAACTTCAGCTGAGCAACGCGAGGTTGATTGTCTCGAAGTCTCGAAGCCTTCGGATGAGCGCTCTTTTGTGGCCCGAGCGTTGCGAAAACTGTGCAATGAACCTTCCTCGTCCGCAACGTGTGAGAACGGGCGCACTGGGCCGCTTCAAGGATCGGAGTCTAAAACTAGGCTTCAAATCGTCGCCAGAAATTTGTCGTTTTTGGGAAGTGCCGAGGAGCTTCTTCTGGTCAGCCAGATTGTGATAGTAGCCACTGTTACTCTTGGGTAAGTTTGGCACAATCCAGACGCGTCCATTGGGGAATACAAATGATGGTGCATCTTCGACCGTCTCAGTACAGCACCGCTTTCGCGGAGCTGACCCAAGATTTGCCAGTACATATCGCCGCTGCAGCCCATACCCTTCTCCTCGAACTAGCAACCTTACTGCAGCTATCCAAATTCCTGCAGAAAGAACATTTGATGGTCTCTTTGTGAATGAGAGGAAATGTTCAGGCGAAGAGAGGCCAGCGACAAACATCGCGGCTTAGCGAAAAACGAGCGGGAAAGCCGCCACAAATACGAGTTTGCTTTGAGAATGGACATTCCTGAATCCAGCACCTGAAAGCAGATATTGTGTAAGGCGAGCTTTCGCAGGTTTCAAGGCTTGAAGACAACAGCAAAAGCCGCCTGGGATCAGCAGGCGGTTTTTTGAATCCGGGTAAGCGAAAATCCGGGGAACCGGTTAGGCGATTGGGCTCTGCGCTTTGCGCGAAAACTGGGGCAGCAGGGCGGCCATACCGAAGAACGCTCCGGCAAATAGCAGGTCGCTGGCCACCGTGTTGCGGAAGAACGGGATCGCCATGGCGTAGCACTCGGTTAGTCCCGCCAGCGTTTTGGGATACATACTCCAGACGGCCCAGACCGCGAGGTTGCTGACCGCGAAGAAGGAGAGCGAGGCGGTAAGCGAGGCCCCGGCGATGCGCCACGGAGTTGCGCTGGAGGCGAGCAGCGAGCCCAGCAGGACGATGGCAGCATACCAGGCCCAGGTCACCAGGTCAGAGGCGCTCAACGGATAGCCATAGACGAGGCGGGAGAGCAAGATATCGGAGGCGATGAACAAGGTCACTGGAATCCAGGCTTGGCGACGCGACATGTGTGCGCCGAAAAACAACAGGGCCGCCGCCACGGGGGTGAAATTGAAGCTGCCGGATTGAGAGAGAAAAGGGGCGGCAATGGCAAAGCGGGCAGCGATGGCGACGAAGACGAAGCAATAGGCCAACATGTTCACCTCGGTACTCAGTCTTCGATTCTGTCGCTCCAGCAGGGGTGGCGTCAAGCGGCAGAGTGAAATCGTAGGCAGCAACGCGGGAAAACAATGTGCCAGTCCAAACGGAGTTGGTTCGAAGGCTTCTCCCGATTTAGCGGCGGGGGCGGTGTGGTGAGATGTTCGGCTTCGACGAGCGAAAAACGGGCTCACTCGATATAGGTGCGGCCCAAGGTGGTGTTGCGGGCGGCTTGGGTGGCCGCCGTGGGCTCCGGTTTGCGGTAAGTCTGGGCTCGGTTGCCGGGATCGACCTCGGGGCGCGGCTTCGCCGTGGTACTCGACGGCATAGAGCGCGGCCAGCGCACGCCGGTGATGGAAATCGCGAACTCCCCACAAAGCCACGACGAAGAGCAGTGCTGCAATGGCCGCGCCGCGTCCGCGACGGCCGCGTTGCCGGACGCCGATCTTCTGGCTCACTAGATCAAAAAGGCCGGGCAGGACGAGGGCGGCAAGTAACACGGCGAGGATCAGCGGTTCGATGATGAACACGATGTCCTAGGCATACCACTGGCGGGAGAAGGGATAGAAATGGCGGACGCAGTGGTTGTTGGTGAAATCGAGCAGCAGGTGAGAAAGCCCGGCTAACTGGCCGTGTGTTCAACGAGTGAGTTGCTCACCGAATTCAACGAACTGACAGTCTCGGTATTGGCCCGACGCGCTCACGATTCAACTGGATATCGGCGGCGCCCAGAGCAACGAAACATGCGGTTTCAGATTTTACTTCCGCAGTCAGGATAACTTTGCTATAGTTTTTCTATGTTTCTGCTGACCCACATGATCGAGACTGCGTACAACAACACTTGTTGTTGTATCTGTCGGTGCGGATTTGTGGGTTCTGCAGGAAGCGAGGCAATTACTACGTAAGTTATTAGTTATTGACTCCGCGAATTTCCCTAAGCCCACGATCCTAAGATCGTGGGCTTTTTGTTTGTATTGGAGCGTTATCCGGCCGGCCCGTGGAGAGCCGATCCGGCGGAACCAGTCTTTTCGAATTGGAAGAGGAGCCGCATTCATGAGTACGAACAACACACCCAAAAGCAAACGGCCGCTTATTTTCGCACTTGTCGCCGTCGCATTGGTTATTGCCGGAGCCGCAGGGGTATTCGCCGTGCGGGGCAAACTACTTCAGTCCCGGACCATCGCTACCTTACGGGTCGGGTATCTACCCGTTACCGGCCATGCCAAGTTCTTTGTTGCTCAAGAAGAAGGCTTCTTCAAGGATGAAGGTCTGAACGTGCAACTGATTGAGTTCGCCAATTCGGCCGACGGTCTGGCTGCATTGCGTGCCGACAAACTCGATCTCGGAGCCTTTGGCACCACGGCTCCCCTGGTGCATATTGCAAAGGGGGCTGACATCTCAATCATCGGTGGCGTGATGGGGGAAGACGCCGCAATCGTCGTTAAGCCAGAGAACGAGAGTGTTATTAAGACCATTTCCGACTTGAAAGGCAAAAAGGTAGCCACGGTGCGGCTGGCAACCGGCGATGCGGTCCTGCGCGGAGCCCTGAACGATGTTGGAATCAATTGGAAGACGGATTTGCAGATCTTCGAATTGAAGACCCCTCCGGCAGTGATCGAGGCCGTGAAGTCCGGCCAGGTTGACGCTGGACTCGTCTGGGGACCGCACGATTTGAGGGCCGAGGAGCAGGGCCTGAAAGTTGTGATTCGCAGCGGTTCTTTGGCACCGGGCCACCCGTGCTGCAGGCTCACCGTGCATACACAAGACGCGCAGACGCGCCGCGTGGTGTGGGAGCACTTTGTTCGAGCTATTCTGCGGGCCGAAGAGTTCACCCATGACAATCACCAGAAAACGGTGGACGACATCGGGAAGTACCTAAAGCTTGATCGCGGCCTAATCGAGCGGGCCTACTACAGCGGGCACCTCGATCAGTCCACGGACCCGAATCTCGCCGGCGTCGAGCGCTTCTGGAACACGATGATCAAGAGCGGGTTTGTGGAATCCACACAGGACATCGCCCCCCATGTCCAAACGACTATTTACAAGCAGGCACTGGACGAACTTGCCCAGCAGAACCCGAACGATCCGTTCTGGCAGCAGCGGGAGCAGGTCTTCAATCAGCGGGACAAGTAGCCCACCTGCATGACTGAAGTTGAAGAGTCAGGGACTCGAACGCGCTTATCCGGGGGAGGCAAGCGCGCGTCGGGGTCATGACGATCGCGGGAGCCGTGGAGATTCCTTCGCCGCTTGGCTCTCGCTTATCTCCTAAGCATAAGCAGCGGATTGGAGTACATGCGATGAGCGCAGCATTTGTTTCCGAGCCTGCCACACCTCAGGGCCGATTGGGTATTGAGGTGCAGGCATTGCAATTTGCCTATAACGACGCGCCAGTTCTGGTCGACATCAACTTGAACGTTGCTGAAGGCGAGTTTGTTTGCCTGCTCGGCCCCAGCGGCTGCGGCAAGACCACACTGCTGCGCCTGATCGCAGGACTTGACCTTCCAGCTACGGGTGCAATTTTCTGCAATGGCTCCGCGATTCAGGGGCCATCGCTCGAGCGTGGTGTTGTCTTCCAGAACTATTCGCTTTTTCCCTGGCTCACGCTGGCGCAGAACATCGAACTCGCCTTATCGAAGTCGCACCCGCAACATGACAAACACTGGCGGCACAAATATGCCGAAGATTGCCTGGCAAGAGTAGGTTTGGCGGAATCGGCAAGCCAGTATCCCTCATTGTTGTCCGGAGGCATGCAGCAACGTGGCGCCATTGCTAGAGCGCTGGCGCTGGGCTCGCCTGTTCTGCTGATGGACGAACCCTTCGGTGCACTTGATCCCATAAACCGGGCAAAACTTCAGGACGTAGTGCTGGAAGTATGGGCAAAGCCGCGGAAGACGGTAGTCTTCGTGACCCACGACGTGGAAGAGGCTTTGTACCTGGCGGATCGCGTGGTGATGCTAGGCTCCTCGCCGGGGAGGATCATACAGGAGATTGTTGTTCCCTTCGGACGGCCGCGCTCGCGGCAACTATTTAAATCGCGAGAGTTCGGCGTGCTCTGCGAGCGTATCGACGAGCATTTCCGGGAAGACATCTTGCAGCGGATCGAAGCCGATTCCGGCATCGACGCTTATAGAGAGGTGAATTAAGTGGCTGCCTTCGGAAGCGAAACCAATCTCGCTGTCTCATCCACCTTAAGCGCGGCGGCGCAGCTACCAACAACGAACAGGACGCGCCCCCGATCGCCGGATTTCCCGTTGCCGAAAGCGCTGCGAATCCAAGGTAAGGAAGGCATCCTCTTTATTGCCGGAATTATCTTGCTCTGGCAATTTGTGAGCACTGCGATCCATTTCTCCGGGAAGTACCTGTTTCCGAGTCCAGTCTTGACTGCAAGAACTCTCTGGGCGTCACTGCCCGAACTACTTCTCGGCACCGGCTATTCTTTTCTGATCCTCTTGCCGAGCCTGGTTTTCGCGATTTTGCTGGGAGTCGCCTGGGGACTGGTAGTGGGTACGACACCGGCCTTGAACCGAATGTTCTCGCCGTTCGCGCGGTTTGCATCGCCAGTGCCTCCTACGATTTACATTCCCTACGCGATTGCTTTGTTGCCGACCTTCCGCACCGCTGCAGGATTTGTAGTGTTCATTGGCGTCTTCTGGCCGGTCTTTCTGAATACTGCCAACGGGGCGGGAGCGCTCCCGCAGCACTACCGGGACAACGCGCGCATCCTCGGACTGGAAAAGACTGAATACCTAAGACGCGTCGTGTTCCCTGCAACGTTGCCGTACATCTTCTCCGGCATCAGCGTTGGCCTGGTTTTTGCCTTCATCATGCTCACCGTGGCAGAGCTGTTCGGCGCCAGTAACGGCCTCGGACGCTTCGTGCAGCTTTACGCAGACTATGCGGACTATCCGCGCATGGTCGCCGGAATTCTCTACACCGGAGTGGTGGTCTGGATTTCTATGGAAGTACTGGAGCGCATCAAGAAACGCGCTCTGTTTTGGCTGAAGTAATGGAGGTAATCATGTCGGAGAACGAGAATGAGCTGTTCAAAGCATTGTCGGATGCGGTAGTCGGGATGGAAGAGGATCTCGCGCGCCAACTGGCACTCGAAGCTGTGGAGCGCAAGATCGATGCCTATACGGCAATCGAGCGTGGATTGGTCGATGGAATGGGGCGAGCCGGCGAACTCTTCGAAAGTGAAGAGTACTTTATCCCGGAGCTGCTGCTCTGTTCCGATGCCATGTATGCAGGGCTGGACATACTTCGTCCGCACCTGAAGATCGAGGACGCAAGCCAGCGACGATTCAAAGTAGTGATCGGAGTAGTCGAGGGCGATACTCACGACATCGGAAAGAACCTGGTCAAGATCATGTTGGAAGCGTCAGGTTTTGACGTCATCGATCTTGGGCGCGACATTCCGCCGCAGCAATTTGTGGAGACAGCAGTCTCCGAGAACGCCGACGTGATTGCGCTATCCACGTTGATGACAACCACGATGGACGCAATGGCGGAAGTGGTCGAAAGGCTTCAAAAGACGAACATCCGCGAGCGCTTCAAGGTGATCGTAGGAGGTGGCCCGATTTCGCCTGCATTCGCTGACCGCATTCATGCCGACGGTTATGCAAACTCCGCTCCCAACGCTGTAAAGCTGGTCAAACAGCTGGCTGGAGTCCCGGCGTGATGAGTTGCGATCTAATGACCCCCGTGGAACGCTTTGCTGCCTACGGACGCAGTGAAGCTGTGGACAGGTTGCCCTGTGTGCCGATCGTGGGCAACACGGCAGCACGCGTGGTTGGTGCGAAGGTTTCCGGGTTCCGCGGCAACGGAAAGTTGATTGCCGATGCCCAAGTCGCTGCCTACCGTCGCTTCGGATATGACGTGATCCGCATTTTTACCGATCTGTACACGCAAGCCGAAGCGATGGGTGCAACCGTTCATTACCCGGACGACGAAACCGCCTATCTAGCTGAGCCGGCGATTGACTCAGCCGATCAGATAGGATCGCTCGAACCGGCGAATCCCTATAAGGACGGAAATCTTCCCCATCATCTTGAAGCGATGTCCAGAGCCGTGGAGGCGGTCGGAAAAGAAGTTGCAGTGACTGGCGCGCTAACGGGGCCGTTTACGACGGCTTCGTTTCTGATCGGCACCGAGACGCTGGTTCGGCTCATGCTTAAGAATCCTGCAGCGGTGCATCAGCTTTGTGAACTGGCATTGCAGGGCGCGCTCGCCTATGCCAAGGCGATTCTAGACACGGGATGCACTCCGAGCCTCACCGACGCGATGTGCTCGACGACAGTGATCAGCCCGAAACAGTTCA
>Ga0181525_10001946_pt1 | contig 17347 bp, 15 predicted proteins | sample PEATcosm2014_Bin_48_FD_121100 | JGI IMG/M metagenome (GOLD analysis project Ga0181525, IMG submission 121100) | Peatland microbial communities from MTU Mesocosm Facility, Houghton, MI, USA - PEATcosm2014_Bin06_10_metaG | ecosystem: Environmental > Terrestrial > Soil > Wetlands > Peat | place...
CAAACAAACAGTTGCGGCATTTGCGACAGAGTGAGCCCCCGCTTAAAACCGGCCACTCTTCGTTCTAAAACCGGCCACTAGGCCCGGAAACCGGCCAGTACCCAAAAATCGGTACTGGCCCCTTTACGCGGCCTCGGGGGCAAAAGGGACCAGCCTGAGATTCAAAAGGGACCAGTGGACGGTTGGGGAGTAAGGTTGTGTCGGTCTGAAATTACACTAGGGTGTTTAGGTCCAACCCTAATGTCCCCAAGACACTTAGGTGTCACTTGAGCCCCGGCTTACTCCTGGCCGGGGCTTTTTTTCGCGCCGGCGGCCCCGGCAAAAGGGGCCAAGCCGCGCTAGAACGCTGATTCTAGGCAAGCGGGGGTTATTCTCGCCCCAACACCGAAAAGTTGTACACAAAGTTAAAATTCGTGATACGGGGGAGAAAAGGTGTCGATTCACTAGAATGTTCAACCTCTACGACCACGCGTACTATTATACCTTGAAGAACGAAGCGCGTCGTCGCGTCGTATCTGCGCTCAATAATAAGATCAAAGCGCATGGAAATCGGGAGTCGTGGGACAAACTAACTCTATGTTCCATAAATAAAGAATCGCTTGAATACGCTAGATTGGAATGGCCGAAGTATTACTCCGAGAATACCCACACCGGATTTAAGTATAGTTGGGAACGATTACATTTTAAGTTTTGTCCGCGTCCGGCTTTCTTTGATTTAGCCATTTGGCAGACAATAGATGGTAAAAAAGTACTTCAAGGTATGGCTTTGGGGAAGCCCTCCAACGCAAAGTCACATTTGAGTGTTAACTGGGTTGAAAGGTCGTTCGAGCCAACGTACTTCCGTGGAGGTATCCTTCTTCCCGTCTTGGCATGTGCCGAGGAATACGCGAAACTCCTGGGTTGCCAGCGCGTTGTTATCAAGGATACGGTTGACCCCGAAGATTACGGTAGATACGGGTACGCCCCTTTTATGATACCAAAAGTGGGCGAGTTTCTCGCGAAGGAGATGGGCCATGGCAAAGATGGATAAGGCTGCTTCAGTCGAAAATTTCGACGTGATGCACAAAGCCTATGAGGCTGCCAAAGCGCGCATTGCTGACCTCGCGAATGATATGGGCGACACCCTAGTCGATACGATTCCGGCTACCCAGTGGGTGGCGTGGGACGCTTCGCAGGAGAAGGCCCTTGTCTGCGATTCGGCCGATTTGGATTATGAGGGAGAGGACGGCGACACCGTTCCTCAGGCCGCCTGATTTTTGTCTAAAGCAAAGGTTGGAAAGCCCCAGCCTCGTGCCGGGGCTTTTTGCTTATACTTCAATCTTCGCGCCCGCCCTCGATTACCTGAAATCGCTTACGCCGTTCGGGCGCACTCGTTTCCGGCTTGATCGGCTGTGTAACAATCGCAGCGTCAATCAAATCGCCAACCGTCCACGCCCGATCAGCGATGCCAAGCGCCATCGCTGGCGTGCTGCGCAACGCTTCATGCACCCGGCAGAGATTGTAGAACGCGACATGCAGCGCGACGGCGGCAAGGTGGCAGTCGATCTTTTTGCTAAAGCCGTTGCTCAAGCGGGCGAACCGCTTGCAAGACATGCGCAGCGTCAGATTTTGCCGCTCCACGTATGACGTGCTGATATCTTCCGGCACGCCGCTTACTACGTCGCGGGCTACTGCGATTACTTGCGCTGGCGAGTACCGGCGCGACGCTTCGGTTACATTCAGGTGGGTTACCGAATAGGTCTTGTTAATGACGCCATGGGCAACGCTCTTGCCGAAGGCGTCGCTGATCGCGCCACGGTAGGGGCGGTAGCCATCCGTCGAAATCTCAGGCACGCCGATCACGCACTGGCGCAAATCCTGAATGAAATCGTCCGTGGTTACCTCGTTGCGCTTGCCGGTGCGGTAGCCGATGATGGCGCGTGTGGAAGATGCGAGCGCCACATAGGTGTACTGATCGCCCTTCACCGGGGACGGCTTCGCGGGGCCTTTCTGCGGATTGCGCTTGTGGCCGACGTAGGCCCAGAGTTCGTCGCACTCGATCCGCTGCACGTGCAGGCCGACCATCATGCGGTCGTGCAGTTCGGCAGCGCCGTGACCGACGCGAAGCGCCAGCCGGGCGACGGTCTTGCGGTCGGTATCTGTTAGACGCGCCACGGCGCGTTGGCCGACGCCTTCGCAAAGCGCGCTGATAATTTCAATCTGCTTGGATTTGTCGAGGTTGTTCATGGCGGGTCCTATCCGGCATGGGCAATAGGACCGCGTTCTGGAAAATGGACCGAAAGCGCGCTATATTGCGCGAAGCGGTCATTTTCCTTGGGGTCCTATCCCGGGGTTGATGATCCGGGGCCGTCACTGTTTCCGCAGTGGCGGTCCCACTAACTACGATGGTGCAGGGAGCCAGGTTCGAACTGACGTTTCGGGGATGTACCCCCCGCGTCCTTACCGCTAGACGATCCCCACGCCGCACAAAGAAAAACGCTCCATCCGCTTGACGGCGGGTGGGGCGTTTTTGCGTTTGCAATTCTCTGTGCATGGGGCCATTATATGCTTGCATTTTCTTAATGCAAGCATATTCTTGCATTATAAGATGCAAGCATTGGGGATAATGATGCTCCCGGACGACGAAAGCAAGGAAGTGCCCGCGCGTGCCGCTGGTGGCGTTGCCCGCGCTGCGTCGCTTACGAAAACTGAACGCAAGGAAATCGCCCAGAGGGCCGCACAGGCGCGGTGGTCTAAGCACCTACCTGAAGCCACCCATGAAGGCATTATTCGTCTGGGTGACGTTGAGATTGATGTTGCGGTGCTAGATACGGGGCAGCGCGTTATTACTCAAAGCGGGTTCATGGTGGGACTTGGCCGTGCACGCCAAGCCAAGGGACGTCAGTATTATAAGGGTGACGTCAATCTACCAGCTTTTTTGACTGCACAGAACCTAAAACCTTTTATTTCCAGTAAGTTAGAAGTGACGTCTAGTCAGATTGAATTTCGCACCAAAAAGGGGGTGCGGGCTTTTGGATATGCGAGCGAATTGCTGCCTGAGGTTTGCGACGTTTTCATCGACGCATATGTTGCGGGTGTTTTAAGACCTAATCAGCGTCACATTGCTGATCGCGCTCGGATCATCGCGAAGGGACTGCAGCGGCTAGGCATTGCGGCGCTCATTGATGAGGCAACGGGGTACCAAGAGGTCCGCGACAAACAGGCATTACAAGCATTACTGGATTTATATTTACGGAAAGAATTGGCAGCATGGGCCAAGCGGTTTCCTGACGAATTTTATGAACATATCTTCCGATTGAGAGGATGGCAGTGGAAAGGTCGGGGGAAGAATCCGCCCCAGGTCATGGCGGCATACACTAAGGACATTGTGTATGCTCGGCTTGCTCCGCACATTTTGGAGCAATTAGAAAAAAAGAACCCAATTGAGGGAGGCAGACGCAAGGCAAAACATCATCAATGGCTGACTGACGACGTTGGTAATCCTGCGCTCGCCCAACATCTTCACGCTGTCATTACGCTGATGCGCGTCTCGCGAAATTGGAATCAGTTCAAGGGGATGCTTGACGTCGCACATCCTAAGCGGGGGGACACACTTCAACTGCCGTTGATGGCAGATTTCCCTACCGATCCGAAACATACACCGGCAAAGCAAGCCTCTCTATTTGATGAAGAAGCCGCCAACTGAGGAGACAAAAATGGCCAATGAACCTACTAAATGGGAATACGCCTTGATTGTTGTCGACTACAACAGCCCGGACGGCACCAAAAACAACCTTAAGGTAGCTGGCGATGCTGGCTGGGAAGTAGTCGCCAGTTACATTGGCGGCGACGGAGTGCCGAGGTTCGTAGCCAAAAGGCCAAAGGAATAATCAAAAGGGACCACCCACAATTTCAAAAGGGACCATCCTTGTTCTCAGGAGGTCGAAAGGGGCCAGTACCCAAAAATCCGCAAGAACATATTGCGCGTATTTATCCCTTGACAGCATTTATAAGGGTCGCTAGGGTATCCCCACAATCTAGGGGATAAGTCATGGGCAAGCTCGGAACACACACTTTCAAGGACTTTCAGGCCATTTACCCGACCGATGCGGCCTGTTTGGCTAAATTGATGGAAGTGAACTACGGCGGAACCGAAATCACCTGTCCGGGCTGTGGTGCTGATTCGAAATTCCATCCCCTGACCAAGCGCCGGGCCTACGTTTGCCAGCATTGCGGCCATCACGTTTACCCGGCTGCCGGGACGATCTTTCACAAGTCCCGGACTAATCTGACCAAGTGGTTTTTTGCGATGTATCTGATGACCTCGACCCGCCACGGCGTTGCGGCGGCAGAGGTCCAGAGGCAATTAGGCGTCACCTACAAGTGCGCTTGGCGTATGTGCCACGAACTCCGCAAGCTGATGGCCAGCGCCGACTACGGCGGCCCGCTAGGCGGCGACGGCAAGCACGTCGAAATCGACGAAACGGTTATGGGCGGCTACCAGAGCAACCGCGTTCGCCGCGCCAAGGGATCGAACAAGAGCCTCGTGTTCGGCATGGTCGAGCGCGATGGTAAGATGCGAACCGGCCCAATTCCGAACCTCTCGCAAGACACGCTGGAATCCATCGTGCGCGGTCATGTGGTCGAGGGGACCACGATCAGCGCCGACGAATGGGATTCGTACAACGATCTAAAACACGGCTTCAAATTGGGCCGCGTCAATCACAGTAAGAAAGAATGGGTTGCCGGTATCCACCACACCAACACGATTGAAGGCCACTGGGGCCACTTCAAACGGGCAGTGCGCGGCACTCACGTTCACATTTCAGCGAAACACATGTGGAAATATGCCGCCGAGTTCACCTATCGGCGGAACTATCGGCACTCTCAGATGGCTATGTTTAACCGCCTTGTGGCCGCTTTCGCGCTGCCACGTCTACAAGACGTGTGAAATCCTCTAGGTGACGTGGATTGGGTTCCTTATCGCCAGTGGGGTCCTCGGAAGCGAAATCGGCCTCGGCAGTAGGGTTTTTCTTCAACTTTTCCATCTCGTCTTTTTCGTCTTTCATACGTTGTTCCTTCAAACCCTTTGAGTTCAAAAGTTCCTGCAGTCTCCATACTGGCACTACGCCACTCATTGAGGTGTGGGACTTAACAAAGGTTTCGTCCGGTAAAGGAACTCCGTGCTTGTTTAATACAGGAAGCCGAACTGGGATATGGCCCCACTCTATTCCTAATAAACCCAGGTAACTATGTATCATCGTGCGCTTGATGCCATCTAGATGACCACCGCCAAATTCCCAATAGATAAATGTCGGAGAACCGCTATAGCCGGAAATCGAGCGCATTTCGACAACAAAGCTCTCTTGGTCGTATCCCGCAGGATGCCGCACGGGCGATGCGAGCAAGGAAAGGTTGCCGAACCTAGCTGATGGTTGGTCTATGGCAGTATTTTCGTCGCTCACAAATCTCCCGACCATGAACACCTTATCGCCGAGTCCAAGACTGGTAGGCCTACCATCCCCTATTTTGAAATCATCTGGGCTCGAAAAGCGACCGCTGGAAACATATTGAAAGTTTGCGGCCTTGGCTGGCGAAATTGGGAATACGCTTACATCGTGACCGGCTAGGGGATGCCATTCAATCGGGTCGCTTTCAATAAATTCCAGATCACCGCCGATCTTGGTGGCACGAAGGACGACATGATCGCTGCACTTAGTGATGCAGTGCTTATTGGTCACGGCATACAAATGCTGGCGTAGCTGATTGCTCTCCCATTCAATGCCAACAAAAAAACCAGATGCCCCAACGGGAGCATTTGCCTTGGCTTCGGCTAGGCTGGGATAGAGGAAAAAGACACAGCCAATAAGCTCGTCAGGGATGCGGGCCATTATGCCCGGCTCCCAGACCTCATAGGTGCTTCCAATAGAGTCACGGCGGCTCTCCCATCGCCCAGGGAGTGGCAGATAATTGACACTGCGCATTTAGCGATCTCCTAGCGAGACCGCACTTACCGCCTACCACAACCCTTAAATGCTGTGAAGGGATAAATACGCATATTGCGAACGGAGAACATATCATGTACACTCCCTGCCATCGCCAATTGCCACGGGGCTTTGAGGGGGAAGCGAGCGGCGCTTCCGTGTCCTCCGAATCCCAGCCATAAGGAGCTTTAGACATGAGTGCAGCGCTTCGCGTCGTCGAAGGATCGTCCATGGACAAAACCAAGGCCCTTGATGCCGCGCTCTCGCAGATCGAGCGCAATTTCGGCAAGGGCTCGATCATGCGGCTCGGCAAGAATTCCCATTCGATGGACGTCGACACCGTGTCCACGGGCTCGCTCGGGCTCGATATCGCACTCGGCATCGGCGGCCTGCCGCGCGGCCGCGTCGTCGAAATCTACGGCCCGGAATCCTCGGGCAAGACCACGCTGGCGCTGCATTGCCTCGCCGAGGCGCAGAAAAAGGGCGGCATCTGCGCCTTCATCGATGCCGAACATGCGCTCGATCCGATTTATGCGCGCAAGCTCGGCGTCAATGTCGACGACCTCTTGATCTCGCAGCCGGACGCCGGCGAGCAGGCGCTGGAGATCGCCGACACGCTGGTGCGCTCCGGCGCGGTCGATGTGCTGGTCATCGATTCGGTCGCGGCCTTGGTGCCGCGCGCCGAACTCGAAGGCGAGATGGGCGATAGCCAGCCCGGCTTGCAGGCGCGCCTGATGAGCCAGGCGCTGCGCAAGCTCACCGCCTCGATCAACCGCTCCAATACGATGGTGATTTTCATCAACCAGATCCGCATGAAGATCGGCGTCATGTACGGCTCGCCGGAAACCACGACCGGCGGCCATGCGCTCAAATTCTACGCTTCGGTGCGGCTCGACATCCGCCGCATCGGCGCCATCAAGGAGCGCGACGAGGTGGTCGGCAATCAGACGCGGGTGAAAGTCGTGAAGAACAAGCTCGCCCCGCCGTTCAAGCAGGTCGAATTCGACATCATGTATGGCGAAGGCGTCTCCAAGACCGGCGAACTGATCGATCTCGGCGTCAAAGCCGGCGTCGTGGAAAAATCCGGCGCCTGGTTCTCCTATGACAGCCAGCGCATCGGCCAAGGCCGCGAGAACGCCAAGGCCTTTCTCAAATCAAATCCCGATATCGCGGCAAAGATCGAAGCCGCGGTGCGGCAGAATTCCGGGCTGATCGCCGATAAAATTCTTGCCGGCGAACAAAGCGAGACCAGCACCGAAGACGACGACGACGCGGCGGAAGCCTAGGCGGAGCGGATGTCGCAACGCCGTTGTGCGTCCTGACGGCAGGCGAAGGTCCGGCCATCTCGATTTGCATTGGCACCGTGTTGCATGGGCGCCGTGTTGGATGGGCACCGTGTTGGATGGGCACCGTGTTGGATGGGCGCCGTGTTGGATGGGCACCGTGTTGGATGGGCACCGTGCGCCCTAAAGCGAAATGCCCGGCAGCTGGCCGGGCATAACGCGTCTATAGGCTTACTCAGGCGCCGCAAAGGACGTGCGTATCAGGCGCCGCGGCGCTCCGCGGTCCACTGGCCGGAGCACTCGCCGCCGGTCCAGGAGCCGCCGCCTTCGGCAGCGGCAAGCCGGCCCGAGCCGCTGGCGCTCTTGCCGCCGGCGCTTACTGTCACGGTGATGGCGCCGGTCGGCGCGACTTTGCCGGTGATGGTGAAGGCGTTGTCGCCGGCGTTGACGAGTTGGCCGTTCGAAATGCGGATCGGGTAGCGATAGGCGGGGTCGCAGTCGCCTTTTTGAGTCATGACGAGGACGCTCCACAGCCCGTCATAAGGCGGCTGGGCGAAGCTTGACGTATTGACCAAAGTCGCGGTGGCGGCGACGAGCGCAAACAGCGCGCTCCGGCCGGTTAGCTTGTTGAGGTCGATCATGGCTGACGTCCCTGTAGTTTCCGCGGGGTTAAGGTCCCGCGCTTGCGGTTGACCGGGAAGCAAGGGGCAGGTCGCCCCGCTCTTCCGTTGGTCGCTCCGGAGTAGGTAATTGTTCTAAGGGACAAAGGTTCAAATCGAGTTGATAGGTGCCGTAAAATTGCCGCGAAACCGCCATGGGCGCGTCGCGGGCCGCGAAATTAGCGCAGTCCATGAATGGGTTGGCCGGGGCCACGTTGTTGAACCAGGATGTCCGGCTGTGCCGGGTTCACCAAGCTGTTACCGGCTGCCGTCGGCGACCGATGCGGCCGGGGCGGCCGGGGCGGCAGCTGCCTGCGGCGCGGCCGGCGCCGCCGCCGCCGGCGGGTCGGCCATGACCAGCCGATAGCCGACGCCGAGCTCGGTGAGCAGGATGCGTGGCTGGGTCGGGTCGGCCTCGATCTTGCGGCGCAGCTTGCGCACGAAAATGCGCAGATAGTGCGTATCGTCGATATGCTCGTTGCCCCAGACCTCGCGCAGCAGGTGCTGGTGGGTGACGACATTGCCGGGATGCTGCGCCAGGATTTGCAAGAGCCGGTATTCCTTCGGCGTCAGCGTCACCCGCTGCTCGCTGATGAAGACCGCACGCGCGGCGAAGTCGATCGCGAGCGGGCCGAATTTGACCACCGGCTCGCGGCGCGCGGCGCGCAACTGGCGCCGCAGCGCGGTGTGCGCCCGTGCCAACAGTTCCGCCATGCCGAACGGCTTGACGACATAATCGTCGGCGCCAAGCTCAAGCAGACGAACCTTCTCGGCCTCGTTGGCGCGCACCGACAGCACGATCAGCGGCACGGTCGACCACGCCCGCAGCCGCTCCAGCACATCGGCACCGTCCATGTCGGGCAGACCGAGATCGAGGATCACGAGGTCGGACGGTTTGAGCGTGGCCGAGCGCAACGCTTCGGCGCCGGTCTCGGCCTCCCGCACCGTGAAGCCGTCGAGCTCGAAGCCGGTACGCAAGAAACGCCGGATCTGGACTTCGTCGTCGACGACGAGCACGCAGGACGGAATGTCAGTCATCGATCACGGTCTCCAATGGCGCGGCTTCGCCGCGCATGTTTTCAGGAGGCATCGGCAGATGGATGGAAACCGTGGTGCCGCGGTCGATGCCGTCGCTTTCGACCTCGACCTTGCCGCCGTTGGCCGAAATGAACGCATTGGCGATCCACAGCCCGAGGCCGGAACCCGATGTGGTGGCGGCATGGCGCGGGCCGCGAAAGAAGCGGCCGCCGACCTGGCGTTTCTCCTCGCCAGAGAGCCCAGCGCCGCAATCGTGCACCGAGAGCACGACGGTTTGGCCGTTGGGCCGCGCGGCGACCCGGATCGGCGCGCCATCGGTCGAATATTTGGCGGCGTTGTCGAGGATTTGCACCAGCGCCTGCTCGACCTGCGTCGGGTCGGCGCGCACGATCGGCAGATTGGAGTCCAGATCGAGCGTCACCGGGTGGCCGGCGAGCCGCCGCCGCCGGTGCTCGACCGCCGCATTGACGATGTCGACCGGCTCGATCCACTGCAGTTTCGGCCGCACCTGCTGGCTGGAAATGGTGGTGGCATCGAGCAGGTTCTGGATGTCGTTGTTGAGCCGCTCCGCCTCGTCGCGCACCAAAACGGTGAGCGCGTGCAGTTTCGCATCGCGGGCGAGCGCCGGCGCGTTCGAGAGTATGGTGGCGGCGCCGAGGATGGAGGCGAGCGGCGTGCGCAATTCGTGCGACACCGAGCCGATCAGCGCCTCGCGCAGAAGCTCGGTTTCCGAGCGCATTTTCGCTTCCGTCAGCGCGCGGGCGACGTCAAGCCGCTCCAGCGTCGCCGCGGCGTCGGCGAGCGCGTCGTCGATACGTTGGCGCATGTCGGCTTGGGCCTCGCCGGCAACATTGCCGAGATCGACGGCGACACTGCCGAAATCGGGGGTTTTCGGCGAGACGCGGCGAATGAGCCAGTTGTTGCCGTTGCCGTCGTCGATGGTGCGTTCGCTGCCTTCGTCCTGTTCGATGCGGGCGGCTTCCGCGCGCACCCGCTCGGGCACTCCGTCGGTGCCGGCGGTATCGGCGGCGCCCAGCAGCACCACTTTGCGCTGGACCAGATTGGCGAGATGGCTCTGGATGGCAATGAAAATCTCGGTGGCGCTCGGCGCCGCCGCGAGCCGCCGGGAAAACGCATAGAGGTCGCTCATCTCGCGCTCGCGTTGGCGCGCGATTTCGGTGTGCCGCTTGGCTTTATTGGCCAGGTGCGACACGAACACCGCGACCACCATGAACAGGACGAGATTGAGCGCCTCCTGCGGCGAGGCGACTTGGAAGCTGTAGAGCTGCGCGAAATAGACGTAACCCGACAGCACCACGCCGGCGACCGCGGCGACCAGCGCTGGAATGACGCCAAATTGATAGCCGGCGATCATCACCGGCACGAGGTAGAGCACCGCGCCGCGCAGGATGCCGATGTAATGCCGCAGCAGGAGCGCGACCGCGGTCGTCGCCACCACATACAGCAACGCTACGGCGATATCGCGCAATTGGCGCCGCATCGTCTTTGCATGAATGTTCGACTGCACCGGACCGCCGCTCAGATAGCCTTGCCTGATTCAACCAGGAAGATAGGGCTCCGATGCGGCACAAACCATCCTTTTCGCGCCGCGGCGGCGGCTCGGGCGCGCGTCCGCGAACAAATTTTCGTAATTAACCAGTCCTTGTTTATTTGTAATTTACGCGCGCGGTCGCGTCGCGCGTTCGGCCGCCGTTGCACAACTTCCTGCCGCAATTGTGTGGCTAAATCAGTACTGATCCGCGGCGGCAAGCCTTCTGCAAGGCTTCACCGTCTTCAGCTTGCCCCTGCGGGTTTCCGCCCCCGGCGATTTCCCCGCCGGGGGCATTTTGTTTTTGGCGAAGGTTTTCAGCCGAAAGCCCGGCGCTACTTGCTGCGCACGACCTCGGCATATTTCGGCGCCTCGCGCAGAAAGCCGCGCTCCAGCATCCAATCGACTTTCTCCGCGAACTCGTTCGCCTGGTAGCTTTTGACGCCGACGAGTTCCGGCATCAGGCCGCCTTCGCGCTGCTCGGGCGGCAAATCGCGGAGCACCTCGCCGCGCGAACGGTCTTCGTTCTCGCGCAGCCAATCGATGGCGCGATTGAGCGCACGGCGTAGTTTTACCGCGGTGTCGTCGTCGACGTCATTGCCGGCGACGATGCCGCCGCGCCAGCGCAAATCGGCGATCTTGCGGGCACCCTTGGCAAGGGCCCGGCTCACCAGCGGCTCCATCAGCGCCGCCGCCTCGGTGGTGCCGCCCAAGAGCGCGTCGAGCCGGTCATTGGCGTGAACGAGCGTGATCTCCGCGAACGGAACGCCCGCTGCCTCCAGCGTTTCGATCGCGGCATAGAAAGTGCCGGCATGCCAGGTCACGGCGATCGGCACATTGCGCAATTCGCTCAAGGATTGGATCTTGGAATCCTTGCGCACCATCAGCGCGCCGGTGCGCACCGTGGTGTCGAGCCCGATGATCTTGCCGCCGCCGAGCGCCTGCACGCGTTCGATCGCGCCCCATTCGCAGACCGGATAGACTTCGAGCGCGCCTTTTTGCAGTTGCGATTCCTTCCAGCGCTGGGAAAAATCCTCGACCCGTCCCGCCGCGCCTTGCGGATTGTCCTCGTGATATTCGACATCGAGACCCTCGGCGGCGAAGAAACCTTGCTCGACGGCGACCCGCCAGGGGCGGTCGTGAGCATTGCTGTCGCTCTGCAGACGAATGGTCCGTGTCATTGGCTTCTCCCGATGATGCGCGGCGGTCAGTCGTGATCGTCGTCGCGCTGTTGCGATTGGTCGTAGCTGATCTCATCGTAGCCGTGACGGCTCGAATAGAACAGCAGCGCCATCAGCCCGCATCCGACCACAACCGAGAACACGACGCCAAGCGTCATGGCGACATAGCCGGTGACCGGCATCGGCGGCCCCTCGATCGAAACCCAGGCGCGTGCCGAGTACCAGCCGGCCGCCGCCAAGATCGCGACCAAGGGCACGATGAGCGCGATCGCGCCCAAATGGCTCGTCCGCTGGCCCGGCTTGGCGTTCGGTTTTCCCATATCCTTCGGCATGATTGCTAGATAAGTGCTCCCCGTGCCCATTGTCAGCTTCGGGCAAAATGGAATTCCCTTCTTTCCCCGGTGTTTTATTTGCATGCTCAAAGCCCACGAGCCGCAATTACAGGGGAGGAGACAAAGACAATGGTCGGGAACCGCACAGGACAAGTCGATTCAACACGGTTGCTCATCCCCGGGCTGGCGGGCCTCTATGCGAGCATTTCGCCCTATAGCTACGCCATCATCCGCTTCGCCGCCGGGGCGATCCTGATCTATCACGGTTACGGCAAGCTGTTTGCCGGCGGGGTTGTCGGCCTCGCGCAACACGTGATCACGGTGATCGGCCTGCCCGAACCGATGGTCTGGGCTTATTTCATCGGCATTCTGGAATTCTTCGGCGGCGCGGCGCTGGCGGTCGGTTTCCTGACGCGGCCGATCGCGCTGATGCTGGCGGTCGAGTTCATCGTCATCACCTATTGGCACTCCGGTAATGGCTACAGCTTCGCGAGCCCGCACGGCGGCTATGAATATCCGCTAGTGCTGCTGGTCGTTTACTCCGCCATTTTCTTCCGCGGCGCCGGCCGCTGCTCGATCGATCGCATGATCGGCAGGGAGTTTTAATCAGTTACGGGCGCGCCGCCGGGGTGAAGACCGTGTGGCGGCGCACTCGCTTGAGCAACAGCTACGCCATCGCGGCCTTGAGATTGGCGTCGACCTTGTCGAGGAAGCCCGTGGTGGTCAGCCACTTCTGATCCGGACCGACCAGCAAAGCGAGGTCCTTGGTCATGAAGCCGGCTTCGACCGTGTTGACCGTGACCTTTTCCAAAGTGGCTGCGAATTTCGCCAATTCGGCGTTGTTGTCGAGCTTGGCGCGATGGGCGAGCCCGCGCGTCCAGGCGAAGATCGAGGCGATGGAATTGGTCGAGGTCTCGCGGCCTTTCTGATGCTCGCGGAAGTGCCGCGTCACCGTGCCGTGCGCGGCCTCCGCTTCGACCACCTTGCCGTCGGGCGTGGTGAGTACCGACGTCATCAGGCCAAGCGAGCCGTAGCCTTGCGCCACGGTGTCGGATTGCACGTCGCCGTCGTAATTCTTGCACGCCCAGACATAGCCGCCGGACCATTTGAGCGCGGCCGCGACCATGTCGTCGATCAGGCGGTGCTCGTAGGTGATCTTCTTCTCGGCGAACTTGTCCTTGAACTCGGTGTCGAACACTTCCTGGAAAATGTCCTTGAAGCGGCCGTCATAGACTTTGATGATGGTGTTCTTGGTCGAGAGGTAGAGCGGATAGCCGCGATTGTAGGCGAAATTCATCGAGGCGCGGGCGAAGTCGCGGATCGAATTGTCGAGATTGAACATCGCCATGGCGACGCCCGAGCCGGGGAACTGGAACACTTCGCGTTTGATTTCGGCGCCGTCGTCACCAACGAAGGTCAGGAAAAGCTTGCCCTTGCCCGGCACCTTGAAATCGGTGGCGCGGTATTGGTCGCCGTAAGCGTGGCGGCCGATGATGATGGGTTGGGTCCAGCCGGGCACCAGCCGCGGCACGTTTTTGCAGATGATCGGCTCGCGGAAGATTACGCCGCCGAGGATGTTGCGGATGGTGCCGTTCGGCGAACGATACATCTCGTGAAGATTGAATTCCTTCACCCGGCCTTCGTCAGGCGTGATGGTGGCGCATTTTACCGCCACGCCGACCTTCTTGGTCGCCTCGGCGGCATCGATGGTGATCTGATCGCGGGTCTCGTCGCGCTTCTGCATGCCGAGATCGAAATACATGAGGTTGATATCGAGATAGGGATGGATCAGCTTGTCTTTGATGTACTGCCAGATGATCCGGGTCATCTCGTCGCCGTCCATTTCGACAATGGGGTTGGTGACCTTGATTTTCGCCATAGAGCTTCGATCCCGTTGGAGCGCGGTCGGTAACAGGTTCGGATTGGTAATTATCAGGCGCGCGCTCGGATGACCCAGCAAGTGCGATGGGCTCTATAGCATTGGCTGTCTTGCTGCAAAAGTGGCGGCAGTGCGTAGCTGCGAGCAAAAGGCACGAGGGATTTCGAGCGAGATTGAACGACGACAAGGGCGGCGTCGCACCCCTGAATAACGCCCGCTCAATGAGTTGGTCATCGAGCGAACCAGGGTCTCGGAAACGCCCGCCGGCCGGACTTCAGCGTCAGAGCGCGGCGAGCGCGGCGTTCAGCGTAGCGCTCGGCCGCATCGCGGCCGATGTCTTGGCGGGATCGGGCAGGTAGTAACCGCCGGTGTCGATCGGCTTGCCCTGCGCGCCAATCAGTTCGCCATTGATCTTGGCCTCGTTCTTGGCGAGCGTCTCGGCCAGCGGTTTGAAGCGCGCTTGCAGCGCCGGGTCCTTGGTCTGCGCCGCCAGCGCCTGCGCCCAGTAGAGCGCGAGATAGAAATGGCTGCCGCGATTGTCTATTTCGCCGACCTTGCGCGCTGGATTGCGGTTGAACTCCAGGAATTTGCCGATGGCCGTGTCGAGCGTCTCGGCGAGAACCTGCGCTTTGGCGTTCTTGTAGGTCTGCGCCAGATGTTCGAGCGACGCGCCCAGCGCGAGAAACTCGCCGAGCGAATCCCAGCGCAGATAGCCCTCTTGCTGAAACTGCTCGACGTGCTTGGGCGCCGAGCCGCCGGCGCCGGTCTCGAAAAGACCGCCGCCCGCCAACAGCGGGACGATCGACAGCATCTTTGACGAGGTGCCGAGCTCCATGATCGGAAACAGGTCGGTCAGATAATCACGCAGCACGTTGCCGGTAACGGAGATCGTGTCCTGTCCCTTGCGGATGCGCTCAAGTGAAAACTTGATCGCTTCGACCGGCGGCAGAATGCGGATATCAAGCCCCGCGGTGTCTTGATCCTTCAGGTACTTCTCGACTTTGGCGATCACCTGGGCGTCGTGCGCGCGCTTGGCGTCGAGCCAGAACACCGCCGGGGCGCCGGTGAGGCGCGCGCGGCGCACCCCGAGCTTGACCCAGTCCTGGATCGGCGCGTCCTTGAGCTCGCACATGCGGAAGACGTCGCCGGTCTCGACCGGACGCTCCAACAACACCTTGCCGTCATCGGCGACGACGCGAACCTTGCCGCCTGCGGGAACTTCGAACGTCTTGTCGTGCGAGCCGTATTCCTCGGCCTTCTGCGCCATCAATCCGACGTTGGGAACCGAGCCCATGGTCTTGGGATCGAACGCGCCGTGGGCTTTACAGTCCTCGATGACCGCCTGATACATCCTCGCGTAACTGCGGTCCGGGATCGCGGCGATGACGTCGTGCAGCTTGCCGTCGGCGCCCCACATGCTGCCGGACTCGCGGATCATCGCCGGCATCGAAGCGTCGATGATCACGTCGCTGGGTACGTCCAGGCCTGTGATCCCCTTATCGGAATTGACCATGGCGAGGCCCGGTCGTTTCGCGTATTCGGCCTTGATGTCGGCCTTGATCGCTTCCTTTTCGGCTGCCGGCAGCGTCTCGATCTTCGTTAGCAGATCGCCGAAGCCGTTATTGAGATTGACGCCGAGACGCTTCAGCGTTGCGGCGTGCTTCTCGATCACATCGGCGAAATAGACGGAAACGGCATGGCCGAACACGATGGGATCGGCGATCTTCATCATGGTCGCCTTCACCTGCAATGAGAACAGCACGCCTTCCTTCCTTGCGGCTTCGATCTGCTCGGCAAAGAAGGCGCGCAACGCCTTGCGGCTCATCACCGCCGCGTCGATGATCTCGCCGGCCTGAAGCGGCGTCTTCGCCTTCAGTACCATGACGGCGCCGTCGTCGCCGACCAGTTCGATGCGGGCGTTGGTCGCCGCCGCGACGGTGGTCGCGATTTCCGAGCCGTAGTAATCGCCGCCCGACATGTACGCCACATGCGATTTGGAATTAGAATTCCAGGCGCCCATCTTGTGCGGATTGTTGCGGGCGTATTGCTTGACGGCGCCGGCCGCGCGGCGGTCGGAATTGCCTTCGCGCAATACCGGGTTGACGACGCTGCCGAACACTTTGTCGTAGCGAGACTTGATGTCCTTCTCGGCTTCCGTTGCGGGGTTGTCCGGATAGTCGGGGACGCCGTAGCCCTTGCCTTGCAGTTCCTTGATCGCCGCCTTGAGCTGCGGGATCGAGGCGGAGATATTGGGCAGCTTGATGATGTTGGCTTCGGGCCTCGTCGCGAGCTGGCCGAGTTCGGCGAGCTGGTCGCTAGTCCGTTGCGCAGGGGGGAGCTTATCGGAGACACTGGCGAGGATACGACCGGCCAGCGAGATGTCTTTCAACTTCACCGACACACCCGCCGCGCCCACGAAGGCTTCGACGATCGGCAGCAGAGAATAGGTCGCTAGCGCCGGGGCTTCATCGACCTTCGTCCACATGATTTCGAGATCAGGCATGGTTGCACCTTTGGTCGCCGCGCTTGTCGGGTCGACCGGAAACTGAACATTGGCGGGCGCGGTGGAATAGTCGCGTATATGCCACCGAGAATTCAACTGACGGAGCCGGCGGGCGCCCTATAGCATCCGCACTCCATTGGTAAAAGCCTTGTCGGCAGGTACGAGACGATCCCCGGCGGATCAGAATGCGTCTCGCGCATAAACAAAGAAGGCGGAAAAGACACCTTGCCGCCGCTTGACGCAAGCAGCCGGCTTGGGCAGGGGCTGCGCCTTTCGGGGTATATGCCCGCGGAGGTATCTGCCCGCGGAGGAGCACTGAATGCCAGGCGCTGGCACCGATAAGACCAAGGATTGGAGTGCGCCCCCCGGGCCGGTCGTCGTCCTGGTCGAGCCGCAGCTCGGCGAAAATATCGGGGCCGCGGCCCGCGCCATGGCGAATTTCGGGCTGTCACGGCTGCGCATCGTCAAGCCGCGGCAAGGCTGGCCGAACGACAAGGCGCGGATGATGGCGACCGGCGGCGCCCGTATCATCGATGCGGCCGAGCTTTACGACACGCTTGAAGCCGCCATAGCCGACTGCAGCCTGGTCCTCGCCACGACCGCCCGCGCGCATGATCAGGCAAAGCCGGTGCTTGGGGCGCCCGAAGCGGCGGAACTCATGGCGCCGCGCATCGCCGCCGGCGCGACCGTCGCCGTCCTGTTCGGGCGCGAGCGCAATGGGCTCGAAAACGACGAAGTGGCGCTCGCCGACTGTATCGTCACGCTCCCGGTCAATCAGGCCTTTGCCTCGCTCAATCTGGCGCAGGCTGTGGTGATCGTCGCCTATGAATGGTTCAAGCTTGCGAGCGGCGCCGGGCTGCCGTTCGCCATGCCGCAAAAGTCGCCGCCGGCGCCGAAGCAGCAGTTGCTCGCGTTCTTTGCCGCGCTCGAACGCGAGCTGGAAAAGGTCGAGTTCTTCCG
>Ga0181525_10001948_pt1 | contig 17343 bp, 17 predicted proteins | sample PEATcosm2014_Bin_48_FD_121100 | JGI IMG/M metagenome (GOLD analysis project Ga0181525, IMG submission 121100) | Peatland microbial communities from MTU Mesocosm Facility, Houghton, MI, USA - PEATcosm2014_Bin06_10_metaG | ecosystem: Environmental > Terrestrial > Soil > Wetlands > Peat | place...
ACTAGGTTGTAAAGAAACCCAGGCGCAGATCGCCGAGGCCAATGCCCGATTTGACTACGAAGCAGACCTTGCTGCATTGCGGTTTCAAAGTGGATCGCAGCCCTGACCGAGAAAGGCAGCCGATGTTCCTCTTGACCGCCGCAATACATGCGGACGCGCTGCAACATGTGCAAAACAGCATAGTTTTCCGACGTCTGATCCACGAAGCTAGAGTCCAGCCACTCCGCGGTTCGGCGAGGAGATCATCATGGCACGAGCGATGGCTTCCCATTTCATTCCGACAAGGATTCTGGTGCCGTTGATTTCGGCTCATCCTCCGATGCTGCGCTCGAGACCGCATCCGACCTCGCCCAGCACTTTCATGCTGAGCTCTACCTCCTGAACGTTATCCCCATGCTTCCGATGGGCACAAAAACCGTCTCCTTTCCTGAAACCTGGACGGTGGCAAGCGCGGACAGGTGGTCAAGGTTTGTGTCGATCCCGCTTGCCGCATCCACCATCCCAACACGCCTTCTCCGCAGCAAGTCGAGCGGGAGCGGGCAGAAGAACGGAAGCGCATCGAAAAGGAAAAGCTGGCCATTACGACTCGCCATCGTGTCTGGCTGCGACCTGCAAGTGGGAAACAATAGAGGTTTCAGTTTGGACTTTTGGGTTTCTTGCGCCTTAGTCGATGCCCCTGGACTTGTCCCAGAGGAAACCGTCTTTGCTCTGTCCAGCGTTGCCGCCGCCGAGTTCGTAAACTTCGAAAGGAGTGGAAGTTCGGTTCGCAATGTGTGCGAACCCTTGCAATGCCATTGGACAGGGAACACTTGACATGGGGACAAACGGGCTACTCCTTACAGGCTAGCACTTTCCGAGCATGTCATAATTAGTGAGTTTCTAGCTTATACTTCCGCGTCCCCCGATTAGGAAGTGTGGAACATAGTAGTTCGAGCCTCATTGTTTTCGCTGGCGATTGTTTTATTGATTGTCAGTAGCCCAGCGGCCGAAGCCCAGAGTGTAACCGCATTACCCACCAGTGTCTCTTTCGGAAATCAAGCAGAAGGAACCACCAGCCCAGCCAAGAAAGTCACGCTCAAGAACGGACAACACTCAGCAATTACTATTGCCAGCATATCAACCACTGTTTCGGATTATGCGTCAACAGGTGATTGTCCGGTCAGTCCTGCCACGCTTGTTTCCGGCGCGAGTTGTACGATCTCGGTTACATTTGCTCCTACGGCGATCGGCTCCCGGACTGGCAATCTCACGATCGTAGACAGCGGAACATCCAGTCCGCAAATTGTCGCGTTGAGCGGTACCGGCGCCGCTCCACTGCTGGTTTCGATTGCTGTCACGCCCGCCACGTCTTCTATTGCCGCCGGCAATACCCAACAATTCACGGCCACGGGAACCTACAGTAACGGCAGCACACAAACCTTGACGACCAATGTCCAGTGGAGTTCATCAGCCACTGCTGTTGCGACAGTGAAAAGCAACAGCGGATTGGCCCAGGGAGTCGCACAGGGAACTGCCACTATTACAGCGACCTCGGGAGGCGTCACTGGATCTGCCGCCTTAACAGTCACGGTAGCGGTTTTGACAAAGCTCTCCGTAAGTCCTGCGACGGCTTCCGTCGCCGCCGGCTTCACGCAGCAGTTTACGGCGACCGGAACCTATAGCAATGGCAGCACGCAGAACCTTACGAGCACAGTAGCGTGGAGTTCTTCCGCCATCGCTGTCGCAACAGTAAATAATGGCGGGCTCGCTACCAGTCTGACTCAAGGTGCCGCGAACATCACAGCCACCTCCGGCGCGATCGGCAGCTCTGCAACTTTGACGGTAACTCCCGCGGTCTTAACTGCGCTTTCGGTGACCCCCCCGACTGCTTCCATCGCGGCCGGATCCACGCAGCAGTTCACTGCGACTGGAACCTACAGCAACGGGAGCACTCAGAACCTCACCCGTTCCGTAGGATGGATCTCCTCAGCGACCACAGTTGCAAAAGTAAGCGCCGGCGGGTTGGCCACGGGCCTCGCTCAGGGATCTACAACGATAAGCGCCAAGTCTGGCGCGATCACGGGCTCTGCCCTGTTGACCGTTACCGCGGCGGTCTTGGCTACGCTCTCCGTAACTCCCGCGACCGCATCCGTGCCGCTTGGCGCCAACCAGCAGTTCACCGCGACCGGAACTTACAGCAATGGCAGCACGCAAAACCTCAGCGGCACGGTGAAGTGGACTTCGTCCGCAAGTTCGGTAGCGACTATAAGTAGCAGCGGACTGGCTATTAGCGTGGCTCAGGGAACAACCACCATCACGGCGAACTCCGGCGCGATCACTGGCTCTTCGACGCTGAAGGTGAAGGCTGCGGTCCTCACTTTGATTTCCGTAACTCCGGCGACCGCGTCGATTCCTCTCGGCACTAATCAGCAGTTCGCCGCGACAGGAACCTACAGCAACGGCAGTACCCAGAACCTGACCAGCGCCGTAACTTGGACTTCTTCGACGAGCTCGGTGGCGACTGTAAGCGGCAGCGGATTGGTCACCAGCAGGGCTCAAGGAATTGCAAGTGTCACGGCCACGTCCGGCTCGATCAGCGGTTCAGCTGCGTTGACGGTCTCACCCGCTGTGTTGACTTCTCTTTCGATCAGTCCTGGGACGGCATCGATTGCGAAAGGGACGAGCCAGCAGTTCACGGCGCTCGGGACCTACACAGACGGCAGCACGCAGAATGTGACGAGCGCGATGAATTGGAGTTCGTCTTCGAGCGCAGCGACGATATCGGCGACAGGTTTAGCGACAGGGACAGGAGTGGGAGCGGCGACGATCACGGCCACATCGGGCGCGATCACGGCCTCGGCCACGTTGAATGTGGGACAGCCGGTGCTGGTGTCGATGGCAGTGACGCCGGCAAATCCGTCGTTTGCTTTAGGCACAACCCAGAGCTTCATTGCTACCGGCACCTACAGCGACGGGAGCACGCTGGATCTGACGGCGTTGGCAAGCTGGAGCACGGTGGACGGCAACATAGCCACGATCAGCGCTCCAGGAGTAGCAACGAGTGTGGCGGTCGGCAGCACGAGCGTGAGCGCGAGTTCGGGATCGATCAGCGGCTCGACGACCATCACTGTGAGTCCGGCGGTGCTGGTTTCGATCGCGGTGACGCCGGCGATTCCGACGATTCCGCTGGGGACGACGCAGCCCTTCACCGCGACGGGGAGTTATACGGACGGCAGCACGCAGAACATCACGGGGACGGTGCAGTGGAGTTCGGACACGCTGACGGTGGCCACGATCAGCAATGCGGCGGGAACGCAGGGCAATGCCGGCGGTGTGGGGCAAGGGAGTGCAACGATTACGGCAAGCGTGGGAGCGGTGACGGGATCGACGACGCTGATTGTGACCTCGGCGGCGCTGGTATCGATCGCGGTGACGCCGGCGACCCCGACGCTGGCGCTGGGGACGACGCAGCAGTTCACGGCGACGGGGACGTTTACGGACGGCGGGACACAAGATCTGACGAGCACGGCGACGTGGACATCGGACACGCCGACGGCAGCCACGATCAACAACACTGGACTGGCGAAGAGCACCGGCCTGGGCACGGCTACGATCACGGCGACATCGGGAAGCGTGAGCAGTTCGACGCAGCTAACGGTAACGGCAGCGGCGCTGGTGTCGATTGCAATCAATCCGCCAGCGGCGACGATTCCGCTGGGCATGACGCAGCAGTTCACCGCGACCGGGACGTTCACGGACGGGAGCACGCAGGATGTGACGCAGAGCGGACACTGGAGTTCGACGACGGCAACGGTGGCGACGATCAGCGTCACGGCGGGGACGGCGGGATTGGCGAGCACGCTGGGGACAGGGGTAACGACGATCGGAATCAATGCAAACGGGGTGAGTGCGGCGGCAACGCTGACGGTGAATCCGGCGGCGCTGGCTTCGATAGTGATCAGTCCGCAAATGCCGGCGATCGCACTGGGCACGAGCCAGCAGTTTACGGCGACGGGGACTTATACGGACGGGAGCACGCAGGATGTGACCTCGGTGGTGAGTTGGAGTTCGTCGGATGCGACGGTGGCGATCATCGGCAACACGGTGGGCAGTTATGGACTGGCGACGAGTTCGGGACAGGGCTCGACGACCATCACTGCCACTGCCTCATCCGTCTCTTCCTCCACCACCATTACAGTCGGGCAAGCTACGCTATCGTCCATTTCCGTGACTCCGCCTTCCATATCGCTCGCTTTGGGTTATAACGAGCAATTCATGGCCATTGCTACCTTTAGCGACGGCTCGACGCAAGACGTCACGCAATCTGCGACTTGGGCTTCATCAAGTCCTGCAGTTGCTGTCGTGAACTCCACGGGCCTGGGGATCAGCATGCTCGTTGGAACCACAAACGTGTCGGCGAGTCTCGGCCCTGCGGAAGGTTCCGCTCTACTTACGGTGATTTCGCCGGTTCCGGTCTCGCTCGTGATCTCCCCGGCGAATCCGACAATCTTCGTAAGTGGACAACAGCAATTCAGCGCCGCGCTCAACTATAGCGATGGAAGTTTCTTGAATGTTACGGCTTCGGTGACGTGGAACTCTTCCAATCCCGCCGTGGCCACTGTCGGCCCTACCGGACTGGCGGTGGGTAGCGGGGGCGGCTCGAGCACAATCGCCGCGAAGTGGGAAAACTTGCTGACTGGCAGCACCGCTCTGACCGTCACACCACCAACGGTTTCGATTGCGCCATCTACAGTGTCCATAGCGGTGGGTACAACGCAGCAGTTCAGCGCCACGGTAACGGGCAACGCCAATCAGAGCGTCACGTGGGGCGTAGACGGCATTGCCGGGGGGAATTTAACGCTTGGTACAATCTCGTCAGCCGGTCTCTACGTGTCTCCACAGATGATCGGTTTGCACACTATAACTGCGATCGCGCAGGCGAGCAGTGCAAGCGAGGGCAGCGCAACTGTAACCGTTGGATCTCTTGTTCCGTTGTCCAATACATTTTTCGGCATGCATCTTCTCTCGCTAGCTTCGCCAATTCCCAGCACAATGGCGGGCACTGGCCGGATTTGGGATTCCGCTTCAGCGCAGTGGCCGAATATCAATACTGCGAACGGTACATTTGTGTGGACCAATCTAGATGCGGTTCTCGCGGACTACGAGGCGGCGGGAATCAACGACATCCTCTATACCCTTTGGAGAGTTCCCAACTGGGCATCCTCGAACAAGACTGATACTTCGTGCGATTACGCCGGACAGGGAGCGAGTTCGGAAGGCGAGTGCGATCTGCCCACCGATATCAGTGCCGACGGCACGGGAACGGATTTGATCTGGCGCACCTGGGTGCAGAATATCGCTCAGCACGTCAATAGCGCGGGCTACTTGTCGAACCATGCCCACATCGGGTATTGGGAACCTTGCAACGAATGTTTCCGTTCTCCCACGCTCGATCCGGGCTACACTTCGGGTCAAGTGGCTTACAGAGGGACGTACGCTCAACTTGTGCGCATGATGCAGGACGCGCGCTGCATCATTATCGGCAATAGTGAGGACCCCATCACGGCGTTAGGCACCACTTGCGGGCAAGCTGGATATCCGGCCACAGGAGTCGATCCCACAGCGCAGATGGTAATGCCTTCGACCGGGCCGCTGCCAACTACGGGCGGCAAGACATCTCCCTACGTTCAAGTCATGCAAAATCTGCTCTACTGCACTTGCGCGGGCAACTCATGTTCAGCGAGCATCGGCGGTTGTCCGACTGCCTCGGCCGGCAGTGCGGCGGTCGATATCATCTCTGCCCATATTTATCCCAAAAGCTACACGCCGGAGCAGATTCCGACCGAGGTAGAAAGCGTCCGCTCTGTTTTGAGGGGCTCTGACCTAAACAAGCCGATTTGGAATGGCGAAGGGGGATGGGGGCAAACCAGCACGGCTACCGAAGTGAATGATGGAGACCCCGATTTGGAAGCCGCTTTTCTCGCCCGTTTCGAGGTGATGGCCTGGGCCTCTGGGCTCGCCCGCTCTTACTGGTATCAATGGGATAACTCAGGACACGGCACGCTGTGGAATCCGTTCAGCATTAGCGGTTGTACCGTGCCGTTTACCAGCGGCTACATTTGTGAGCCCGGAGTGGCAAATCAACAGGTGTACGACTGGATGGAGAGATCCACTCTGACGTCCTGCTCAGCCAGCGGCACGACCTGGATTTGCGGCTTGACCGAATCGAGTGGAACTCAAGCCGAGATCGTTTGGGACACTTCTCAAACTTGCAGTCAGGGAAACTGCAGTAGCCTTCCTTACGCGGCACCTCCAATTTACTCCAGCTACCGCGATCTCACCGGCGCAAGTCATCCGATAGGCGGGACCGTACCAATTGGAATCAAGCCTGTGCTGTTGGAAGCGCAATAGACGAAGTGCAATAGAAAACGATCAAAGGCAAGGCCACCACTGTCCCCGCGCTTTCCATCTGAGCGGGTGCAAAACGCGACCGCACACGCACGAACCTGAGCAGGCGACGCGGCAGGCCGTGACCTATGCCCGTGATCATGTTTTTGAGCGTTCTGCGGTCGAAGATCGGCGCGACATTCTGGAAGCGGCACTCAATCGCGGGATGGGACAGATGACCATTGCCCAAGTCCGGGAGGAATTTGCGTCGAGTACAGACAGGCGAGTTCGTTGCCGTCCGGCATGTTGGTGCCGAACAGCAATACACGACCACCACGATGCTGCGCATGGAACGCGAGATTATCGGCCAAATGCAGGAAGGCAACCGGCGCGGCTACAACGATCCCTTATTGGTTCCACCACACATTCGTATCGAAAGCAAAGACCGGCACCCGGAGCTGAACGCCGGACAGCGCCAAGCGGTAGAAGACATCTGTGCGCTTCAGCCGGGCGCAACACCAGCAACTCCTGCCTACGATCTCCGGGTTGGGCACGGTCGGCATCACCCCCGTCGGATCCAGCGTCTACTTCACCCCGGATTGGTATGGAGCGGCCGGCGTGAACGTTGGCATACCGATCTTTGAGGGCTTCAAATTCCACGCCCAGGCCGCGGAAGCCGACCTGCGCGCCAAGGCGTCCGACGAGCAGAGCCGTGCCCTGATCAATCGCATCGTACGGGATGTCCGCACAGCCTGGCTGAGAGCGAACACTGCGCAACAGAAAGTGAGTGTGACCGCGGAGCTCTTGCAAGAGGCCAACACCGCACTGGACCTGGCCGATACAAGGTATCGCCTCGGGCTCAGCTCGATTGTTGAGTTGAGTCAGGCCCAGTTACAACAGACACAGGCGCAGATCGCCGAGGCCAATGCCCGATTTGACTACGAAGCAGACCTTGCTGCATTGCGGTTTCAAAGCGGATCGCAGCCCTAGTCCGTTGTTTCTGGAATTTCTTCATACCTGGTCGCCAAAGAGGAGTTCTGTTAGGGTGGGAGCCATGCGCCCCCAGCCTCTCATCTGTGTCACGGATGTCGAAGCCAGCAGCCGGTGGTATCAGCGCCTGCTGAGTTGCCGCGGGGGTCACGGCGGCAGGCAATATGAGCAACTGGTGAAGGATGGCTCGCTGATCCTGCAATTGCACGGCTTTGCAGTTGAACATCATCACGGCCCCATCGGCAATCGCGCCGACAGACCCTACGGTAATGGTGTGCTGCTCTGGTTCGAGGTGGATGACTTCGACGCGGTACTCGAGCGGGCTGCGGAAATGGGCGTCGAGATCGTGCTGCCCCGCCATCGCAACCCTCCCGATGGCGAAGGCGGCCCCAACCATTGGGAGTGTTGGATGCGCGATCCGGATGGCTACACCGTCGTGGTCGCCAGCCCTTATGGAAGCGCCGACGGTGCCTGGCGCCCGGGCCCCGATCTATTCGCCTCCGAGTAGAGGAGACCGCGGTTTCTAAGTTTGTTTATGAGGATGGGCTGTGCGATGAAGGTGCGCGACATCAGAAGATCAGCCCTGCCACCGTGCACCAACCACCAGGAAATGGCTGCCGCCAGAAACGGACGCGCCTGATGCCCACCTCTGGTTCTGACACTCTGGTGCTCTTCGGCGTTACGGGCGATCTCGCCCACAAGATGATCTTCCCGGCGCTCTATGCCATGGTGAAAAGTGATGTCCTCGAGGTCCCCGTAATCGGCGTGGCCTCCCCTCAGTGGAGTCTCGAGCGCCTGCACAGACGCGTGACCGACAGCATCAAGCGATCGGGCGGGGTCGATGACAAGCGCGCTCTCCACCGTCTTCTTTCCTTGTTTAGGTACGTGAGCGGGGATTACAAAGACCCGCGCACGTTCTCGGCGATAAAGAAGGAGTTGGGTAAAGCTCGGCGGCCAGCGCACTACCTCGCGATCCCGCCCTCGCTCTTCGAAACCGTGATCAAAGAACTGGGCGCCGCGAATCTCGCCGAGCATGCGCGCGTCATTGTCGAAAAGCCGTTCGGACGTGACCTGGCTTCAGCGCAGGAGCTCAACCGCGTAGCGCGATCGGTTTTCCCCGAAGATTCAATTTTCCGCATCGATCACTTCCTCGGGAAGGAGGCGATCATGAATATACTGTACTTCCGCTTTGCCAATTCTTTCCTGGAGCCCATCTGGAATCGCAACTACGTAGCCAGCGTCCAGATAACCCTATCCGAGGATTTCGGCGTCGGGCAGCGCGGCGCATTCTACGAAACTGCCGGCTGTCTGCGCGACGTGATCGAGAACCATCTCTTCCAAATCGTTGCCCTGCTTGCCATGGAACCTCCGGCCGACAGGGATTTTGGAGCCGTGCACAACGAGAAAGCCAAGGTCTTCGAAGCCATGCGCCCTCTGAAGTCGGCCGACTTGGTGCGCGGCCAGTACATTGGCTACCGGAAGGAACCAGACGTGGCGAAGAACTCCGACGTCGAGACTTTCTGCGCCCTGCGACTTTTCATAGACTCATGGCGCTGGCAAGGAGTGCCTTGGTACTTGCGCTCCGGCAAATACCTGGCCGATACCGCGACCGAGGTACTCGTCGAGTTGAAGCCACCGCCGCAGAGGCTTTTCGCCGACTCAGCGCCGGCCACTGGCCCGGCCAACTACCTGCGCTTCCGGCTCTCCCCCGACTCGGCCATCGCCCTCGCCGCTCGCGTCAAGCGCCCGGGCAAGCAGTTCGTCGGCGACCAGCGAGAGCTGTACCTGTTCGAACAACAGCAGGGAGAGGAAACGCCTTACGAGCGACTCTTGGGTGACGCCATGAGCGGGGACGGAGCGCTCTTCAGCCGTGAGGACGCGGTGGAGGCTGCCTGGGCCGTGGTCGACCCAGTCCTTAAGAACCACCTCCGGGCTCACCCCTACAAGCGCGGCAGCTGGGGACCGAAGGAGGCCAACAGACTCATCGATTCAGACGGCTCTTGGCACAACCCGAAACCCAGGGAATCGGAATGACGGAGCCTCCTGTGGCCGTTGACCGCAGCGATCACGGCATTGACACGGATGCCTTGGCTGCTCAACTTCTCTGGACGAGGCAGGCGCATCGTTGGTCGAATCCTGGAACGAACTGATGGAGTGCATCTCATCGATGAGCGCGGCGCCAAAAGCTGCCTGGAGTCGGGAAAGGGTACAACGAAGGAGGCCTTACATCTCTGCGCCCGGTGCTTGAGCCACACCTCCCGGCGGCAAGACATCCGGCACGTCAAGGCGTGCCACGCCAATCCGGTAGTCGGCCATCCCGTAGTAAACGTCGAAGCGCTCCGGCGAGCCGAGATCGTCGCGACGGTCGATGCCGGTCGGGAACACGACATTCGCGGCGGTCCCGCGGCGTTCCTGCGGCAGCTCCGGGGTCAACACCGGCTCCGAAGAACGATAACGGATCACTTGCGGATGATCCTTCGAAAGCACCATCACTCCGGCCGAGTAGCACAAGGGATGCACCTCTTTACTGGGGCCTTCCAGTTCGCTGACGCCGTGATAGATGATCAGCCAGCCGTGCTGAGTCAGCACCGGCGGAGTGCCGCAGCCGATTTTGAGCCGCTCCCAGGCAGACACTGGAGTCGCCAGCCGGTGACGAGAAAACTGGCTGAGGTTACTTGGTTCACGGGGCTCCAGGGAAAGCGGGCGGTAGGAAATCCAGATGCTTTCGCGATCAAGGTCCACTTCACGGGAGGCGGCGCAGCAGGCGGTTTCCTCGGGACGAGTTCCGGGAAACAGCGGCCGGTGGAGGAGCGCGAGCTCCGGTTTCCCGGATGGGTTCGGGATGGCAACCGGGAACACGCAGGCGTCTTTGTCATCCATCTCGCTGGAATCGATGCCATGATACGGAGGAAAGGTCGACAGCCCCAGGCGCTGCCAATGGAAGAGGTCTTGCGAAATGGCGCGGGCGATCCGCGGGCCTCGGGTCGAAAATGCCGTGTAAGTCATCAGGTAGCGCTTGAGCGGTTCGACGAACGTTATGCGAGGATCTTCGCAGCCCCCACCCCCATCGGGCCGGCGTTCATAATCCGCTTCGGGTTCGAGCGCGATGCCCAGCCGCTCGACGCCTACGGGATCGCCAGCTTCATTGAACCGCACTCGTGCAATTCCGATTCGCGAGTAATTCCCGCGCGCAACCAGCCGCGGGAACAGGTAGAGCTCGCCGTCAGGGCCGCGAGCGGCAGCCGGATTCAGCACGCCTTCGACCTCCTGGGGGTTACCCGGCTCCGGCTCCATCAACATTCCGAGACGCTGCAAGTCAAACCCGCTCATCCGATCCTCTCCATCAGCCCCTCTTCCGACCTCACGCCGCTTTATCGGTGACTCCTAAACAGGCAATGATTGTTTGAACCACCCGCTTCGTATCGCCGGGATCGTCGACCGAAATGCAATCGACTCCCACGGTTTCAGCCGCGTGGTCATTGCCGCCCACATACAAGGCATCGCCGATATAAATCATCTCTCCTATCGAAATACCGAGGAGATCTCGCAGTTTTCCGATGCCATAAGCTTTATCGATGCCAGGCCTGGTTATGTCGATCGATGTCGAGCCACCGGTTCGGACGGAAAACTCCGGAATCAACGAGTCCAGGACCGATTTGATCTTTCTCCGCTTGCTGACATCGGGGTCCCATTTGTCTTTTACTTCCAAAGGGGCCTGCTGACCCAAAGCGGAAAATGTTATCTGGCTTCCCCGGTCTTCAATTTGTTCTCCCCACATCTTTTCGACTTTAAAGCCTGCAACTCCGATCGCCTTGGTGAGAGAACTAAGGATCTTATCCCTTTCATCGGCAGTGAAATCTTCCGAGTAGATCTTTTTCCAGCCCGCGGCGTCGTAGCGATAGAATTTCGTCCCGGAGGTTGGAAGCAGGGATAGATTCAGCAGGCGCTCGTCGCGTACGAGGTTGGCGACGAGTTGTTTTTCAAACTGCGGCCAATCGCCTCCGGAAATCACGGCCACTTTCGCGATCGCGAGAAGGTCGTGTAGCAGTCCCGACATTTCTGCGTCGAGAGAGGATTTACTTTCGGCGAGGGTTCCGTCCAGATCAAACACAATTAGCTTTTTCACTATGCTTCCACCCTCTGAGTTCCCTCGATTTCACTCCGGCAGCGCAATCTCCAACACGTTCACCGCGCCGCGGGGCCGAAAAACACAGGTTCCGATCGCCGCAGGCAAGACGAATACGTCGCCTTTTCCGATGGCGTAAGCTGCGCCTGTGTGCTCCAGTTGCCCCGCACCCTCGATGCACACCAGGATGCGCGGTACGCCCAGGGCGCCGACGGCGAACGGCGATTGCCCGCGCAGGCGCCACAGAACGAAATCTTCACAGTCAAATAGCCTTTCGCGTTCCACCGGGGTCGTCGTCTCCACCCGGGGCGTCACCCGGCCAACCGGGCCTTCCGCAAAATCAATGCAGGCCAGCGCCTGATCGACCTGGAGTTCCCGCGGCTTTCCCGTCTTCCCATCCACATGGTCCCAGTCATACAGGCGGAAGGTCACGTCGCTGTTCTGCTGAATCTCGAACACCACGAGGTCTCCACCGAGGGAGTGCACCGTTCCGGCCGGCAGAAAAACAGCTTCGCCGGGCTTCGGGGTGAAGCATGCGAGCTGGTCCGCCACCGTGCCGTTCGTGAGCGCCCGCCGCAGATCGGTTGCCGTAGTATTTGGCTTCAGACCCGCATAAATGCGGCTTTGTGTCCCGGCTTCCAGCACGACCCAGGCTTCGGTCTTCGCCGTCTCGCCTGCCGGTAGAAGGTCCAAATTCGCCCTCGTGGGATGCACCTGCACGGAGAGCATTTCATGTACGTCGAGGAACTTCAGCAACAGTGGAAATCGGCGGAAGCGCCCGGCCAGCTTTCCCAGCATTGGCCGCGGAAACTGCTCGAGCAATTGACCGATGGTCCGCCCTTTGAGAGGTCCATCGGTGACGCGGCTCTGATGGTCATCGCGGTCGCTGAGCAGCCAAGCTTCGCCAATCGGACCAGCGGGCAGGGGTGCGCTGAGCAAGTTAGCCAAATGCCGCCCGCCCCACAATCGATACTGATAGATCGGTTGAAATCGCAGAGGATACGGAACCATCTGGTCAGTCGGGTGTTCCTCGACTCTCGTAGAATCAACCGTCGCGGGCAGCCAGCTAACGCCGGTGGTTGGAGGTTGTGCCTTAGCGTTGGTTCCCATATTCCCTTGTGAGCATTGGTTTCCCCGACCCTATGGAACCCGGCTAACGGCCGGCGGCAACTTCTGCTGTCGACCGGAAGGCACCATGGACAAGTCGTTGGTTCCGACGTAGACAGCGATCGCCACCAGCATGGCGATCAGGCCGAACCAGAAACGCCAATCATGATGCGCACGCCGCCAGTAAGGAGTTTGGCCGTGGCGGTGATGGCCATCGCCAATCGAATGCGGGTGTTCCATGCTGTTCATGCTCGTCTCCCATTCAAAGACGGAAATGAGTGGAACCGGCATCCGCCGGTGAAAAAAAGATGAACACTCTTTCCTCGATCCTTACTCTCAATGATCCTTACCCGCAATTTAAACGCCGCTCATGGAAAAAGAGGACTTGGGTTCGCCTTCGCGCAGCCAATATGGGGAGCGGCCATAGTGAAGATGGAGCCGACTTTCATACTCACGCGTGATCGGCATGGATTCAACGAACTCCGGCCCGGTTTTGATGGTTTCTCTCGAGAGACCGACGTAGACCTTGGAAGCTGTCCAACTCACCTGGTTGATCCAGTCGGGTGAAACCAGCACTTTCTTGCCCGGCCACCAATTTTGCGTTGCCACCTCAATGTAGCGGATAGCCCAGGCTTCATCGTCCACGACGAACCCTGCGACATGGCCGATCTCCCCATCCGTCGCGGCAATGTTGTATCCGGTAACAGCTTTGGTACTGCGCAGATGGGAATCCGCAGACTCTTCCCGGATCCTTTTCGCCAGCGCTTCCTTAGAAGCGATTGCCGGAATACCCAGATTCATCGGGAAGTACGCCGGACCCCACAGATAGGGACCTCCCCAATAATAAGGATAGCCGTAATACCCGAGGTATTCAGCCTCATGCTGCCGGGATACGGGCCGGTGCGTGTCGATGTTGGGGCTATGCTCCACTTGCTTTTTCGTCAGCGCCACCTCCAACCGCCTGGCTTGCCAATCCACACGAACCACGGAAAATGGCGAGATTAGCACTTTGCGGTCGTCAAGCCAGCTGCCGGCTTCTGCCGTGAGGTAGCGGATTGCCCACGTCTCGTCGTCGAAATATAACTGATCTACGGTGCCAATCTCGCCGTCCTTGGCCTGGATCACAAGACCCTTCACATGGTTCGCATTGGTTAGCATTGGCTTTGCCCTCCCGGGCGATCGCTGCCGTGTTTGTGAGCTTTGCTAGGAAGAACAAAGAACGAAAAACAAAGAACGAAGAGCCACTCAGACCTGAAAATTTGCCGAGGGCTCTTCGCGATTCTCCGGTTCGAGCCCCTGCAGATCTGGCTTTGCTATGCCGGCACTGCTTCCGCCGCATGCATCGTGAAGGAGGCAGGATGCGTAGTTTCGATGATGTCGTGCGCCTTAGCCACTTCTGCAGCCGTTCCGTGCGCGACCAGCACGAACTGATCGGTCTTGATTGCGGTTTCGTATTTCACAATGCTGTTCTTGGGGATGCCTATGCTGAACAGGCCGGCTCCCAAAGCGCCCAAGGCTCCTGCTTCCACCGCGCCTTCCAACCCTGCCACGATCCACGCCACCAGAGGTCCAGCCACCAAAATTGGGCCGAGGCCCGGAATCATGAAAAGTGCAGATCCGAACAGAAGCCCCCAAAAACCTCCCCAGAAGGCACCGACTTTGCCCCAATATTTCATGCGGTCGCCGGTGTTGTAGTAGCCGACTACCTGCTCATCGGTGTGGTAGCCCTTGCCCACGATCGATAACTTTTTCATGTCGACGCCGCCGCGCTGAAGTTCCTTTACCGCTCGATCCGCATCGGTATGAGTCTGATAAACCGCAACCACTGAATTTTCTATCGCCATTTTCTTCTCTCCTCGGCTTTCGCCGTCGTTCTCGAACCATTTACAGATCTCTTCGGAAACCTGCGCCTACGGTTGCGACATGTTGATTTCCTGCCGAACGCTGCTTCTTCGCTTTGGCTGGCGCGAAGTCGAGAACCACGCGTGACGGCACATCCCCGTGCTCAAGGCGGTCGAAGATCTGATTGATCGACGACAGCGGCTGCAACTCGATATCGGCTTTGACCTTGCCCGCGACCGCGAAGGCGAGGGCTTCGGCCATATCCTGACGGCTGCCGACGAACGAACCGCGGATGGTGATGCAGTTCGCCACCACATCGAAGAGCGGAACCGGGAATTCGCCTGGCGGCAGTCCCACCAGGACACAAGTGCCACGCTTCCGAGTCATGCCAACGCCCTGCTTGAATGCGATGAGCGAAGGCGCTGTAATCAGAACCCCGTGAGCTCCGCCCCCGGTCGCCTTCTTCACGGCGGCCGCCGGGTCTCCAGTCTTGGCATTGATAACGAAATCGGCGCCAAGCCGCGTGGCATGGGCCAGCTTGCCGTCGTCGATGTCGATTGCGCAGACGAGGAGTCCCATCGCCTTCGCATATTGAATGGCCAGGTGACCGAGTCCGCCGGCGCCCGAGACAGCGATCCATTCGCCGGGCCGTGCCTCGGTCTCCTTGATCCCCTTGTAGGTCGTAATTCCTGCGCAAATTAACGGCGCAGCATCCGCGGGCCTCAGGCCGGTAGGTATATGCGCAACAAAATTCGGATCAGCCAGGAGGTATTCGGCAAAACCGCCGTTCTTCGTGTAGCCGCCGAACTGCGCCTGAGCACACACCGTTTCCCAGCCAGTCAGGCAGTACTCGCAGTGACCGCACGCCGAATAGAGCCACGGCACCCCCACCCGATCGCCCTCTTTCACAACGGTCACGCCCGATCCGGCGGCAACCACCAAGCCGATGGCCTCATGGCCGGGAATGAAGGGGAGTGTGGGCTTTACCGGCCAGTCGCCGTGGGCCGCATGCAGATCGGTGTGGCATACGCCGCACGCCTCGGTCTTGACCAGGATTTGACCCGGTCCGGGAGAGGGGACATCCCATTCCACGAGATCGAGCGGTTTCCCGAATCGCTCTACGACCGCAGCCTGCATCTTGAGCGGCATGGATATCTCCTCTTTCACTCTTCGTCCGTCAGGAAACTCGAGCTTACCAACGGACTTCTCGTTCTTCTGAGCAAGAGTGCTCACTCTTGCTCAGCCTGTAGGGTGTACCTTCTCGAAGAGGGGAATAGACGCGGCAAATGAGCTTGAGGCTCTGGTTTCCCCGAGTGAGAACTCTCGACAGCTTGCCGAGCTGCAAGCAAAGGCAAGTCACAAACAAGCCAAGGAGTTTCGAGAGCTCGCGCAGCAAGGTTAGAGAAAGCTGGGGCACGCGCACGCCCTCTGCGGTGGAGTGAAACAATTTATGACTCTTATCACGAATAAACCGATGATCAAACTGGATCGAACTGCCCAGCCGCCCCTGTCCTACCCGGGCGCAACCGCTGACTCCGATCGCGCCAAGAAACCACGCCTCGCCGAGCCCGCTGCTACCGGCCAGGAACTGAATCCCGGGGACCGCGTCGAGGGTTTGGGCGATTTCGGAAAACCGACCGGAGAATTCGGCACGGTTCAGCGAACGAACGAAGATGACGTGGATGTCAAATGGGACAATGACGGTCGTGTAAGGGTCAGCCAGCCATCGCTCAGGAAAGTTTAGCCGGCCGTTCGCGTCGATCCCCGCACGATCTGTGCAGTCAGAGCTTGGAGCAGAGCAGTCACGCGATGGGTGGCAATGGGCTGGATCGATTCGTGCCGGAGGCTGAACCTGAGTATCTCTGCGCTGAAGACGTCTTGGTTCGTGGCAAGTCTCCTGTTTTGTTTGGGAATAGCCACAGCTTCGCACGCGCAGTCCGTTACACCAGCCCCGCCGACACCGATTGACGTGAAAAAGGTTGAACTTGGGGGGACACCCTGGAATCCACTATGGGATCAGATCATCGAGCAGGCGTTGCCGCCCGAAATGCTTTCTTCGCAGGCGCCCCGCGGCGTGCGTCGATTCTGCCCACGATTTTACGAAATGGGCCCAGCCGACAGACGCACATTTTGGGCGTACTTCTTCCAGGCGCTGGCAGGCGCTGAGGCCGGCTTGAACCCGAACAGCAGCGTCCGTCACACGGAGCCAGAACGTGCCATGGCCATGCGCAGTGAAGGATTGTTGCAACTGGCTTACGCCGACCACGAGCGTTATGGCTGCGATTTCAATTGGCGAGCGGACCGCGTACTGAAGGCGAACGATCCAGCCAGAAGTATCCTCCAGCCGAAGAACAATCTGGAATGTGGAGTCAAGATTCTGTTCAACCAGACCATCGTCCAGCACAAACCCTTGCTGACCCGGTCGGGATACTGGTCGACGTTGCGCCCAGACGGGCCCAGTTACCGCGTGTTCGCCTTGCAGATGACAAATCCACCGGTTGCATGCGGTCTGTTCATCAAATCGACGATCGATAAGTCGGCGACGACGAAGTCCGTGCAGGACGATGCGAACCGGGGTGAAACTCCAAAATAGTTTGGCACGGACTCTCCTATGAGCTACCCGGCATGGGAGCTACCCGGGATGCTCACTCCAGCCCAGGCGAATCGAGGAGGCGCGCTGCGACGATGATTGCTGGGGGTGTAGGGGCACCGCATGATTCGTAGCCCACAATACAAGGCCAAGCATATATTCAACGAAGCGAATCGCCGCGTTCCCCTGAGGAATCTTTTGTATCTCGGTACACGCGCGGCGGTGGAAGGTTTCCCTAGCGTTCGGCAAAGCGCGGCTCACTGATAGGCGCGCCGGCCGGCGATGGTTGTTTTGCCGGGAGGAGTGCAAGCAGCGTGACTCC
>Ga0181525_10001949_pt1 | contig 17339 bp, 9 predicted proteins | sample PEATcosm2014_Bin_48_FD_121100 | JGI IMG/M metagenome (GOLD analysis project Ga0181525, IMG submission 121100) | Peatland microbial communities from MTU Mesocosm Facility, Houghton, MI, USA - PEATcosm2014_Bin06_10_metaG | ecosystem: Environmental > Terrestrial > Soil > Wetlands > Peat | place...
CTACGACACCAAGTCCAATCAAGCGTGGTTGCGGGTGCGCGGCATCCGCAACGGGATTTTGAAAAAAGAGGCGCGTCACATCCAACTCACCGCCAAGGATCATGAGAACAACCAGCGAAAGAGCCTCGTGCGCCGCCAGATTGAGCGCATCTTTGCGCATCTGAAGAAATGGCAGCACTACCGGCGGGTGCGCTATCTGGGGCTGGCACGAAACCAACTGGAACTGACACTCAAGGCGGTGGCTTACAACCTCAAACGGCTGGCGGGCATCATGAAAATGCAAAGGACATAGAAAGATCACCGCCGAATCGGATGAAGGAAGGAATGAAAAATGCAAAAGCCAACGAACTTGATGCCGCCCAAATCCATTTTCACCACCGCACGCCGCCGCCACGCCTGCTTGCTTTCAAAAACAACCCCTTTTTGCAGACATCTCTTCAAGGGTAAATCAATCGAAAGAAAACATTGATCTGCGTCTGGTCGATTGGAATCCACATCTGGTTGGTGGAGACCGAACCGGGTACGACCACCCATGCAGCGGGATTGCTGAGGCTGTTGGTGTTCAACATAAGCCGCCAGCCTATGTGGTCGGAGGGCCAATTGAATTGAAGACCATTGTTCAACAGCGTAAAGTTGATGGGCAGTATTGCCGTAGATGCCGGATGTGCGCCAACTTCTGTTGAATGGGCAGATTCATCCCCAAGAATATTCAACGTGGTAACGACGTAATAATATGCGGTGCCGTTTTGAATGCTGCTGTCGGTATAAGCAACATTTGTGGCAAGGCTCACGATTTGCGTGTAAGGCCCTCCAGAGGTGAGACTGCGGTAGACATTGTAAAATGAACCATTACCTGCCCAGTTCAATGTGGCGCTTTGGCTTGTGTAGCTGATGGCAACAGCCGGCGGCGTGGCGGCGGCAATTGTCACCGGTTGATAGGGTTTGACAAGCCGCCACTGGGTGGCCGGGCTGGGTGCAGGATCGTTGACCATGCTGAATGAAATGGCCGGCGCCGAGCCGCCGCCCTGAATGCTTTGTGAAGAGGCCAGATTATCAAGGTAGTAATAGCCGTTGCTGTCCGGGCCGTTGAACCACCAGTCCACCGCCGAGTTGGTCGTGCCGTAGGGCGCGAGATCCAGTGTTCCGCCGTTGTTGCGCAGCCGCCGGCCGTCGTTCAGCGAAATGATATACCAATGATTGGTTGTCGGTGCTGGCAGCAAGGCCCATTCCGTCGTGGCATTTCGAACGTAGATGGTTGAGGCCACGGGCCCGGTGACATTATTGGTATCTGTCAGGCGGAAACTTGTGCCGAGGTTGTGAATAATATAAGGCGTCCGGGCGTGCAGCGTTAGGTCGCCATCCCAAGTCGCATAAAGTTCTCCGTAAGGAGAAAGGGTTTGATTGGTGTCCAAAAACATTGTTCCGGTGTAACCATTGTCAACCCACGGACTGGCGCTGTTGGTGCCGGTGAACGGAAAGATGGAATAGCGTTTCAACCATTCCTGGCTTTCGGCCTGCCACATGAATTCGGCGAGGAAATTATAGTCGTCATTTTCGGACCATGACCTGGTGTTGCTCCAATCTACTGGCGAAAATTCCGTGAGCCAGACGGGCCGCCCCCAGGTGTTGTAGACACTTTGCAGAACGCCCATCATGGATGAAGCGTTCGGCGGGACATATTCATGGACTGCGGTATAGTCCACGCGATAATTGTTCGACGCAATCATGCTGAAGAAATTATATTCCCACGAATCAAAGGTGTTTTGTACCGCCGGGCTTACCAGCGGCAAGTTTAGGGCCTGAATGAGGGGCCAAGCCCCGATCGCGTCGTTGGTGCTGGTGTTCGAGCCACCGCCCGCTGCGGTATTGTCCGGTTCATTGTAAGTCATAAGATAGTTGGGTTGCGCAATGGCAAGCCATCCGGCATCGCGCGCCTGCGCATCGCCCAGCGTCTCGTAATATTGGGCCGCATAAATCATCGGGACATAGTTGAACGAAGGTGGCAGTGAAGCCGAAGTATGGTCATCGTAGTTGTAAGCCCAGTTCAATGCCAACTGCGCGTATTCCCCTTCATAACCCGCAGAGCCCTTTTTGGGGAAATGCGTCTGATAGGCAATGGTCCAGAATTGAAACGGACTGGACGAGGAGTTTTGCAGCGTGACATTGGCCGGGTTTCCGTTGTCAGTTTGCAACACCAGATCACCCGCCGCATTCACAATGCGATAAGCGCCGTTCCCGACATCTTCCAAATACCATTGCTGGGCGCTCGTGCCTGTGTAAGTGACGGGAATGACGCTAGAGCCGACCAGGTTCGGAAATTTCGCCGCGAGACATTGCCAGGTCGTGCGGTTGCGGATGCGGAAGGTGCTGTTCTGGTAATTGTAAAGCAATTCGAACTGCTGGTCGAATACGGTGTTGGTGGCGGTCGCCTGGCTTGCGCCGGCGGAATTGATGACGAGCGTGTTGGCATTGCCCTGATTGACGATGTTCCAAAATCCGTCGCTGAAAGCATCGAAGATAAAACGGTTGGTTGGATAGGTGACCACAATCGGCTTGGAGACACTGCTAACACTGCCGTTGGCGGCACTAAGAGATGTTGAACCCGGGGCAACCGCCGTGATCAGGCCGGAGGCAGACACGCTGGCTATGTTGGGATTATTATGGATGAAAGTGGTCTGCCCATAATTTAACATATTCACGTTGGTCACGTTGGCGAATGTTCCGATGACGATGGCTTGCTGGTTGGAATAGAGCGGCATCGGGCTGCTGAACGAAAGCGAGATGCTCGAAAGCGCTCCGGGGTCAATCACCGACACGACATTGCTTGCCGAAAATCCGGACAATGTGGAAACGACAACAGCCTGGCCGGCACCGACGGCCTGCAAGAAACCGTTGCTCGACACGGTGATGACATTGATGTTGCTGGAAGTATAAACCAGACCCGGAGCGGTGGGAGAAATGACAACATTGGAAGCGTTCAGGTAATTGCCTGTCACAACCACCTGATCGATTCCGCCGATGATTTGATTTGTCAAACTCAACTGCTGGTTGATGCTCTGAAGAATCAACGGAGTTGGCGTGATGATTCCCGCGACCGAATAGGCCCCAAAACTAAGCGGGATGGTGTTGTTGGTAAAAGTCAGGTTGGTGCCGGTGATTGCCGGCAAAAATGTTCCGGTCAAATTCTGGTCAATCTCCACCATCCAGCCCACGTTGGTCGTGCTGCCAGTGGCGGAAGGATAAAATTCAATATGGACGCGGTTGGTGAGCGCGCCCAAACCGGTCGGATTGTTGGCGCTGATGCTGACGCCATTGGTGAATATCTGGCTTGTGCCGACCCCCAGTCTGGTCAACACGCCCAGCGTGGCACCGGTCACACCTTCGGTATTTCCGCCGGCGTTAAAATTGATCGCGCACCAGCCGTCGCCGGAGCCGGTCAGCGGGCCGTTGGTCGCGACGATGCCGTCAAAAACAATCGTGTCGCCGGCGAGCAAGCTCGAACCGCCAATCGAAACCGCAGGATTGACCTGGCTGGTGTTGGGGATCGTGGTCGTATTGAAAATAAACGGAACAATTCCGGGTGTGGAGCGGACATTCAGCGTGGCTGCGGCGCTTGTCACTACGTTGCCGGACGTGAGCAGGTTGGTGACGATGATGCTGTATTGCGTTCCGTTGTAAGTTGAATTAACGGGCGGCGTGGTGTAAGTCAAATTCGTGGCTCCAATTATGGGAACGCCATTGGACAGCCACTTTTGCGTTGTTTTGAGCGGATAGCCTTGCGTGATTGATGCGGTAAAGGTTGCTTTAAGACCTGCCGCGATGGTGGCGCTGGCAGGCGCTGGTGCCGAAACGGCAATGATGGGCTGGGTTTGAACGAAGAGATGCGTTGCATTGTTCGCGCCAAAATTCAGCGAGAGGGTGTTGTTGGCAAAGGTCACGCCCGTGCCGCTGGCTATGGCGCTGAAAGTTCCGGTAATTCCCTGATCAATTTTGACGGAATAATTCATGTTGGTCGTGGAGCCGGCCTTGGTACAAGTCAGTGCAATTTGAACACGATTTGTTCTATATCCTTGAGATATCCCAAACGTATTTGAGCTGCCGGAACCATTAAGAAAAAGCTGGCATTGATTTCCGCTTGCTGTTCCCGTTTCCACAAGGACGCCCAAGGTTGCATAAATGACTCCGCCATAACCGCTGCCGTTAAGATCGACGGATCCCCACGCGTCGCCGCCGGAACCGGGCACGTCAATGACAACGCCGTCGAAAATAACAACATCTCCCGCATTCAGGCTCGCGCCAACGATTGAAGTTGCCCCATTGGCAGGATTGTTTGGACCAACGGCATTTCCGGATGTCGTGGTTTCTGTAGTATTGTTAAAATTTAATGTGTTCGTATTAGCCGCATGAAGCTCCAGCGGGGCAGCCGCAAAAAAACCCAATAAGAGCAAGCTGGCAATGGACGAACCTAACGCATATTTGGTGCGGATGGGCTTATCAAATGGCAGAATCATCATTGGACCGGGATTATTAAAGTACACCAAGTTAACACATCCGTTCAGCCAGACAACTACCCAAACTGGTGATGCACGGCTTAATCTTCATGTCAGCAACCATGTTTGGAATGGCTGTTTGAAACTTTGGAGTTAATCATCCAGGTATTTGAAAATCTATTGAATTAACCGGCTGGCGATTGACATCCCCCATTTAGGTGATGCCTTTCCTACATTTTTAGGGGTGTCGCGCGGTTAGTCCTTCTCGTGTATAAATGGATTGAATCATCGACCATATAAAATTATTGCCGGAGTCTTTTTGCCTTGGTTCGCCGTAGTTCAAGATAGTTTGGCACTGGCGAACCGCATAGTTAAAGAAATCAAGTTTAGATCTGTTTTTGCGCAAATACGACTTGCAGCACGTTTTGACTTTTAAAATGTTTTCATCAATTAAATGGATAATTTGCACGGCAATGTTGTTGTCAGCTCAAGGGCTTTATGCAGGAATCTCCCCGGTTAACTTAAGGTGCGGATCTTGGCAGAATCCCTTGGGCATTGACTATTCCAACCCGCGTTTGAGCTGGCAGGTCGTGACGACCAACGCCACCGATCGTGCTCAGAGCGAGACAGCCTATGAAATTCAAGCGGCCTCTTCGGCCGCGCTGCTTGCCGCGAACCAACCGGATCTGTGGGACAGCGGCAAGGTGGTCTCCCCTCAGCCGTTCAATATCCCTTATGGCGGAAACACTCTGACTTCGGCCCAGCAGGTTTTCTGGCAGGTTCGCGTCTGGGATGTGAACAACAATCCTTCCGCATGGAGTCCTGTGGCAACCTGGACCATGGGTTTGCTCAATCAAACCGACTGGCAAGGCGGTTGGCTGGTGCCCCCGGCCAATAATTTCTTCAATCTGACTGGCTGCACTTGGATTTGGTATCCCGAAGGCAATCCTGCGGTGTCGGCTCCGGTCGGAACACGTTATTTTCGCAAGACTTTTTCCGTTCGGTCCGACTCGGCGCTTACCGGGGCAACTTTGTTGGTGACGGCGGATAATTCCTACACCGCCTACATCAATGGAACGCAAGTCAGTCAAGGACAGGATTACACAACGGTGATTCCTGTCGGAGTGGCTTCGCAACTTCAGACAGGCACCAATCTACTGGCCATCGCTGCCTCCAATTCCGGCAGCGCATCAAATCCTGCCGGCCTGATTGGAATGCTTGTCCTGTTTTACGCCGACGGCTCGCAAACCAACATCCAACTGGACGCCACTTGGAAAGCGGCCAATTCCTTGCAGACTAACTGGCAGTCGCCGTCTTTCAACGACAGTTCGTGGACGACCGCGCTGGTTCTGGGCAATTATGGAATCAGCCCATGGGGAACTGGCACCACCGTCCAAACCGCGTTACCCATCTTTCGGAGGCGGTTCACCGTTAATACCGGCTTGCAGCGGGCCGTGATTTACATCTGCGGTCTGGGTCAATACGAACTATCCGCCAATGGCACAAAAGTTGGCAATGCCCTGCTGGCTCCGGGTTGGAGCTTATATAACCAGACATGTCTTTACGACACTCTTGACCTCACTTCGTATCTGACCAATGGCAATAATGCCATTGGCGTAATGCTGGGCAACGGCATGTATAACGTACCGGCAACGGCAAATTATACCAAGTTCACAGGTTCGTTTGGCCCCCCGAAAATGATCGCACAGTTATATCTCTTTTATACCAATGGTACCAGCCAGGTCATTGCCACCGACGGGCAATGGCTCACGACGCCCGGCCCAATAACCTATTCACAAGTTTATGGAGGTGAAGCCAACGACGCCCGGCTTCTGCCAGCAGGTTGGAATCAATCCGGATTCAATGATTCCAACTGGTCCGCGTCGGTGGCCACCAACGGACCCGGCGGAATTCTACGCGGACAATCACACGAGGCCCCGCCGATTATTGCCACACAGGTGTTGCAACCCGTGCAGACCAATGCTCTTTCCAGCAGCACGATTGTCTATGACCTGGGTCAGAACGCCGCATTGATTCCCAGCCTGACGACTCATGGCCAGGCGGGTGCTGTCGTTCAAATTACCCCGTCCGAGTTGATCAACTCCGATGGCACGATTAACCGTTCTTCTGTCGGCGGCGGAACGGCTTACTGGCAATATACGCTCGCAGGCACAGGCTCGGAAACCTGGACGCCAAAGTTTTTCTATCATGGCTGCCGTTACCTTCAAGTTACATTGACAGCAGCGTCCGGTTCTTCGCAATTGCCGGTGGTGGATTCAATATCGGGCAACGTCATTCAAAGCTCATCCGCCAATGCCGGAAACTTTCTGTGCTCCAACACTCTTTTCAACCGCACCCGTACGCTCATTCAGTGGGCGCAAAGAAACAACCTGATCAGCATCCTGACCGACTGCCCGACTCGCGAACGTCTGGGATGGCTGGAGCAGGACAACTTGAATGGTCCGTCGTTGCGTTATGAATTCGATCTGGGACAGTTGTTTTCCAAAGCCATGCAGGACATGGCCGACAGCCAGACTTCTGCCGGCACCGGCCTGGTGCCCGACATCGCGCCCGAAATTACGGTGTTCAGCGGTGGATTTCGCGATTCTCCCGAATGGGGCAGTTCGGTCATTCTCGTTCCATGGCAGCATTATCTTTTCACGGGAGATGACACCTTGTTGGTCAACTATTATTCCGCAATGACCAATTATTTTGGTTACCTGCAAAATCAGTCGGTCAATAACTTTCTCAATTACCCCAATGGCCTGGGCGACTGGTATCAAATCGCCACGACGCCAGTTTCCCTCACTGCCGACGCTTATTACTGTCAAGACGCGCAGGTTCTGGGACAGGTGGCGGCTTTACTGGGCTATAACAGCGACGCAGCCCGGTTTAACTTATTGGCTACGAACATTGCGACGGCGTTCAACAACACTTATTACTCAAACGGCTCCTATTCCACCGGTTCGCAGACCGCAAATGCCTTGCCGCTATATCTGGGTATCGTCAATCCGACCAACCAGGCGGCGGTGTTGGCGGCTCTGGTCGCAAATATCAATGCCAATGGCTTGACCTGCGGCGAAATCGGCCATCGCTACATCCTGCGCGCATTGACCGACATGGGCCGGCCGGACGTGGTCTTCAACCTTCACAGCGGAACCAACGATCCCGGTTACGGTTACATACTCAGCCAGGGAGCCACTGCGCTGACCGAGGCTTGGGATGCCAATCCCTCGGATTCCCAGGATCATTTCATGCTCGGCCATATCACCGAATGGTTTTATCATGACCTCGCAGGAATCCAATATGATCCGGCGTTGCCGGGTTTCCAGCATGTCATTATCAAGCCCGCCTTCGTTGGCGGCATCACCTGGGTCAACGCCAGCTATGCCTCCGTGCGCGGAACGATTGTTGACAACTGGGCGCTGACCAACGGCTTTGCAACGATCAATGTGACCATTCCAGTAGGCTCGACTGGTTCGATCTACCTGCCAATGCTCGGCAACATCGCCACCAACCTGCTGGTCAAGGAAAGCGGCACCACCATCTGGCAGAATGGCGCGCCAGCCGGCAGCGCAACGGGTGTGACCTTCGACCATGTGCAAGGCACCGGTTCGCAGACCTGTCAAATTTGGACTGTCGGTTCAGGCAGCTATCAATTTGCCTGGGGAATTTTCACGGCTCCCACAGGGCTCTCCGCCACCGCAGGCAATGGGCAGGTTTCATTGAGTTGGAATCCTGTACCGAATGTAACCGGTTATAATGTGGAGCGCTCCATCACCAGCGGCAGCGGTTATGTCATCTTGGCCTCCAATATCACCGGCACAAATTATATGGACCTGGCGGTTTCAAATAATGCCACCTATTACTATGTTGTTTCAGCGGTAAGCGGCGGCACCGCAAGCGCCAATTCTTTGGAGTCAGGCGCAACGCCGCAATGGAGCACAATTTCAGGAATCGTCTCCAATTTCGGTTTCGAGACGCCGGTCACCGGCACCTATCAATATAATCCATCCGGTGGAAGCTGGTCATTCACCGCCCAGTCCGGTTCCACCGGTTCCGGCATCTGCGCGAACGGCAGCGCCTTTAACAGCGGCAATCCTGGCGCCCCGCAGGGCGGCCAGGTGGCATTCCTGCAAGGCACCGGCTCCATTTCGCAAATATTGTTTGGATTGATCGCTGGAGCGATTTATCAGATCACATTTTCAGCCGCCCAGCGTAACAACATCTACGGCCAGCAAAAAGGCCAGACATGGCTTTTGCAAATGGACGGTACATCCATCGGCAGTTATGCCCCGCCGGAAACGGCTCAGAGCTATTCGGATTACTTTGCAACATTTACCGCTACGGCCTCAAGCAGCCACACGTTGTCCTTTGTCGGCACGGACGCCAACGGAGGAGACAACACTGTTTTCATTGACAACGTGCGCCTTGCGCTGGTGCCCTCCCTGACCCGGCCGCAGCTTTCCTGCCAGATAGCGGGAGGTCAGATGCAGCTCCTGTGGCCGACCGATCATACGGGATGGGAATTGCAGGTGCAGACCAATTCATACGGCATGGGTCTCGGCACCAACTGGTGGACGGTGTCCGGCTCGACACTCACCAACCAGTTCGCATTGCCGGTCAATCCGGCCAACGGCAATGTATTTTTCCGCGTCGCCTTTCCTTGAATGGGTTATCTTTTCAAAGACAAGTCGATGACATTAATGCCTGCGTCTCTCGAAAACGGGTTTTTACGATGGCCTGTCAGGAATCAGAAGCAGCATCAAACCGGGATTGTGTCTTTCACAGATGCAGTCAAAATAACGGGATTAATGGAATAGAATCAGGAAAACGGGATGCGGATAGGAAAAGAGCCGCCGCCGAAATGTCACTTTTTTGCGCCGAAAAGACTAAAAATCCATTCTGCGAATGCGAGAATTGCAGCTCCAATAATTAACAACGATAACCACAATGGAAGCACGAGTAAGGGATTTCACTTTTGTAATACCGGATGTCGGAACGGGACAAAACCTTTTCCCCTTCCGACTTTGGGATTTGGTCACGGGACTAGGAGGTTTCCTCACGGGAGAAGAACGTTTCCCGATGGGAATAAGGGGTTTGGGAATGGGAAAAGTGCAAACGGGCAACAGATGACAGGAAATAGCGGTGGAGGGTCGCCGCTTTCCATAACGCTGGCGCGTTTTCAAGTGCCACCGATTCACGCGAAGCGTCTTGGAGCGCGCCATTCCCCTGGCACTTTGAAGGGCTGTTTACAAACAATCCGGGGAAGAGAAGAAGTCGGTTTTAAACAAAAAACCGGTCCGAACATTGTTCGGACCGGTGTGAAACCTTCAAATAATTATCAAGCCTGCGAACGACGGAGGCGGTTTGAAAACACCAAAATCCCCAAGCCAGCGGCCATCAGGGTCCAAGTCGTCGGTTCGGGAACCGTTGTGATCTCAAGGCTGCTGATGACGTTGCCATTTTCTTGATACGTTCCAATGTTGATGTAATTGTAGTTGTTTTGCCAGGTGAAGGAATCCGTTTGAGCCGTAGTTCCGTCCACAATTGCCGTTAACGACACGGCCGAGCCGGCGGCAAAAGAAGTGAATGAATAGTCAAGCGTAACTACATGATTGACACTGGTGGGAGTAAATCCAGGTCCAGAAGATTGTGAAACACCATTGTTAAGAGCCCCAACAGTGCCATTGTTCTTGAAATATACGCCTGCAGAATTTCCACCATTGCTAAAAATCGGGGAAGAGTACCCATAACCACCGGATGTTTGGCTGGCAGAACTCGCTCCCGCCTCAACAAAAATCCAGTTGCCGGAACCTGTTGTATCAGTAGCCGTCCAGTCAAACGAGATGCTCATGCCACCAGCCGCAGTGATGGCTGATGCACCAGGACTTGCCGCAAAATCATACAACGTGCTGGTAGCGCCAATGGTGCCGAAACGAATATAACCAGAATCACCGCCAGAGGTTGACGGAGTGATAAGATTAAGGCCGCCAGAACCGTTAATGGTCTGCTCAATGGCCGCCGACTGCGGTTGTGCCCCGCTGGCACCGCCATCAGCACCGCTGATACCGGTCGTTGGCGCACCATCCAAATTTTGTGCGCTGCCAGCAAAAGTATCAGAATAAATGACGGTTTGAGCACTGGCGGACAGACCGCCAGCGATGATTAAACTTGCGCTTACTGCGCAAGCGATTTTGGTGATTTGGATTTTTTTCATAATAAATCTATTTTGGGTTTGTTCTGGTGCGTGGCAAAGATTTTACAAATATTATTTGTGCTGATTGTTCGTGCTGTTGAGAAATATTCTCAAATCATGCAAAAGACGTAAATAGCCTGATGTTGTAGCGGTGGCATCACCGAAACAGGGGATGGTTTGATGCGGGATTATGTCTTTGACAGATGCAAATACATGAAGAAAACCAACAAACAAGCGGGTGAAACGAGGGTTTTTGAGCGTCTAATTATTGCGGCGGATTTTGGCAGCTTTTTGCCGCTTTGCCTTTTTGGACGTGGGCGGCGGCGGCGTGGCAATCAGCCGCTTCATGGCTGCTTCAAACCCAAGACCGTGTGTGGTGACGAGTTTTGCTTTCGGCATAAAATCAGGATGGCACAAAAAGGCAATCAGTCAATTTGACTAGTGCTATTATTTTGGATTGAAATTATTTTCTTTCAATTTTGGAAATGAAGCGGATGATGCGGACATGTCTGAATCCAAAGGCTTTCGCATCAAATACAATGGGGAAGCTCTTGCCGACCACTCCATTGAAATAAACGACCTTGCCCCCGCATTGCTCGCAGTCAGTGATTTAATCCAAGAGGCCAACAGCATGGCAAACCCTTTGTCACGTCGGGAAAACCCATTGTCCATCTCCGAAAACCCTTTTTCCCTTCGGGAGAAAGCCTTTTCCCTCTTAGACAGACCTTTTTCCCGACGAGAAAAGGCTTTTTCCCACCCGAAAATGGGTTTTCCACCCTCGACAATCCCTTTTCCAGACGGGAGAAACCTTTTTCCCTGCGCGACAATGCCTTTTTCAAAAGGGAAAAAGGGTTTTCCAAAGGCCATTTATGCTGTTTTAAAGGGGTTTTGCCCATCTCACCCCTAGATTGGGGGCAAGCCGGATTCGCCAGTGGTTATTTTTCGACACCACAAGACAGCACAAGAGGACGGTCGGCTCTTGTGGTCTGAACCGGCCCGATAAAAGAACACAGTTTCGGAGTAAAAGCATATTGTGAAACGGGTGCCAGCATGAAAAAACCGCCGCAAAAAGCGTCACATCGGTTGAAATTTTTGGTTTCTGTCGTCTGACTCTTCCGCCCGGAAGGCGAAAAATCCGGCATTATAAGTTTGGGGCTTGAGACAGGTTGATCTTGGGCGTAGATTGCCTAAATAATCCGAGTGATGCAGAAGACCCAACATTTTTACGGGCTGTGGGTGCCGCGTTGCGCCAGATCAAGGCAGTGCAGGCGCAAACGCGTGGCGAACATTTTTCAAACGGCCAGAGGGGTTGCTGCAAAGACCATTTTGTTCCTGAGTCTGACGACGGCTTGGAGCCAGCCCGCGCCTGTATTGCCTGCTTCGCCAGGAGTCAAAATTAACACGAACGTGGACGATCCGGCGGAACCAGTTAAGGACTCACTTTCCGAGCGGGGTTCGCATAATTTCAGCGACATGGGTTCGTGGATATGGGACACCAATGTCTGCGACCGGCAGACGGTTCGTTTCTGGAAGTCGTTTGAAATACCGGCCGACTCAACCGTCAACCGGGCGCGGCTGCGGATCACGGCGGACAACGAATACATTCTTTATTTGGACGGTCGGGAAATCGGCCGGGATGCCGAATGGCGGCATCTTTATGAATACGACATCACTTCACTGTTGTCGCCGGGCAATCATGTGCTCGCGGTGGAGGCATATAACAGCTCACGCGAGGCCGGCTTTATGTTTGGCATGAAGGCGGGCTTGTCATCTGGAAAAGTGGTGGAGGTGAAGTCGGATACAAGCTGGCTGATTGTTCCTTTGGACGTTTCCGGATGGGAAAAGAAGGTGGAACCAGCGGATTCATGGCGGCAAGCGACCTTTGAATCTATATTTGGACAGGGTCCTTGGGGGACGATGGATTATATTGATCTGGTTCCACCTCTGCAACCATTGAACATTCCCTTCTGGCAAACAGGCTGGTTTGAGGTTGTATTGATAACAGTCTGCGTCGTTGCCAGCATTTTCAGTTTTATTCTTACCTCGCAGTTATTGTTGCACCGGAAGGAAAAACTGTTGTTGCAACAGGAGCGCGCCCGCATCGCCCGTGACATCCACGACGATCTCGGCACCCGCGTGACCCAGCTCGTGTTGCAGGGCGAGGTGGCACAGAGAGAACTGCCGTCCGGTTCCAGCACACGAGCACAGCTTGAACGGATTTCCGATGGGCGCGGGAAGCATTGCGTGCGATGGATGAAATACTGTGGGCGATCAATCCCCGCCGCGATACGCTGCAGGAGTTCGCCACGTTCGTTTGCGGCCACGCCCAGACATTTTTAAAAAACACGCCCATCCAATGCGTGCTGGATGTTGAGCCTGCGATGTCAACAATCGCGTTCGATCTTCCGTTTCGGAGAAGCCTGCTGCTGGCCGTCAAGGAGGCTCTCAACAACGCCGCCAAACATTCCGAAGCCACTGAATTGCAGCTCAAAATCCGGCGGCAGGGTGATGGACTGACCGTCGTGGTGCAGGACAATGGCAAAGGTTTTAATCCGGCGCAGCCCAAGGCGGAACGCAACGGGCTGGCGAACATGAACCAGCGCTTGAATGAAATAGGCGGCAGGTGTATGCTCACCAGCCAGCCCGGCAATGGCTGCAGGGTTGAGTTTTACATTCCTTTCATCCAGATGCACAATCGTCCTTGGTGGTCGAACTGGTTTTTCAGCAACCGTTTGACCAGAACAAAGCCCGCCCCGGTAGAGGGTAAAAAATAAAATATGTCCAAACCAGCCAAGGCAGTCCAGCCGTTCAAGATTTCCACGAAATCTCCGCTCAGAATTGCCCTGGTGGAAGACCAGCCCAAGGTTCGCGACAACTGGAGCCAGCTCATCAATTCATTTGGGGATCTTTCCTGCGTTTGCATCTGCAAAACCGGCGAGGAAGCCCTGCGCCTGATTCCCGAGGCCAAGCCCGACGCAGTGTTGATGGACATTTTTCTGCCACGCATGTCCGGAATCGAATGTACCTCGCGGCTCAAGGTGCTTTTGCCGGATGTCAGGATCATCATCCTCACCGCCATGAACGATGAAGAACTGGTGTTCATGGCCCTCGAAGCCGGGGCCGACGGCTATTTGTTAAAGCGCACGAAGCCTGCGGCCTTGCGCGAGGCTTTGCTCGATGTGTTGAACGGCGGCGCGCCCATGACCAGCGAGATCGCCCGGCGCGTTGTCGAATCCTTTCGTCTAAAGGCAAAAACCCGCGACGAGTCGCTGCGCCTGTCGGCCCGCGAAGAACAGATATTGCTGCTGTTGGCCAAGGGACATTCCAACAAGATGATTGCCGACAATCTGGAAATCAGCGTGGACACGGTCTGTCACCATCTAAAACATGTCTTTGAAAAAATGCACGTCAGCTCGCGCACCGAGGCAGTCGTTCGTTACATGGCATCCAAAACATCTGCCGTCAGCCAGCCCTGATTTTCCGGTTGGCATATCGTTCCCGCCCTCGTTTTAAAGCAGTTAAAGTATCCCCTGTTTAGGGGATGATGCCGCTACTTTCTCTGGGTATTTACTATTACAGGATTCTAGGCGAGATTGCTTCATGGCCACTCTCTTTGCAAATCAGCGATTGCGGCGTGTCATTACATTACCGATTACAAACTTGTTCAGTTCAAAATGATCATTCAGTAAAACCTTCGTCCGGCCGCTGTATGGCATAAGCAATGCCAGCAAACAGCCGGCAAGTTCAGGCGGTAACCAAAACAGTCAATCAAAACTATGAAAACCAAAACAGCAACTCATCTGCCACCGATGAAAACCAGCACAACGGTATCAAGTTCATTGCTTCAAGGTCATTTGGTCAAATCCACCCTCGCAATCGCCCGGGTTGCCAGCTTCCTGCTCCTCCTGATACTGGCCACCGGCCAGGTGGCTCACGCGCAAACACTTTTGGTGCAATTAAGATCCACCAACTACAATGCGACCAGCGGCGTATGGACCGATTCCAGCGGCAACGGCAACAACGCCACGGCAACCGGAACAAAACCCGCTTTAGCCGCCGGTGTCAGCCCGAATGGTTCGCCGGCGGTGTCATTTAGCGGCTCGAATCCCATGGGGCTCGCCTCTTCGATCCCGGTTGGCAGTTACACCGTGCTTGCTTATGTCAAGCAGGCTTCGGGCGGTGGCACTTATGCCCTGCTGGGAGGTGCAACTGGATCTTTTGAATATCGCATTAACGCTAACAAGCAGGATGATCTCAAGCAACAGACGACTGACCTTGGTTCAGAATCCACTACTATGTCCACTTCGGCTTTCAGTGTGATTGACACAATCTATACCAGTTCGGGCATTAGCTTTCGCCTCAATGGATCTGCTGACGGAACCAACGCCGTGAACAGCTCTCTCTCCCAGCCCATCAGTGCGATTGGCGCAAGATCCACAAGTGCCCCCGCAGAATATTTTAACGGCTCGGTTTGTGAAATTGACATTTACAGCGGCGTGCTGACTCCCTCGCAAATCACCACGGTCGAGGCGTCTTTTACGAATCAGTATATTACCATCCCGCCGACCGCGCCGTTGCTTGTGGCGGACACCACCGCCAGTCCCAGCACGGCCACCGTCGGCGGTAATGATACTTTATCGGCCACTTTCACGGGTGCCCAGCCGATCAGCTACCAATGGATGGTCAGTCCCAATTCAAATGGCAGCGGGGCGACGAGTCTGACGGGACAAACCAATACAACGCTCGTGTTGACCAATCTCCAGTTGAGCAACTCGGGACAATATTATAACGTGGTCGCAACCAACAATGTTGCCCCCTACGTGACAAACAGCAGTTGGTTGCAACTGAACGTCGTGGCGTTGACGCCCGTGGTGCAACTGATAGCCACCAATTACGACGGCAGCAGCGTGTGGACAGATTCCAGCGGCAACGCCAACAACGCCACCTATACCGTTGGAACTGGCGGGGGAACAGCTCCCACCCTGGCCTCCTTTGTAACGCCGAACGGCAGTTCAGCGGTCAATATCACTGCACCTAAAGGCTACTTTACGTTGGCTTCGCCACTTAGCGCCAGCAGCGGTTATACTGTGTTTGCTTATGTCATGCCAACCACCGTGTCATCGGGCAGTTCACGATTTGCCCTCACCGGCGGGACGACTGGGTCGCTGGAATATAACTTCTATCAAGGGCATCAGAACTACTTGGTTGAGTATACCGGCGGCGGCGGCGCTGCTTCAGCTACGATTCCGACAACCAACTTTAGCTTGGTTGATCTGGCCGTCAATTCTGCTGGTGGTGCATTTCGATTAAATGGAGCGTCTGATGGCAGCGTAGCGGGGGCGACGTTCAGCCAGCCGCTTTCGTTGATTGGCAACAATCATGGTTACGGGGATACCCTTATTGGAAATATTGCTGAAATTGACATCTACAACGGTGCGCTGACTTACATCCAAATCACCAATATCGAGGCGCATTTAACGGCCAGATATATCACCGCCAACAGCGTCGTTGTCGGGACGGCCACAGCCAGCCCCACCAACAACACCTATGCCGGCAATCCAATCACGATTAGTGCGCCGGTTCTCGGGGCGACATCAACGACCTCGTATCAATGGCAGACAGATAATGGCAGCAGTGGTGCCAGCTTCTCGAATATCAGCGGAGCGAACACCACCAACTATTTTGTGCTGAACACGACAATCTTGAATGGAAACTATGAATATCAGTTGATCGTCACTCCGTTCGGCGGCACTGCGGTCACCAGCGCACCGGTCACCTTGACTGTGCAGCCGGCCAGTGCGCCGGTGGTGTTGGTGGATGCCACACCCGTTACGGCCACGGTTGGCGGCAATGCAACTTTCTCCGCCGCGTTCGTGGGGACGTTGCCAATCGGTGGATATCAATGGCAGGTCAGCCCGAATTCGGACGGCAGCGCGGCGGTCAACATTGCTGGCGCCACCAACACCACATTGGTGCTGAGCAATCTCCAGCTGGCCAACTCGGGCAATTATTACAGTCTTAAGGCAACGAATGCCGTTGCGCCTTATGTGGCCAACAGCAGCTGGGCGCAGTTGACCGTGCAACCATTGACTGCCTTGGTGCAACTGATAGCCACCAATTACAATCCAGGCAATGGCGTGTGGGCCGATTCCAGCGGCAACAACAACAACGCTTCATATACAGGGGGATCAAGCCCCGCTTTGGCTTCCTTTGTAACGCCAAACGGTGGATCGGCGGTGAACATTACTTCGGGTGGCGGCAGTTTTCTCCTTACTTCGTCACTTGATCCCAGCAGCGGCTACACTGTGTTTGCCTATTTGATGCCGACCAATAAATCAGGGCCACAAGCCCTTACTGGAGGTTCAGCTTCCGGAGCTTTGGAATATTCGGTTAAAAATGACAAACAGCATTACGCGGTAGAGTATGTTGCTGATATCGGCGACGGCGCAACGAATGTTTCCACCAACAGCTTCAGCCTGGTTAATCTGGCAGTTAATTCGTCCGGCGGAGCTTTTAGGTATAACGGATCTCCTGACGGCACGAATGTGGCCGGTTCGACGTTCACTTCGCCCATCACACGCATCGGCAACAATGAAGGCAACGGCGATGGATTTATCGGAGAGATTGCTGAAATTGACATTTACAGCGGC
>Ga0181525_10001953_pt1 | contig 17317 bp, 15 predicted proteins | sample PEATcosm2014_Bin_48_FD_121100 | JGI IMG/M metagenome (GOLD analysis project Ga0181525, IMG submission 121100) | Peatland microbial communities from MTU Mesocosm Facility, Houghton, MI, USA - PEATcosm2014_Bin06_10_metaG | ecosystem: Environmental > Terrestrial > Soil > Wetlands > Peat | place...
GACAAATCAAACTTTCATCCAGGCGGATTTTCGCCCGCCGTTTTTGCTGCTGCACACGACGGAGGACGCGCTAGACGGATTTGCCACCGTCAAAAATGAATCCACCGCCGCGAAATTGCGCCAGCGGATTGTGCCGGACCGCCTGGTTTTCAACGACGTGGACTGGGGCAGGTTGAGGTCGGCTTTGAACAAAAAGTTGGGCGTCGGTTTGCGGCCGGATCCGGGCGCGCTGGAAACGTGGCATTTTTACCGGCACAGTTTTGCGGCCTGCGGCGTGAGTCAGTGGGAGCTTCTGGAATCAATCGCGCTGGCGGGCAAGACGACCTTCCAATTGAACTGGCTCACTGCGGAATTCCAGCCGGACGCGCGTTCGGGCGTCGTGCCAAAACTGGAAAATTTTCCAGGACGTTAAAAACCGCCTATCTGGCCGCGACGTTGATTGCCGGCGGAATGGTGACCAGTTCGATTCCGTTGCCGGTGCCGAGGTTGCGGCTGTATTTTTTGTCCGTGGAATTGTTCCAGTATTCATGCACGCCAAGGCTTTGCAAACGGACGCCGTCCGGCTTGTAAACCGTTCCCGACGGCGGATTGTCGGCCTGCGCGGCTTCGTAAAGATGGCGGTCGGCGTTTTTGATCAGCGGCATTTCTGACCGCAGGAAATCCAGCCCGACGGATTCGAGGGCGACGGGATCCTGCGAGGCGAAGAAGCTGGACGGCCAGTGGCCGTTGAACGGGGCAAGCTGCCATTTGTGCGGCTTGCTGTTCCAGCGGTCACCGGAATAGAGGCCGTCAATGATGGTAAGGACGGTCTTGCCGTTGATGTTGGTGCTGCCATAGATGTCAACGAGCTGGTTGTAGCTGGCCATCGGGAAATTCCAGTCGTGCAGCAGCGCGTGCTGGCTGGCGCGATTGTTGCCGATGATGCCCCAGTTGCTTTTGAAAATCATGGTGACGGAGGCGTTGCCGTAATCCGTTTTATCCGAAGGATCGTGATAGGTTTCAGAGGGTGTGCAATGCCGTTTCAGCAACGCCATCGTGATGAGGTATTTCGTTTTGACGATGGTGGTGGACATGGAGGTTTCGGTCGGGCCGGGGGCCGAATAGGAAAAGGCATTTGGCGTGAAGCCACCGAGGTGGCTGTCGTAATCCACGTCGGGAAACGCCGCGTGGCAGTAATTTGAAATGGCCGAACATTTGTTTTCGCGCGCCGGGTCGCAAAGGGTGATGTCCGCCTGGCTCGCGCCAAACTGGTTGACCAGGCCGTCCAGCAGCGCATAGACCGACTGGGGCGAGGCGTCAATGGCGCTGCCGTTGCCGCCGTTGTTCAGGTTGAGCTTGACGGCGATTTTTTCGCCCTTCACATACGGCGCTCCGCCATTTTTGTATCGGAACAAAACATCCCAGGCGTTGCTTATGGACGCCTGGCCCGCGACGGAGCAAATGACGTTGTCCAGGATTTTCGTGATCTTCGGCTGGTCGTTAAACTGGCTGGACCACCAATACTTCGAGGTGCCGTCCCAATTGCACGCGCTCAAATCGTAGCTCCAGGCCACGCGGCCCGGAAAAATTCCGCGCGCCGTTCCGACGGGCTGGTTCGGTCCCATTGACGGCGTGAACGTCCCGGTGTTTTCGGCGTAGGCCTGTGTTTCGTTCATGTTCGTGAAAATGGCAGAGCACACCAGCCCGATCATCAGGCAAATTGCCGCCGCCGCGTAGCGGTGCTGATACAAAAATTTCCGCGTGTTGTGGAAGGCGGAAACCACGCCGAAGAAGCTCAAAAAATACGCGACCCCGCCAAAGGCGATGGGCGCGCCGACCTGCTGGCACGGGTATTCCGCGCGCGACGGCTTGGGCACCACGCGGACGAGATACCAAATGAGCGCGGCCAGCCCGATGACGGGAAAAAACCATCGGGCCCAGCGACAGTTGCGATTCAGTCCGACCATCCGGCCGGTCTTGCCACAAATGAGAAACGGACCTTTTTCAATGCGCATAAGATTATGTTGTTTTTGAACGGCGCGCGCGCCGGATTTTTTGCATTTTTTTATCAGGTAAAATCTAAATGCAGATTGTTTCCGGCGGCTACACGGAAATTGGCAAATGCACAACCGAAGTTGTCCTGTTGTTTAATGCAAAACAGGGCGGCGCTGGGTAGGCTGGCTATTTTTGGCGGGACGAGTTTTTTTGTTCCGCGATTTGATTGGCGGTTTTCCGCACTCGCCCTTCTGATTTTACGACGGCAGGTCTTTTCCAGTCGTGGTCACGGTGAGCTTGCCGTGCTTCACCCCTTTGGCGGCGATGAGCTCGTCGGCAATTTTGCGGATGATGCTGGCCCTGCCGCGCACGATCAAAACTTCCAGGCAGTTGTGGTGGTCGAGATGGACGTGGACGGTGGAGAGAATCGCGTCGTGATGGTCGTGCTGGATGTCGGTGAGGCTCGCCTGCAAATGCGGCTTGTGATGGTCATAGACCAGCGTGATGGTGCCGGCGATTTCGCCGGAGTCGGATTTCTGGCGGTGCTCGATAAGCTGGGCGCGGATCATGTCCGCGATGGCGAGCGAGCGATTGTCGTAGCCTTTTTCATGCGTCATCCCGTCCAACTGTTTGAGCAGCGCGGGTGGCAGTGAAACGGTAAAGCGGGTGGCGGTTTCTTTTTTCATGCAATTTTCAAGACGGTAGCAAAGTAATTTCACACGTCAATCCGGCCGTGCAGGACAATTTTGGTGTTACGAACAGCAAAAAAAGTGTGAAGATTTATATTGCGAGTTTGCGGCAATGACGGAAAATTCCACCATGCATTCGCCAAACGGATTCATTCCCGCGCCTGTTGCCGGTGCTCCGGCCAGCGTGCGAAGCCGGGTAGCCTCGATGTATGCGCTGCTCATCGGCATCAATGCCGCAGCTTGGATTTGGGCGCTGGTTGCCTTTCATCACTATCCGGTGCTGCTCGGCACGGCGCTTCTGGCCTACACTTTTGGGCTGCGTCATGCGGTGGACGCCGACCACATCGCGGCGATTGACAACGTGACGCGCAAGCTGATGCAGCAGGGCAAACAGCCGGTCGCGGTGGGATTCTTTTTTTCCCTCGGCCATTCGACAATTGTTTTTGGCTTGTCGGTCGTGATCGCCCTGACATCCGTCGCGATCAAGGGCCGGTTCAGCGCCTTTCAATCCATCGGCGGAATGATCGGCACGGCCATCTCCGCATTTTTTCTGCTGGCCATCGCCGCCGCCAACATCATCGTCCTCATTTCAGTCTATCGCACCTTTCAGCACGTCAAGCGCGGCGGCGCATTTGTGGATGAGGATCTCAACCTCGTTCTCGCACAGCGCGGATTTTTCGGGCGCATCTTCCGGAATTTGTTCCGGTTGATTGAGCATAGCTGGCAGATGTATCCCGTCGGCTTTCTGTTCGGCCTCGGCTTTGACACCGCCACCGAAGTGGGACTGCTCGGCATCTCGGCGACGGAAGCCACACGCGGGCTTCCAATCTGGTCCATCCTCATTTTTCCGGCGCTGTTCATGGCGGGCATGGCGTTGGTTGACTCGACCGACAGCATCCTAATGGTTGGCGCTTATGGCTGGGCCTTCGTCAAACCCATCCGCAAACTGTATTACAACATGACCATCACCTTCGTCTCCGTGCTGATCGCCCTGCTGGTCGGCGGAATCGAAGTGCTCGGACTGGTGGGCGGCCAGCTTAAAATCCACGGCGCAATCTGGGACATGATCGGTTCCCTCAACAACAACTTCGGCGTCATCGGTTTCGCCATCATCGGGGTCTTCGCGACGAGCTGGATTGTTTCAATCATCATCTACCGCATGAACCGTTACGACGAGATTGAAGTGAGCACCGGCGCTGCCGACTGAATTTACGCCGCCGGTTTCAGCACTTCGTTCGTGCTGCCACGACGGTAGCCCTGCAAATCCAAAGTGACGTGCGCATAGCCGATTTTTTTTAGTTTCTCCGCCACTGTCGAAAGTTTTCCATTTACCAACAGAGCGGGAATTTCAGCCGAAGCCAGTTCAATGCGGGCAAGATTTTGAGAAGGTTGAAAGTCGTCGGACTTTGGACTTTGGACTTTGGACTTTGGACTAAATTCATGGTGCCGCACACGCACGTCGTGGAAGCCGAGGTCGCGCAAAACGTATTCCGCCTGCTCGATCATCCGCAATTTTTCCGGCGTCACCGTTTCGCCGTAAGGCACGCGCGAACTCAGGCAGGCCATCTGCGGTTTGTCCGCCGTCGGTAGACCAAGTTGCGCGGACAACTCGCGGATTTCCGCCTTCGTCAAGCCTGCTTCCTTCAACGGCGCGCGCACTTGAAATTCCGCCGCCGCCTGCGCGCCCGGACGGAAATCACCGATGTCGCTGGCATTCTCGCCGTAGGCAATCACCGCGAAATTTTCCGAGCGGGCCAGCGGCGTCAATTCCTCGAACAACTCGTGCTTGCAAAAATAGCAGCGGTTCGCCGGGTTCGCCGTGTAATTTTCGTTTGCAAATTCCTGCGTCTGGAGAATGCGGACTAGAAAAGAAAATTTCGCTGCGATGTCGAGCGCCTCCTGCAATTCGCGGCGCGGCAGGCTGGGCGAATCGGCGATGGCCGCCAGCGCGCGGTCGCCCAGCACCTCGTGCGCGACGCGCGCGAGAAACACCGAGTCCACGCCGCCGGAATACGCCACAAGGCACGAGCCGTAGCTTTTCAGCAACGCCCGCAACTTTTCCAGCTTGTTGTTCGCTTCGCTAATCACTTCAAACTTTTCGCGGCTTGAACCGCCGCTGCATAAATTAACTTCACCGGCACATTTTTTTTGGCCGCCAGTCTTTTGGCCGACTCAAATTCCGGCGTGGCCTGCACCACTTTACCACCAAGCTTGCCGATTTTCACAGTTACTTTTCCAAACGCCGTTTTCACCACGGAAAATTCCCGGCGGAGCTTGCGGCGTTCGGCAATCGTCCTGCGCACGCCGAACGACGTGGTCTCTCGCAAAATCAATTCGCTGAACTTGTCCGCCTCCGTCTCCGCGCACAAAACGGTGAGCAGCGCGCCCGGCCGGCTTTTCTTCATTTGGATTAGCGTGTGGAAAACGTCCAGCGCGCCGGCGTCCAGCGCGGTTTCAACAAACGCGCCGAGGATTTCGCCGGGGCAGTCGTCCAAGTTTGTTTCGAGCACGGCGATGAGGTCAGTTTCCCAATCGAGGCCGGTTGAAGGTTGGCTGACGCTGGGGGCTTTGGACTTTGGACTTTGGACTTTGGACTGCATTCCTAAAACGGCGCGCAATACATTTGGCCGCGTCACATTTTCGCGCGTGCCGAGGCCGAAGCCGATTTTTTCCGCCACGAGATTATTCATTGCGCCGAAACTTTCGACGAATTCCGCGAGCAGCGCTGCGCCGGTGGGCGTGACGAGTTCGTGCGGCTCGTCGCATTGCGAAATGGGAATTTTTCGCGCGCCCAAAATCGCCAGCGTCGCGGGGGCGGGCACGGGAAATTTTCCGTGCGCGCAATCAATCCAGCCCGTGCCTTCCACCACCGGCGAGGCGAACACGAGCGGCTTGCCGAGCAGTTCCAGCGCAATCGCCGCGCCGACGATGTCCACGATGGAATCCACCGCGCCAACTTCGTGAAAATGCACTTCGTTTGGCGGCAGGCCGTGGATTTTTCCTTCCGCATCGGCAATGCGCTGAAACACCGCTATGGATTTTTGCTTCACCCACGCCGACAATTTGCTGCGCGCAATGATCTGTTTGATCTCCGCAAAATTCCGCTGCTCGTCGTGCCCATGATCGTGGTGATGATGATCGTGTTCATGTTCGTTATGATGTGTATGACCATGGTCATGCTCGTGGTCATGCGCGAGATGGACATCAAACTTCACGCCGGCGATGGCGGATTTTTGTCCACGCGAAATGTGCAGGTGATAGCCGTCGAGCTTGAGCTTCTTCAGCTCGCGTTCGAGCTTGGCGGCATCCACGCCAAGGTCGAGCAGCGCGGCGATAAACATGTCGCCGGCGATGCCGCTGAAAATGTCGAGGTAAAGAATTTTCATTGGAGTGGAATTTATTTTTGCACCAGCGCGTTGATCTGGCTGGCGGCGTAGCCGGCGCCGAAGCCGTTGTCAATGTTCACCACGGTCACGCCGCTGGCGCAACTATTCAGCATGGCGAGCAGCGCGGCGATTCCGCCAAAGCTTGCGCCGTAGCCGATGCTCGTCGGCACGGCGATGACCGGCTTGGAAACCAGCCCGGCGAGCACGCTTGGCAGCGCGCCTTCCATGCCGGCGACGGCCACGATGACATTTGCTTTTTGAAGCGTTTCCATCTTCGCCAGCATCCTGTGCAACCCGGCCACGCCGATGTCATGAATTCTTTCCACGCGGTTGCCCATGATTTCGGCGGTGACTGCGGCTTCTTCCGCCACCGGCAGGTCGCTGGTGCCGGCGCAGACTACGGCGATGAATCCGGCACGCTTCGGCAAAGGTTTTTTCTCGATGGTCACGCAGCGGGCGGGCGGATGATGCACGGCGAGCTTGGAAAATTTTTTCAGCGCGCGGGCGTGTTCGGCGGTGACGCGGGTGACGAGCACCGGCTGGCCAAGCGCAAAAAGCTTTGCGGCGATTTTGACGACTTGGTCCGGCGTTTTGCCCGCGCCGAAGATGACTTCTGGAAAATTTTTGCGCAGCGCGCGGTGCAAATCCAACTGCGCAAAACCGAGATCGGCCACGGGCGCAGCCTGAAACGCGCGCAGCACTTTTTCGCGCGGGATTTTTCCGGCGCGAAACTGATCCAACAGTTGATTGGCTTCGGCGATGGTCATGCGAAGATTGTCTGGCGGCGTAAAATGATTTTTCCTTCTTAAACGGCCGCGCGTTGTGTTTAGAATAGCAGCCGGGTCAGTTGATTGGAATCAAAAATCGCGGGGAAATCAAGTCAATGCGAAACGCGCCAAATAATCAGTTGCCAAAACCGGGAAAAAGAAATAGAAATTTTCCCATGAAGACTCCGGAAGAATTTTCCAAGGCGGGATTTCCAAATGTAAGCCGGCGTGAATTCGTAAAAATGGCGGTGGCCGCCGGCGCGGTCATGGCCGCCGGCCCGCGGCTCTGGGCTGCGGATTCGCAAAACGAAATTCCGCTCCGGCCGCTGGGACGCACCGGGGAAAAAGTTTCCGCCATCGGACTGGGCGGTTATCACGTCGGCATCCAAGACGACGAGCAAATGAGCATCCGCATCATTCGCAGCGCCATTGATCGCGGCATCACCTTCATGGACAACAGTTGGGATTACAACGGCGGCGCGAGCGAAACGCGCATGGGCAACGCGTTGCTCGACGGCTACCGGCAGAAGGTTTTTCTGATGACGAAGATTGACGGCCGCACCAAGCCGCTCGCGGCGAAACAAATTGACGAATCGCTCAAGCGTTTGCAGACCGATCATCTGGACCTGCTTCAATTCCACGAAATCGTCCGAGCGACGGATCCTGATCCGATTTTTGCGACCGGCGGCGCGATGGAGGCGGTGCTGGAGGCGAAGCGTGCGGGCAAACTTCGATTCATTGGTTTCACCGGACACAAGGATCCATCCATCCATTTGCACATGCTCGAAGTGGCCGCCGCGAACAAATTTCGATTTGACACCGTGCAAATGCCGTTGAACGTCATGGACGCGCATTTTCGCAGCTTCGAACATCAGGTCGTGCCCAGGCTGGTCGTGCAAGGCATCGGCGTGCTGGCCATGAAAACGCTGGGATCCGGCGCAATTCTGCGCAGCCAGACCGCTAGCGCGATTGAATGCCTGCATTACGCCTTGAACCTTCCTACCTCGACGGTGATCGCCGGCATTGACAGCATGGAAATTCTGGATCAGGCCGTTGAGGCCGCGCGCACGTTCAAGCCGATGAGCCAGAAACAAGTTTCCGCCTTGCTCGCGCGCACCGCCGCCGCTGCGGCTTCGGGCAACTACGAGCAGTTCAAAACTTCCACCCGATTTGACGGCACTCCCCGCAATCCGCAATGGACGGGATAGTTCGCGATAATTTCACTCCAGCCTTCCCAGCAACCGCAGCAGACCGTCCAGAATCGTCAGCGGATGCGGCGGGCAGCCGGGAATGAACAAATCAACCGGCACGATGGAACTGGCACTGTTCAAAATTTGCGGATTTCCGATGAACGGGCCGCCGGCAATCGCGCACGCGCCGACAGCGATGACAATTTTTGGCGACGGCACGGCGGCGTAAGTTTTTTTGAGCGCCAATTCCATGTTGCGGCTGACGGTCCCGGTGATGAGCAACCCATCCGCGTGGCGCGGCGAAGCGACGAACTGGATTCCAAAGCGGCTCAAATCCCAGCCGATGGTGCCTAGGACATTCACGTCCGCCTCGCAGGCGTTGCAGCCGCCCGCGCTCACCTGCCGCAGCCGCAGGGACCTGCCAAAAAGCTTTTTCAACTTTTCATCCAGCGCGATTGCAAGGCGCAGTTCCTCCTCGCCGGATTTGCCGAGCAGCAAATCCTCGCGCCGCCGCACGGCCATTGGGAATTTTCCCGTTTGCGTGATGGCTTTGGTCGGACACGCTTCTACGCATGCGGCGCAGAAAATACATTTGCCCAAATCCAGCGCCACCGGATTGCCCACCGCCCGCGTGATTGCCTGCGTCGGACAAACCGGCACGCACGCGGCGCAGCCTTCGGCGCATTTCGCCCCCTCGACGCGGAGCGAACCGCCGTGCCGGTCGGGCAGCACGGGCGGCGCGCCGGCGGGAAACGCCATGGTCTGGCAGCCGTGTCGCAAGCGATGGGTGATGGGATCAAAAGCTGACATGGTCAAAGGTCAAAGCCGCAATACGACAGGTTGAAACTTTTATTGCAAATCGGAAAATCTGAAATTGCCTGGCCGCGCATTGCCAGCGCGAGTCCAATCCAGTTGTGAAACGACGGATCCACGATTTTGTAGCGGCGGAATTTTCCAGCGCTGTCCGTGAGCGCGATGTGGCAGACTTCGCCGCGCCAGCCTTCGACCATCGCCACGGCCAGAGTGTCGGCGGCGGGCGAGCCGGTGTCGGCGAAAATTTCTCCGTCCGGCGGCGCACCAAGTTGTTCTTCGAGAAATTTTCCAGAGCGCTGAATCTCCAGCCAGCGCACGCGCGCCCGGGCAAACACATCGCCGCCCGGCCAGACCGCGACCGGCATGGGCGCGAAGCGATGCCAGCCCGCCGGATGATCAAACCGAACATCGCGCACGAGACCCGAAGCCCGCGCGGCCACACCAACCAATCCGATTTCGGCGGCCTGCTTGGCGGAAACCGTGCCGGTGAACTCGAAGCGGGCGCGGGCCGAGTTTGATTCCCAAAGCCATTCGGCTGCCTCGTCCACTTCGGTGAGCGCGACGCGAAGTTTGGCGAGCAACTGCGCCGCACGCTCGGCTTCCAAATCATGTTTGCAGCCGCCGGGTTGGATGAGGCCGCGGCCAAAACGGTTGCCGCAAAGCAATGCGGTAAGATTCAAAAAATCGCCGCGAATTTTTCCGCACGCGGAGGACGTGGGCAGAAACGCCACGTCGCCGGCCAGCGCGCCGAGGTCGCCGGTGTGATTGGCGAGCCGCTCCAGTTCGAGCGCGATGGCGCGCAGCCATTGCGCGCGCAATGGCGCTTCGGTGCCGGCGAGCGATTCAAGAATCGTCGCATAAGCCGTCGCGTGGCCGATGGTCGTGTCGCCGGCGACGGTTTCCATCTGGCTCATCGTCGCGCGATGCGCTCCGCCCGCGAGCGCTTCCTCCACGCCGCGATGCTGATAACCGAGCGCGATTTCGAGATGCAAAACTTCTTCACCGTTGCATTGAAAACGGAAATGGCCCGGCTCGATTATGCCTGCGTGAACCGGCCCGACCGAGACTTCGTGAATCTCGCCGCCTTCGACGCGAAAGAATTTTCCATTCGCCGGATGATCGCCGTTTTGCCGCCGCACCGGCTTCAACCACGGATGACCTTCGGGCACCAGGCCGTGCTGTTCCCAAACTTCGCGCTCGAACAAATGCGCCTGCGGATGCAGCAACGTGAGCGACGGATAACTTTTTGTCACCGGCGTGCTGCGGCCCACGGCGAGCGTATTTTCCGAATCAAACGCAATGATCGCGACGAGGCGCGTTCCAGAATTTTCCGACACGTCAAACCACGCGCATAGTCGTCCGCCGCGCTCGATTTCGGCGGCGGTCGCGGCTACAAATTCAGCCGCCGGCCATTCCGGCACGTCGGTCCACGGCACGCTGGTGCCGTTGCTCATCAGGAAAAATTCGCGCGGTGTGTTCATGGCGTCGGAAATAAAATTTTCGCGGCTGCGGCCCAGGCGTCACGGAGCAACGACGGCGTGGCGAGCCCAAGCCACAGCGAGAGTGCAAGGAACAGCAGCGGCGGCACGATGACGCCGGGCGTTTCGCGGAGCTGTTTGCCGGTCGCACGCGCGGCGGCGCGCGGTCGGCCGTCCACAATGGCGAACACGAGCCGCGTCATTCCGAAAAATGCAAAGAGCAGGCAGCCTAGAAACACGGTTGCGGCAAAAAAATTGTTTGTCTGGAAGCCGGCGAGAATGATTTTCAACTCGCTGAAAAAAACACCAAACGGCGGACAGGCCGTCACCGCCAGAATGCCCACGACCAGAATTCTCGCCGACGCCGGGGAACGCCAGGCCATCCCGGCAACTTTGTCTTCGGTTTGCGCGCCGGCGGCACGGCGGATATTCCCGGCGCTCAAGAACAGCGCGCCTTTTGTCAGGCCGTTCGTCCAGACGTGAAACAGCGCCGCCGCGATGCCCGCGCTGCCGAGCGCCGCGCCGACCGCGAGAATACCCATGTGCTCAACGCTCGAATACGCGAGCATCCGTTTGAAGTCCGGCGTGGTGAGCAGAAACAGCGCGGCGACAAGCATGGAAAACAATCCGAACACGAGCAGCGTGCGCTCCGTCATGGCGCCCGCACCGGCGGCGTCCACGACTTGTTTCACGCGCAGGATGGCGACAAACGCCATCGTGGTCGTGCCGCCCGCGAGCAGCGCGCCAACCATTCCCGGCGCTTCGCCGTAGGCGTCCGGCTTCCAGGTATGCATCGGCGCGAGGCCCATTTTTGTGCCGTAACCGGCGAGCAGCAGCACCCAAGCGGTGATGAGCCACGGATGCGAGAGCAACGCGCCTTGCGCCACCAGCGCGGTGAAATTGAGATTGCCGTTGCCGCCGCCTTGCCGCGACGCGTAGCCGAGGCAGAACGAGCCGAGCAGGGACAGCGCCACGCCCGTGCCGCAGATGAGCAGGTATTTCCACGACGCCTCGAATGCGCGCGCCGTGCTGTTGAAGTGCAGCAGCGGCACAGTCACCAGCGTGGTCGCCTCCGCCGCGACCCAGAGCAGCCCGAGGTTTTGCGCCTGCATCGCCAGGCTCAACAGCCCGAGCGTCGCGAGCAATGCGGCGACGAAAATCCGGTTTTTCCTTTCGGCGCGGATGTGCAAATACGTCACGCCGTAAATCGAACAAACCAAAAAGAGCAGCGACACCATCGGCAGCACCGCCCGCGCCAGCGGATCGAATCCGAACCACGCATTCGCTGCGAGCACCGGCGGATCAATCAGCAGCCACAGCGCCAGCGCTGTATGCAAAACTCCCGCGACCGGCAGCAGCCACGGACGCGTCCGTTCGCTCGGCCACGCGAACGCGGCGGCGGCGAAAACGAGCGGCACGGCAATGAGAAGAATTTCTTTCATTCGCGCAACGAGGTCAGTTTTCGCGTGTCCAGCGTGTCGAATTCGCGTTGAATCCGGTCCACGATGATGCCGATGACGAAGATCGCCACGGTGAGGTCGAGCAAAATTCCCGCCTCGACCAGCAGCGGCGTCGTGTTGATGAGCAGCAGGCCGAACAGGTAAATGCCGTTTTCCAAAATCAAATAGCCGCAGACCTGCGAGATCGCCTTGGTGCGCGCGATGAGCAGAATAAAGCCGCACACAACGGTGGCAAACGAGCCGGGCACAAGCAGGGTTTTGGCATGTTCAGGCCGCAACGGCAGTTCACTGGCGAGCGCCGCCGCACCGATGATCGCTGCTGCGCCGAGCAACAGCGACGGCACAAACCCAATCAGCGGCTCGACTTCGCGGTCAATGTTCGCCGCGCGCAACGCCCGCCGCAGCAAATTGGGAATGATAAAACCTTTCACCGCGATCGTGCCAATGGCGACGGCGACGACGAGCCAGCGGAATTTTTCTTCGAGCAGCAATGGCAGCGTGCCCAGAATCATGCCTTGAAACGCCGCCGCGCGGATCACTGATGGCAGCCGGCTGCTCGCCAGCGCCAAAAGGCTCAAGCCCATCGCCAAGCCAATCAGCAAATTCATGGTGCCGCTCATGGCGCAACTCCTTTCCACGCGACTAGCAGCGCGAACAGGCAAAATAAGAATGCCGTGGTGAGCAACAACGGAACCCGGCGAAACGCCAGCCGCGCCAGTAAAGATTCAACGAGGCCGATGGCAATGGTCACGACGAACACCGAGGCGAGCAGCGCGCCGATGGCCGGCAGCAAAGATAATTTGCCGAGCGGCAAAACCGCCTCGGTCAGCAGCACGGCGAAGAGCAGAAGTTTCAACGACGCGCCATGCAAAATTGCCGCGAGCGGCGGGCCGCTGTGGTCGAGCACCATGACTTCGTGGATCATCGTGAGTTCGAGGTGCGTGTTCGGGTCGTCGAACGGCACGCGGCAGTTTTCCGCGAGCAGCACGCCGAACAAACCCGCCGCGAGCAATGCCGCCCCTGCGCCCGCTGATGGCGCGAGCATCGTGGCGAGCGCCACGCTGCTGGTTTGCACGCAGAGCGTCAGCAGCGCCGTGATGATCGCGGCTTCGGAGAGGACGGCGTAGCTGACTTCGCGCGCCACGCCCATGCCCTCGAATGCCGAGCCGGTGTCGAGCGCAGCGAGCGCGATGCAAAACCGCGCGAACGCCAGCAGATAAACGAACAGCAACGCGTCGCCGCGAAATGAAAGCGACGCGCCTGCCGGGCCGATGGGCAGCAACAGCGCCGCAACGATGATTGCGACCCATGCGACGGCAGGGCCGATGACGTGCGCCGGCGAAACCGCCGTGCTCAAGACAACGCCTTTGCGCCAGAGCTTGGCGAGGTCGAAATAAAGCTGAAGCACCGGCGGTCCGCGCCGGCCCGCGACCCACGCCTTGACCTTGTTGATGATGCCGGGCAGCAATGGCGCAAGCAGCAGCCACGCCGCGAGCCGCAAAAATATGTCGAGCGCAACAATCATTTTGCTCCTCCCATCACGGCGAGAATCGCCAGCGCGACCAGACCGAGCAGCAGATAAAAAATGTAGGATTGAACGCGACCGTGTTGCAGATGACGCACGGCCATCGAGACGCGCATCACCAGCGAGCCGGTGGGCTCGACGATATTTTCCAAAACCGTTTCCGGCGTGTGTTCTACGAAATCGGCGTGCGCTGGAAAATTTCCTTTGGGCAAATGCGCGTGCCTTTGCGGTCGCAAAATCCAATCAAACCAGCCGGTGATGATGCCGGCAAAAGAGCCGGCGGTGTATTGCATTCGGGCTGTCGGCGCGGCGTAGCCACAGTCCCACGTTCCCTCACGGCTGACGCCATTTTGTTTTACACGCCGCCACAAAAATATCGCGGCCAGAATTACAAGCGCGGCCAGCGCCAGGTGAAATGCGCCGAGCATAACCAGCGGCGCGGACGGTAAAGCATTTGCCAGTCCGGGTTGCCACGCCGCCGCCGCCGTGGCGAGCGCCGGCCAAAATAAAATCGGCGCGAGTCCGATGGCCACGCACGCCGCGCCGAGCGCGAGCATCGGCAGGCGCATCCGCCAGCCGCATTCGTGGACGTGTTCCGCGATTTCAGTGCGCGGCAAGCCCAGGAAAACCACGCCGCAGACTTTTACAAAACACGCCAGCGCCAGCGCGCCGGTCACGCCAAGTGCGATGACGGCGAGAATCGCCGCGAACGCAGCGTGACCGCGTGCGGACACGGCGTCGAACAGGCCGAGATAAACAAGCCATTCGCTGACGAAGCCGTTCAGCGGTGGCAGGCCGGCGATGGCCGTTGCGCCGAGCGCGAACAGGCTGCCGGTCCACGGCATCGCGCGCCAGAGTCCGCCGAGCCGGCTCATTTCACGCGTGCCGGTGGCGTGCAAAACCGAACCTGCGCCAAGAAACAAAAGGGCTTTGAACAAGCCGTGATTCCAGACGTGTAGCAGCGCACCGGCGAGCGCAAGCTGTCCCCACGCGGCGTTGCCGTGCGATACGGCGATCATCGCGAAGCCGAGGCCGATGAGGATGATGCCGATATTTTCCACGCTGTGGTAGGCGAGCAGTCGTTTCAAATCATGTTGTCCCAAGGCAAACGCGACGCCGAGCACCGCGCTGATGACACCGAGCGCGGCCACGACCCAGCCGGCGGAATCGGGCGCGGGCAGCCAGCCGGTGAAACGCACGAGGCCGTAAATACCCATCTTGATGGCCATGCCCGACATGATCGCGGAAACGTGGCTCGGCGCGTTGGCGTGGGCGGATGGCAGCCAGATGTGCAGCGGAAAAATTCCCGCCTTGATGCCGAAGCCGACAAGCGCCAGCCAGAACAGCGGCGCGAGCTCGCGGTGTTCACGCATCGGGCCGAGTTCCCAGCTTCCCGTGCGCGCCGCGAGCAGCGCGAAAAAGGCGAACAGGCACAAAGTTGCGACGTGTGACGCCGCGAAATAAAGCCAGCCGGCCGCGCGCGCTTCCGGGCGCTGGCGTTCGAGCGAAATCAGGAAATACGCGCAGACGGTGAAAAGTTCCCAGACGATGAGGAAATGCAGGCCATTCGCGCACAACAAAACGAAGCCCATGTTGAGGAGCAGCCCGTTCCACCACGCGCGGCCTGCTGGTGCGGAGTCGGGATGCATTTTGTCGGTCCAATACTCGCTGGAATACAAGGTTCCCGCGCCGCCCAAGATTGAAAGCAAAATTAAAAAGAACGCGCTGATGCCGTCGAGCTGCAGATGCAGCTTCTCGCCGCCGATGATGAAGTCCAGCTGCCAGTCCCAAACCGCGCCCGTTGCCAGCATCCACACCGCCGCCGCAAATGCCGCGGCCGCTCCGGCCAGCGTGGCCGCGAGCCAGACGCGCGGCAATTTGAAGGCGGAAATTCCGGCGGCAAGCCCGACGCCGGCAACCAGCAGCAACCAGCCGGGAGTCATGCGCCGCCTTCTTTCCGGCTGGAACTTTCCGCAGCGGCGACGGCGGCGAAAATATCGTCGTCGGCCGCGTGGTTGACAATCAGCTCGCGCAAATTGCCGAGGGTGAGCGCGGTGCTCAACTGGGCGAGAATTTCCAGATGCGCGCGCGGCGACGGCGCGACGAAAAACAGCAGCCGCGTGACGGCCTGTTCGTCCGGGGCGGGTTCGTTGACGGCGAGCGCGTCGCGCAGCAGCATGACGGCAAAAATTCCCGCGTCGCGGCCAAGCGCAATGGGCGTGCGCAAATGCGGCAGGGCCATGCCGCCGCCGACCAGCGCCCAGGAAATTCCGTTCGACGCGCGCAGCCGCTGCTGCAGCATCTGGCGGACGGGCGGTGTCGCGCCGGGAAGTTTGGCGACGATTTCCGCAAACAAATTCAGGACGTTGGCGGCGGGAACATCGCGCCAGATGCCGCCGGCGCGGAGCATGGTTTCGAGTTTTTTGATGCCCTGGATTTTGAACCGTTCCGGCGCGAGAAAGCCGACCTTGGCGGCCAGCCCGTGCGACTCGGCCCAGCCCACCACCTGCGTGCGGTCAAAGAGCAGCCGTCCACGGTCGGTCGTGTGCGGCAGCCCGTCGCTGCGGATCCAGCCCTCGACCTCGCTTTCTTCCACGCCAAGCGACTGGGCCAGTTCAATGATATTGAGAAACATCGGCATCGTTGTTGAAAGGAATTGTCGTCCGCCGCATCAATGATTGCAGGCGGCCGGCAGTTTTCCTTCCAACCCATCCCAAGCAAATCAAAAATCCGGCCTCCGCGCAATGCCGTTTCTGACGGCATCCGGTTTGGATCGGTTTTATCGCGGCGAGCGCCTGCTTAAATTCCGGTCGCATGGCGGCTCATGATTGACGGTCGGCACACGATTTGACGGAATGAAACCTCTGCAAAACGCCTGATTTACTGTAGCGGCGGTCTGTGACCGCCGTGATTTTTCCAGCAAATTCTATTTCTTTCGGCGCTCACAGAGCGCCGCTACATGCTTTTGCAGAGGTCTCGGAATAATTTTTTTGATGCCGGGCTGCAACCTGCCGCGACATCCCATCACAGCCCTACAGGTTGTGGTCTTTTTTTTTCAAAAACCACCCGTTCCCTTGTGGTGTCTCAAAATGACCACCGACGAACGGTTTTACCCCAAGTCTAGGGGTGATATGGGCAAAACCCCTGTAAAACAGCAAAAGCGGCCTTTGGAAAACCCCTTTTCCCGTGTGGAAAAGACTAAGTCACGAGGGGAAAAGGGGAAGTCAGAGAGGGAAAACCCCTTTTCCCATGGTGGAACCACATTTTGATGGTGGGAAACGATCTAGTCAGGAGGGGAAAGGACCTAGTCAGGCAGGGAAACGGCATGTTCAAGGTGGGAAAACCCCTTTTCGAGGAGGGAAAAGGGGAAGTCTCGGAGGGAAAAGGTGATTTCCAAGCCCGACTTTGGCGTTTCCCCACGCGACTTACCACTATGGAAGCCCGACTAGGGGATTTCCCTTGTGTAGTAACTGATGCCGGAAGGGGACAAAGCCTTTTCCCCGTCCGACTAGGTGATTTGGTCAGGGGACTAGGAGATTTCCCGGCTGGACTAGGGGATTGGGAAACGGGAAAAGGGGTTTGGAGTAGGGGAAAAGGTGACTTCGGCAGGCCGGGAAGATTAACCACCACTTGTCTCGCAGAAATCGGATGAAGGCGGAAGCCACGAAGACGCCAAGTTTCCGGTTTTGTTTTGGGCCTTGGTGACTTGGTGGTGAAAGATTTCCCCGGCAGGTCGCGGACGACGAAGCCGCGTCCGGCGCGCCAGAGCTGTTTGCTTTCCGGCAGGTGCAAACGGCGCGCAGGCGGTGGGCGAAATATCTATGCCAATCCCACGCGCGGATTTTCAAGGGAATGACGGACGATTCTCGTGTTTCGTGGAGACGTGAGCGCGATGTTCTTTTTTGCGACAGGCTGGTAAGTCAGTCATTTAGTTGCTTTACAAAAACAACTTTCAGACGCATTTTCCGAAACGCGAGTGTGTGGTTCGTGGTTAAACTACATGGTTGCCTATGAAGACTCAACGTGAGACATCGC
>Ga0181525_10001954_pt1 | contig 17316 bp, 14 predicted proteins | sample PEATcosm2014_Bin_48_FD_121100 | JGI IMG/M metagenome (GOLD analysis project Ga0181525, IMG submission 121100) | Peatland microbial communities from MTU Mesocosm Facility, Houghton, MI, USA - PEATcosm2014_Bin06_10_metaG | ecosystem: Environmental > Terrestrial > Soil > Wetlands > Peat | place...
GCCCAGTAGGCACGCGGCAGGATTTCGCCATAGCCCCAGCGATGGGCGCTCCAACCCGGCGGACGATGATACGGCCCAATGCGATAGCTGCGTGCCGCCTGGAAGTTGTGTTGATAGGCGCCGCGATCGACCGTGGCAGGGCGCGCGTTCCAGCCCTTCGGTTCCTCGACCCGTTGATAGCCCTTGGGACCCGGGTGCGGCTCTGGCGGATGCGCTGCCGCTCGGGGAGCCGGCGCATGTCCGTGCTCTTCTTCGGCAACGACACCGCCCGCTAACGCCAACGCAGCTGCGACGCAGAGTCCGATTTTGGCAGCTTGCACCATGGACTTTCTCCAAATGGAAACAGGGAGGCGGATGATAGGGCGAGCTCAACACGGGCGCCAAGGCGTCAAGTCCGACTTGCTGTCGGATTAGTCCAATTAAACTTTTGTTAATGCAGCGGCCGATAGAAAGTCCCGGATGTGATTTTTTGTTGCCATGGCAACTACTTTTCATACGGCACGCGGGTAATCGAGCCGCCGCAGCGAACGGTGCCGAAAAGGATTTTTTGTTGCCATGGCAACTAAATCTACGGAAATCACTCGGGCGTCAGCCCCTGCTGTTTGAATTCGTCGGCGATGCTCGCCCGCATCTCGACTGCGGCCTTCATGTCGGCCTCGCCGGCCTCGTGCTGACCTTTGTGGAATTCAGCCAACCCTAAGCCGAAGCGGGCATGGGCCGCCCTGGGTTGCAGTTCCAGGGCCGCGCGGTAATCCGAGATCGCCTTGTCGTACTTGCCCAGCCGCAGCCAGACCAACGCGCGGCCGTCGAGATTGCGCGCAATTCGCTGCCCATTGCGCAGCGCGCCGTTGCAATCCGAGAGCGCTCGATCCAGATCCGTGCCGAGCATGGCCAGCGCCCAGCAACGCTCCGCCAGCGCGGCAGGCAGGCGATCGTCGCGGGGGTTTGCGGCCACCCAACGATCCAGGCGGGACACCGCTTCGCTCAGGTGGCCGTATCGTTCATAGGCACTGGCCATATTCAGGACCAGCGTGGCATCGTTGGGCGCAAGCGATGCGACGCGCTCGAAATCCGCGCGAGCTCCCTCCTGATCATCGCTCGACAGGCGTACCGTCCCGCGATCCATCAGCACGATGACATCGTCGGGCTTGCGCTTCAGGGCTTCGTCGAAATCTGCTGCTGCGCCGGCCTTGTCGCCGCTCTCCCAGCGCGCGATGCCGCGCCGGTGATAAGTCTCGGCATCATCGGGAGCGAGTTCGATGGCTCGGTCAAGATCGGCGATGGCGCCGGCGAAATCCCTGCGCGCGCTCAGCGCTGCCGCGCGCCGTCGCAGGGCCGCAGCATCCATCGTCGTGTCTGGCGCGGCGGTGCCTGCCGATTCCGTCGCCGGCTGGCGCAGATCGAAAACGTGGCCGCCGTTATAGGTGATGAAGACGCGGCGCAAGCTCGTCGCGACATAAATGCGGTGCGAGAGAAAGAAATCCGCCCCCAGCACCATGTCGGCGCCTGCCGGGACTTCGACGTCGGCGATGCGCAGCCGGGCATTGCGTATGAGCTCGCCATCGATATCGAGCGAGTCGAAATGCGTCAGCCAGGTCTCGAATGATTTGCCGTTGATGCCCTCCAGTACACCGCCGGCCTGGACCTCGGGGCCATCCAGTTTGATACCGGCACGGCGTGCGGCCTTGAAATCCAGCATGGAGCGTTCGGCGCCGCTGTCCAGCAGGACGGCTATCTTGACGCCATTGAGCATCACATCTCCCACGAGCTGGGGCTGCGCGGGTGTCAGCTCGCGAATCGGCACGATCGCGACTGGATCCTTGCCATGCCAGTAGGCGAGATTCGTTTCCTTACAGTCCTTGGTGTGAAACAGACGAATCGCGCCGCCGGCGAGATCGAATTCGGTGTCGGCCTGGCCGATGACATTTTGGCCGATGATCCCCAGCAGTCCTTGCATGACGGCGTTTCCGCCGACCAGAAAATCCACTTTATGACCGCTTCCAAAGCCATTCAGCGATAGCTCTTTGATGGTCACCAATCCAACCGGCGCCGTGCCGCTGGCACCGCGCACCTCGATACGCCCAGGCAGAGGTTGCGGCCGGAGCTTCAATCGCTCGGCGGTGGCCTGCGAGATCATGCTGAAGAACGCGCCGGTATCGGTCAGGAATTCACCCTCGACGCCATTGAGCGACCCCGTGACGACGGGTCGCAGTCCCTGCATTGTCACGGGCAGCTCGGCGTAGCGGGTTATCTGGCAGGCGGCGTGGGCCGCCGGGGCGGCCAGCAGCATTGTGAGGCCGGCAATGATGCTGCAACCAAAACCAATGGCGCTGCAAACAGCATTGGTGCCGTGGCGAAACTGCTGTCCGCAAACATTGGCCGCCACCGGCACCCGGGTACGTTCGAGCCTCGTGCAGCACGACGCGCGCATGCGCGTCAGTTTAGCGCTGGCGCTCGCGTGCCGTCGCGCTCGCGTGCCGTCGCGCTCGCGTCCGGTCGCGGTTGAGTGCCCGGCGCTCGAGCGTCGCTACGGATGCTATGCTCGATTCATATGACACGACGCAGGTACGCGCTGAACGGCATCTCGCTGGTGCTGATCGGGACGGTCGCAGGCGCATTGTTTTTGACGGGCTGTCAGACCTCCGCCCCCGCGCCGGCACCGTCCACGCCATCGGCGTCCTCGACGTCCTCGCCCGCCGCCGCAACCGCGCCGGCTGCCGGTGGCCCGCGCACCGCGATGGTGGTTGCGGCCAATCCGCTGGCGGCGAAGGCGGGGCTCGAGATACTGCGCAAAGGCGGCACGGCGGCCGATGCGGCCGTGGCCGTGCAGGCGGTGCTGGCGCTGGTGGAACCTCAGAGCTCGAGTCTCAGCGGCGGCGCCTTCATCACTTATTTCGATGCACGCAGCGGCGAAGTGCGCGCCTTCAATGGCCGCGAGACCGCGCCCGCGGGGGCGACAGCCGACATGTTTCTCGGAAGCGACGGTAAGCCGCTGCCCTTCTTCCCCGCCGTGCTCAGCGGCCGCTCGACCGGCGTGCCCGGCGCGCTCGCGGCGCTCGAGCTGCTGCAGCATGAGCACGGCAAGCTGGCGTGGCGCGATCTGTTCGATGAGGCCGAACACCTCTCGGCCGACGGCTTCACCGTCAGCCCCCGGCTCGCGGGCATGATTGCCGGCCGCATGCCGCAGGCGTCGGCACCGGATGCCGTGCGCTACTTCAGCAAGAGCGATGGCACTCGGCTGGTGGCCGGCGATCTGCTCAGAAACGCGGCCTACGCCTCGGTGATCCGACGGCTCGCACTCGAGGGCACGCGTGCGCTCTATTACGGACCGATTGCCGAAGACATCGTGCGGCGGGTTCACGAAGGCGAATATCCGGGCTCACTGTCGCTCGATGACATGGCGCACTATCGACCCAGCGAGTCCGCCGCGCTCTGCCGCCCGTGGCAAAGCTACGTGGTCTGCGGGCCGCCGCCGCCGGCAGGCGCCGTCGGTGTACTGCAGGCGCTGCTGATGCTCGAGCACACCGACATCGCCAGGCGCAACGCGGCCGATCCGATTGCCTGGGTCGAGATCGGCGAAGCCGAGCGTCTGATGTATGCCGATCGCGATCGCTATGTGGGCGATCCGGATTTCGTGAAGGTTCCTCTGGGCGGACTGCTCGACGCCGCCTACGTGCAGGATCGCGCCGCATTCATCGGCGAGCGCATCGCCGCCAGGGCTCCGGTCGCGGGGACGCCACCCGGAGCCGGTGCGGTCGGACCCGACCACACCGTGGAACCGGGCGGCACCACGCACTACATCATCCTCGATGGATTCGGCAATGTGGTCTCGATGACGACCACGGTCGAGAACGTGTTTGGTTCCGGTCGCATGGTCGATGGCTTCTTTCTCAACAACCAGCTCACCGATTTCAGCTTCGAACCGGTCGATGAGACGGGCCATCCCGCGGCCAACGCCGTGGCGCCGGGCAAGCGGCCGCGCTCGGCGATGTCGCCGATGGTGGTGCTCAATGGGCAGGGTCATTTCGTCGCCGCTGCCGGATCGGCCGGCGGGCCGGCCATCATCGCCTATGTACTCAAGACCCTGATCGCATCGCTGGACTGGAACATGACCATGCGTGATGCGGTGGCGCTGCCGAACCTGATTGCGCACGGCGCGCGCTTCACGGGCGAGACGGATAAATTCGGCTCAGCGCTGGTCGAGGGCATGAAGTCGCGCGGCCTCGATGTGCAGCCGGTGCAGTACGAGGAGTCTGGCCTGACGGGCTTGCGGGTGCTGGCCGATGGCACGCTCGATGGCGGCGCCGATCCGCGCCGTGAGGGCATCGCGGTCGGCTACTGAGCCGGCGGGCGCGATTCAGCGCGCCGGCGCTAGCGCAGCGGCGCTAGCGCGGCGGCTTGCCTGCCAGCTGCAGTTTGAAGGCTTCCTGTACCAGCGGGTGCACGAAGCTGCTGATGTCGCCGCCGAGGGTTGCGATCTCGCGCACCAGGGTCGATGAAATGAACGTGAATTTTTCCTTCGGCACCATGAACACGGTTTCGATGTCCGGCTGCAGGTGCCGGCCCATGTTGGCAAGCTGGAACTCGAACTCGAAGTCCGACACGGCGCGAAGTCCGCGCACCACCACCGATATGTCGCGCTCGCGCGCGAAGTGCACCGTGAGGCCGCTGTAGCCGACGACTTCGACATTGGGCAGATCCGCGAGCACGCCTTTGGCGAGTGCCACGCGCTGTTCGATCGGGAAGGCTGGGGCCTTGTTCGGGTTGGCGGCAATGGCGAGCACCACGTGCTCGAAGATGCTGGCGGCGCGGCGCACGATGTCTTCGTGCCCACGCGTGATCGGATCGAAAGTACCCGGGTAGACGGCCCTGGTTTTCATGCTGTGGTCTCGCTCCCCGTCCGCGTATAGCCGAACAGATGATACCCGACCTCGCCCGCGTGCCCTGAACGCAGTTCCTGCCAGGCGGCCGGCAGTGCCGGGAGCGCTTCGCGCCGGGCGTGTTCAACATAAATACGGGCGCCAGTCGTCAGCCAGCCGGCATCCAGCCGCCGCGCGCACGCGGCCAGTGCGGATGAACCGTAGGGGGGATCGAGGAACACGATGTCGAAGGCCCGGGCCGGCGGCCTGGCCGCCAGGAAACCCTGCGCGTCGCCGCACAGCACGTGGCCGCCACTGGCCTGCCACTCGGTGAGCAGTTTCTCGATGGCCCTGGTCGCGGTGCGCTCCTGCTCGATGAAGGTCACTTCGGCTGCGCCTCGCGACAGCGCCTCCAGCCCGAGTGCGCCGGAGCCGGCGAACAGGTCCAGGCAGCGCGCACCCTCGATGCGCGTTTGCAGCCAGTTGAACAGCGTTTCGCGCACGCGATCGGGTGTGGGGCGGATATCGATCGGCGGAAAGCGGAATTTCCGGCCGCGCCACTGCCCGGCGATGATGCGCAGCGTTCGCTCGGGTCTCATGGGCGCGGCTCTCATGCGACAATCGTGACATGTCTACAGACGAAGAACACTCTGATGAGCCGCGCGGCTTCCTGGCGCGCCTGCGGGCGCGCCTCAATCGCGGGGGCGCGTCGATCGCCAAGGATCTGCGCAGCCTGTTCCGCGGCCGCAAGATCGATGCGGCGGTGCTCGAGGATCTGGAGGCGCGGCTGCTGACCGCCGATGTCGGCGTCGAGGCTACCAACGAGATCCTGGGGGATCTGAATCGCCGCGTGGCGCGCCGCGAGCTCGACGATGTCGAGGCGCTGCTCAGCGCCCTGAAGGCGCGGCTGGTGGAGCTGCTCAAGCCCTGCGAGCAGCCGCTTAAAATCCAACGCGGAACCAAGCCCTACATCGTGCTCGTCATTGGCGTCAACGGTTCGGGCAAGACCACCAGCATCGGCAAACTGGCGCGCCAGCTGCGCATGCAGGGATTGAGCGTATTGCTGGCGGCGGGAGATACCTTTCGCGCGGCCGCAGTCGAACAGCTCAAAATCTGGGCCGATCGTACCGGCGCGGCCTTCAGTGCGCAGCAGACCGGGGCGGATCCCGGAGCGGTGATCTTCGATGCGCTGCAGTCGGCCCAATCGCGCCACATCGATGTGGTGCTGGCCGACACGGCCGGGCGGCTGCACAGTCAGACCCATCTCATGGATGAGCTCCGCAAGGTCAAGCGCGTGATCCAGCGGCTGGACGCCGAGGCGCCGCAGGAAGTGCTGCTGGTGCTCGACGCCAACCAGGGCCAGAACGCGCTGGCGCAGGCGCAGCAGTTTCACGCCGCATTGGGCGTCACCGGTCTGGTACTGACCAAGCTCGACGGCAGCGCGCGCGGCGGCATCGTGGTCGCGATCGCCCGGGCGCTGAAGCTGCCAATCCGATTCATCGGCGTCGGCGAGAAACCCGAGGACTTCGGCCCGTTCGATGCGCAGGCCTTTGCCAATGCGCTGGTCGACGGCGCGGTCCAGCCGACGGATGCCGTCACGTGATCCGCTTCGATCGCGTCCACAAGCGCTATCCCAACGGTCGCGAAGCACTCTCGGAGCTGAGCTTCGAGATCGCCGATGGCGAGATGGCCTTCCTGACGGGGCGTTCGGGCGCGGGCAAGAGCAGCGTGCTGAAACTGATCGCGCTGCTGGAACGGCCCACGCGCGGGCAGCTCATCGTCAACGGCGAGAGCACCGGGCGGCTGCCGATGCGCCGTGTGGCGCTGTTCCGGCGACAACTGGGCATCGTGTTCCAGGATCATCGGCTGCTGATGGATCGCCCGGTATTCGACAACGTGGCGCTGCCGCTGATCGTCGCCGACATCTCCTTCAAGGAAATCGACCGGCGCGTGCGCGCGGCGCTCGACCAGGTGGGGCTGCTCGGCAAGGAACGCGTGGCGCCGCTGGAACTGTCGGTGGGCGAGCAGCAGCGCGTCGGGATTGCACGCGCCATCGTCAGCAAACCGCCGCTGCTGGTGGCCGATGAACCCACCGGCAACCTGGATGCCACGCTGGCGGCCGAGGTGCTGGAACTGTTCCGTCGCTTCAACGATGTGGGCGTCACGGTCGTCATCGCCACGCATGACCGGCGCCTGGTGCAGGCCGCGGGCCGGCGCGAGATCATGCTCGAGGACGGCCGCGTGCAACTCGACAGCGGCGCGGCGATGGGTTCGACCACAGCGCTGGATGTCGCCGCGCTGGGCCGCATCACCACCGACGGCCCTGAGCCTGCGATCGGCTGATGTCGAGCCTCTCCAACTGGAGCGCCCGGCATGGGCACGCGATGGTCTCCTCGATGGGGCACCTGGCGCGCCACGGCTTTGCCACCGTGCTGGCGATCGGCGTCATGGGGCTGGCGCTGGCGCTGCCGCTGGGACTCGAGGTACTGGTACGCAATGTCCGCGGCGCCACCGGGGATTTCTCCGACGCCGTGGGCATGCAGGTGTATCTGAAGACGCAGGTGAGCGAACAGACCGCGCGCCAGCTGGCGCAGAACCTGCGCGGACACGCTGGCGTAGCCGAGGTCACCCTGATCACGGCCGCGCAGGCGCTCGAGGAGTTCCGCGCGCAGTCCGGTTTTGGCGCCGCGCTCGATGCACTGACCGACAACCCGCTGCCGTCCGTGCTGATCGTGCGTCCCACCGCCGATGCCGCCTCGCCCGATCAGCTCGAGACCTTGCGCCAGGCTGTGATCGCGTGGCCCGAGGTCGACGCGGTACAACTGGATCGCGACTGGTTGCAGCGCTTCGGCGCGCTGCTGGATCTGCTGCGGCGGATACTGTGGATCAGCGCGGCGCTCTTGAGCGCCGGTGTCATCCTGGTGGTCGGCAATACCATCCGGCTCGAGATCCGCAGTCGCGGCGCCGAGATAGAAATCACTCAGCTGGTAGGCGGCAGCCGCGCCTTCGTGCGCCGGCCCTTTCTCTATGCGGGCGTGCTCTATGGCGTGGCCGCAGGCGCGCTGGCCTGGGGCATCGTCGCGGGCGCGACGCGCGCGCTGGCGCCGGACGCGGCCAGGCTGGCCGCCGCCTATGGCCAGTCCTACTCGCTGGTGGGGCCCACTCTGGACGAACTCGGGCTGCTGGTGCTCGGCGGCCTGGTGCTGGGATGGATCGGCGCCGTGCTGGCAAGCGGCTATGAAATCGCGCGCAGCGCGCCGGGCAATGCCTGACCGATTCGCCAGTGCCCGCGCAGTTCGGATTAGATATAGTGGCTTCAACCCGGATTCCAAGTGTCAATGAGATGTTAAGAGCATCCCTGCTGGCTGCTGCGGCATCGCTCGGCCTGATGGGCGGAGCGGCGGCAATGGCCGCCAAACCGGCCGCGCCTGACGCGCCTCCCGACCTGCCGAACGATATTCCGCGCAAGTTCGAGGTCAAGACCGACAGCTTCGACTACATCAAGCGCGAGGAGATGATCCCGATGCGCGATGGCGTGAAGCTGCACACCTTCATCCTGGTTCCGAAAGGCGCGCACGGCGCGCCGATCCTCATGACGCGCACGCCGTATCATTCGGCAATGCGGGTCATGAATTTCAACAGCCCGCACCTGGCGGCCGCCGTGCCGCAGATGGACGATACCGCGGTCGAGGCCGGCTACATCATTGTCTACCAGGATGTGCGCGGTAAGTACGGCTCAGAGGGCAGTTACGTCATGAACCGGCCGCTGCGCGGCCCGCTCAACTCGAGCGCCACCGATCACGCCACCGATACCTACGACACCATCGAGTGGCTCATCCATCACGTGCCGCAGAGCAACGGGCGAGTCGGCATGATCGGGGGCTCGTATGAAGGCTTCACGGCTGTGGTCGGGGCTTTTCATCCTCATCCGGCGCTGAAAGCCACCGTGCCCTTTGCGCCCATGATTGATGGCTGGATGGGCGATGACTGGTTTCACAATGGCGCCTTCCGCCAGGAATCGCTGGGCTACTTCTATGGCCAGGAAGCCAGCGCGGCGGGAATGGTGGATTGGTGGAGCGGCGAGCGCGATACCTACGATGAATATCTGCGCACCGGATCCGCCGGCGCCATGGCCGCAACGCATGGACTGGAGCAGGTCGGCTTCTGGCGCGCCGTGCTCGCGCACCCGGCCTATGACGACTTCTGGCAGCTGCAGGCCGTGGATCGATGGCTGGCGGCGGAACCTATCACGGTGCCGATGCTGATCGTGAGCGGGCAGTTCGACCAGGAAGACATCTACGGCGGCCCCGCGCTGTTCGCAGCGCTGGCGCCGAAGGACCCGGAAGGGAAATACATTCACCTCGTGCTCGGACCGTGGAATCACGGCCAGGGTCGTCGCGAAGGGCGCGGCATCGGGCCGATATTGTTCGAGGGCGATACCGCCACCTGGTTTCGCCGCACGGTCATGCAGCCCTTCCTCGACTACTACCTCAAGGATGGCGCCAGGCCCGATACCCCGCGTGCGCTCGTGTACGAAACCGGTGCTGATCAATGGCACCGCTACGACGCCTGGCCGCGCGCCTGCGCGCGAGGCTGCCCGGCTACTTCGCGTCAACTCTATCTGCTGCCGGGTGGGCGGCTGGGCTTCGACGCCCCGGCTGCTGCGGGCAGCGGCGGCGACTACGATGAGTACATCTCGGACCCCGCGAAGCCGGTGCCGTATCGCGCCTCGCGCCCTACCCTGGCCGGATCGGCCAAGGACAACACCTGGGGCGAGTGGCTGGTCGATGATCAGCGTAACGCCGCCGCGCGCACCGATGTGCTGGTCTACGAGACTGAACCACTGAAGGCACCGCTGCACATCGCGGGGCAGTCCTATGCGGATCTGTTCGCATCGACCAGCGGCACCGACTCGGACTGGGTGGTGAAACTGATCGATGTCTGGCCCGATGAAGTGCCCGAGCATCCGCAGCTCGGGGGCTACCAGCTCATGATCGCCGCCGACATTTTCCGCGGCCGCTATCGCGAGAGCTTCGCAGTGGCGCATGCGCTCACGCCGGATGCGGCGTTGCCCTATCACATCAGGCTGCCCAACGCGGACCATCTCTTCCTGCCCGGCCACCGCCTGATGGTCCAGGTGCAGTCGAGCTGGTTCCCGCTTTATGACCGCAATCCCCAGCGCTTCGTGCCCAATATCTTCCTGGCGCAGCCTGCGGACTATGCCAAGGCGACCCAGCGGGTCTGGCATACGGCGGGGGCCCCGAGCGCCATCGATTTGCCCGTCGTAAGTGACTGAGCCAGATGGCTTTATCCAATACCAAAAGGGGGTTAGCAGTCTCCTTTAAAGAGTGCTAATATCGTGTCCGAGGTACTCATGGGGAGTACCCAAGGAGGAACCGGAAATGAATGCACAGACAGCACTGATCGCCGCACAGGCGGGCTTGGGTCTGGCCGGTCCCATTGGCAGCTTCGATGCTTACCTGGAACGGGTGAGCCGCATTCCTGTGCTCGATCGCGAGCAGGAACAGAAACTCGCGCAGCGCTTTCGCCGGGACAACGACCTGGATGCCGCGCGCGAGCTCGTATTATCGCACCTGCGCTTCGTGGTGCACATTGCCCGCGGCTACGCTGGCTATGGTCTGCCGATGAATGACCTGGTGCAGGAAGGCAATATCGGCCTCATGAAGGCCGTCAAGCGCTTCGACCCCAGTGTCGGCGTGCGCCTGGTGTCGTTCGCGGTCCATTGGATCCGCGCCGAAATTCACGAATACGTGCTGCGCAACTGGCGGCTGGTCAAGGTGGCGACCACCAAGGCCCAGCGCAAGCTGTTCTTCAACCTGCGCCGGCTGAAGCCGAACCTGAGCTGGCTCAGCGCCGAAGAAACCCGCGCGGTGGCCAAGGACCTGGGCGTGACGGCGGCGGAAGTCACCGAGATGGAACGGCGCCTGTCGGCGCGCGATCTGTCGTTCGACATCGCACCCGACGCGGACGACGAAGAGGGCTACGGCCCGGCTTCCTACCTGCCCGCGGCCGATGCGGATCCAGCCGAGCAGGTTGAGGCGGAGGAGTGGAGTGAGTCTTCGTCGCAGAACCTCTCGGCGGCCATGGAGCGGCTCGATGATCGCAGTCGCGCCATCCTGCAGCGCCGCTGGATGAACGATGACAAGGCCACGCTGCACGAGCTGGCGGCGGAATACGGGGTATCGGCGGAGCGTATCCGCCAGATCGAAGCTGGCGCGATGACCAAGCTGCGCGGCCTGCTGCCCTCGCCTGCCTGAAACCGGCGCTGCCTGAGATCAGGGAAATCCTGGCTCAGGCAGCCCGAATACCACTTCCACGCGTCGATTCTGTTCACGCCCCTCGGGCGTGTCATCGCCGGCCAGTTCCGCGCTCGAACCCTGTCCGCCGCCGGCCACCCGCGCGGCCCGGACCGACGCGGCGTGCAGTGAAGCCAGCAGCGAGAGCGCGCGCTGCTGCGTGAAATCACGGTTGGCTTCCTGGCCGCCGATGCTGTCGGTATAAACATTGATCTGGGCCGCGAGCCGGTAACGCCGGCGCAGCACAGCCGAGACCGCGGACCAGGGCAATGCGGCAGCGCCGGTCGCCATCAGCTGCGCATTGTCCGGGTCGAACAGTTCGCGCGCCGGGATTCTCAAGGTCAAACGGTCATCCTCGCGAAGCATGACGATCTGATTGCCCACCGGCAGCGATTCGAGCCGGCGGCGCAGCAGCATCTCTGCCGAGTCGAGTTCGCGTTTGACTGCCGCCTGTCGGGCCCGCTCCGTGGGGGCTGCATACGCCGGCTGCGCGGCGATGCCGCAGGCTACAGCCGCAGCCCCGACCAGGAGCGATGTGACCCAACCGGTCTTCTTGCGCATGCAGGGGATTCTATCTACCCGAGGAGCGCGAGGAAAATCGGTTCCCCGTTGGAGGCACCGAGACCGCCGTCGCAGCATTGTTGACGAGCACATCGAGGTTCCCAGATCGTGTGATCGCGTCTTCCACGAGGCGCTTCGCATACTTCTCGGCACGTCGCCCATTGAGCGTTACGAATGCGCCTTGTTTCAGGAAGCGGCGCGCTCTTAGTGTGCTGCCGTACAGATCGCTGATGTGTTGAAGCGTAGGTTCAGCGATCACCCCGGCTCGCCAGAATCCATACGAGTTGATGCGGGCACGTTTTACATCGCAAACCCACCAAGGATACTCTCATGAAAATGTTGATAGCGCCGACAACGGCAGCCATTGCTACGTTGATACTCGGCACCGGCGCTGCACGCGCGGACCACTATAAAGACGGTACCCAAATATTTAAGGACGCGAGTCAGAGCGCCGCGTTCTTCGCCAAAAGCTACGCCTACGCAATATTCCCGACTATCGGGCAGGGTGGCTTCGTCGTAGGCGGCGCGCACGGCAGGGGCCAGGTCTATTCTCAGGGGACGCGCGTCGGCGAAAGCACCGTGACGCAGCTGAGCGTTGGATTCCAGGCGGGCGGACAAGCCTACAGCGAGATCATATTCTTCAAGGACAAACGTGCGCTCGATGAATTCGAAACAGGCCAGTTCCAGTTCGGTGCCGGTGCGAGCGCGATTGCCATTACTGCGGCGGCAGGCGCTGGCGCCAGCACGCAAGGCGTCGACGCCGGTGTCAGCGGCGGGGAGAAGGACGCCGATGTGGCGGGTGGCTATTACAAAGGCATGGCCGTTTTCACGATTGCCAAAGGTGGCCTGATGTACGATGCGTCGCTCGAAGGCGAGAAGTTCTCGTTCAAGTCCGTCAAATCATAATAGTCGTGCAGTCTGCGGCGGACGTCGGCGTCGGCGACCGCCGCTAGACCCGTGCCGCGGATATCGCATGCGGCAAAGTCGGTGGAAAGACCGTCGATTCCGCGCCATGTTCGCCCAGCGACCAACTAGTGTTCGCTAGCGTACAGACCGCTCCGGCCAAATACGGAGATTGTCTGTCGGTTTGTGTATGTACGCCGGCTCTCCGCGAAGTAGTCATTGCTAGTCAGGGTGATCACATGGAGCGAATTAAGACGCATTGTCTCAAATTGAGATGGGGCGCGGCGATACAGCCTTGAAAAGGTGCAAAGGCGATACGGCGGCAACCATCATCAGCTGTCCAAATTGCGGTTTGCTCCAACAGTCCACCGACTGTACAGGTACTGAGCTCGCGTATTGCTCCCGGTGCCGGACGCCGCTCGTGCACTGCGCGGGTAAGAACCTCGACGTCGCGCTCGCATGCTCGGCCACAACTCTATTGCTGCTGATTCCTGCTACCTTTGAACCGTTTCTGACAACCTCAGCCTTCGGGGTAACGCGTAGCAGCATCTTGCCCTCGAGCGCGTTCGCACTCTGGCAAGAGGGTTGGCCGCTGCTGGGCATTGTTTTCTTTCTTTTCGTTCTGCTATTTCCGCCGATGCGCTTTGCCGCCCTGGCCGCGGTGCTGTTGACAATTCGCGTCGGAGGCCGGCCTCGCTGGTTGGGGTCGGTATTCCGTCTGGCCAACGCGCTGCAGACCTGGGCGATGTTGGATGTGTTCTTTTTAGGCATGGCCGTGGCCTATGTTCGGCTGCACGTCTCCATTCTCGTCACAATAGACACGGGCGCGCTGTGCTTCGTTGCCGCTGCGGTACTCTCGTTGATTGCGCGTGCAGCACTCGACAAAAAACGAGTATGGCGGCTGATTTCACCCGATGCCGATTCGCGCGTTGCGGGCTCAAGTATTGTCTGCCTGAGTTGTGATTTATTGGTGTCGAAAGAGTTGGAGAGGGACCGTTGCCCCCGGTGCGGCGCCGCGTTGCGCGCTCGGCGCCCGGACAGCATCTCACGAACGATCGCGCTGCTCATCGCAGCAGTCTTATTGTATTTCCCTGCAAACCTGTACCCCATTGCCACTGTTCCGATCGACGTGACGCCCACCGCTTACACAGTGTTTGGAGGCATCATAGATCTGTCGAAATCGCGGCTCATTGGCCTCGCTCTTCTGGTTTTTTGCGCCAGTTTTGCTATTCCGATTCTCAAGATGGTCGGCCTTTCGTGGTGTGCCGTGTCGAGCATGCGCGGGTCCGATAGGCGGCTGATCGGCAAGACACGGGTTTACCGGCTGATTGAAGAGATTGGTCGCTGGTCGATGATCGACCCTTTTACCATCGCCTGCTTTATCCCTGTCATGGACTTTAACTCGCTTCTTTACGGTCGCGCCGGGCCGGCTGCAACGCCATTTGCCGCGGTCGTCATATTGACGACTCTAGCCGTCAAATGTTTCGACCCGCGCCAGATGTGGGACAGAGCAGGACGTGGCAGTGGCTGACTCGCCGGACGCACCGATCTTGCCCTCCGCCGGACGTCGAAAAACGCCGTGGTCGGCCTTGATCTGGGCGTTGCCACTGGCGGCCCTCATCATCGTGACGTACCTCGCTATTCAATGGGTGGCGGAGCGCGGGGAAATTGTAACAGTCACATTCACGCGCGCGGGGGGCGCGCGTGCCGGCGAGACCAAGGTCACGTACCAAGGCGTCGAGGCAGGCCACCTGATCAGGATCCTCCCGAACAAGGATGGCCATCGGCTTGATTTCAAGCTGCGACTCGTTCCTGAAGCGAAGTCAGGCCTCAATACCAATGCGCGCTTTTATCTCATCGGTGCTTCGCCCGCGTTTGATCTCAGCTCCCTTAAAGCGGTTGTCTCGGGAGTGTCCATCGGCTATGCACCAGGGGATGGCGGCACGCCCACCCGAACCTTTGAGGGGCTAGATACTGCTCCGATAGTTCTCCCCGGTGATCGGGGCACACCCTATTTGTTGACTGCGCGCACTTTGGGTTCGATTCACGAGGGCGCAGTGTTGCTGTTTCACGGGCAAGCGGTTGGCAAGGTGAGCGACGTGAAGCTAACTGGCGAGCAATTCCGTTTGGAAGTGTTCGTCTTTCAACCGTATGACTCTCTCATTAAGGCCGGCGCTCGCTTCTGGAAAGTCACCCCAGTGAGACTTTCGTTCTCGGGTGGTGGCGTCAATGCCAATCTTGCACCCGTCAGCACGATCTTCTCGGGCGGCATTGAACTCGACACGGCGATGGAAAGCCCGGAGCGTCCGCAAAGCAGCGCCGAGGCGGAATTCACGCTGTACTCGTCAAAGAGCGCCGCCGAACAGGGTCTGTCCGGGCCAACCGTGCGCTATGCCTTTTCATTCGCGGGCGATGCGGGCGATCTTGAGGAGGGTGCGCCCGTCACCCTGCTCGGGTTTCAGGTCGGTGAGGTTGAATCCGCTCGCCTGACCTACGACGAGCACACTGGCAAACCATTGACAACCGTAACCGCTTCTCTGTATCCGCAGCAGCTGGATCCTACGGGCCTTGCGGCGGGGTCCGCCACCGACTGGCGTTCGGTGACCGACGAGAAAGTCCGCCAGCTCATCCGCTTAGGCTTCCGTGCCCGGCTTGAACAGTCACCACCCCTGGTGGGGACCCGTTCGATCGCTTTGGTGCAAGTGAAGGGTGCTCCAGTGGCTTATCTCACCAAAGATGGTGTGAGCCCGCGCATCCCCAGCACTACAGGCTCCTCGTCTCTCGATGACATCGCGTCCCAAGCCGACCAGATCCTCACCAAGGTGAACCGCATCCCGATCGAGGAAATCGGACAGAACCTTAAGGTAGTTACGAGCCGCCTCGCACGTTTGATTTCCTCTCCCAAGATCGAGGACAGCCTTTCACACCTTAACCACAGCTTAACCCAACTTGATTTGATGCTCGGCCAGGTCCAGCCGCAAGTCGGCCCGCTCGTTTCCAAACTAAATGACGCAGCAGGCCAAGTCTCGAGCATCTCCCTCGCTGTCAAACATTTGTTAGATGGCGAAGGCGCCGCCCAGGATTCGAGCCTGCCTGAGGCGATAAGGCAATTGAATGAGACCGCCCGCTCAATCCGTACGTTGGCAGACTATCTTGACCGGCATCCCGAGGCGTTGATCCGGGGCAAGAGGCCGGAACAATGATCGCTCACTACTACAGAGCACTGACCGTTGCAGTGACCGGTATGGCTGTCTTCCTGACCTCGTGTCAGAGCGCGCCCACCAGACTGTTTGCGCTAGATCCGATTGCGCTCACTCCTACTCCAAGTCCCTACAATGGTCCCGCGATCCGCGTAGACGCCGTCCACATACCGCCGGCACTCGATCGGATCGAAATCCTGAGCGAGATCAGCTCGGGCGAGTTTAAGGTGAACGATCGTGACCACTGGATCGCTCCGCTGGGGCAGCTGGCGAGACAGGCATTGACGGAGGATCTCATCGCGAGATTACCCCAAGGTCGGGTGATATTCCCGGACCTGGCAAAGTCCACAGGGACAATCAGCGTAAGCGTGGATTTGCTCGCTTTCAGCGCTGCTCGGGAAGGCGCCAAGTTACAGGTTAGCTGGGTTGGCACCTCAGACGGATCTCAGCCGCGATCATGCGGAGGAACAATGCTGTTAGAAACGACTCTCCGTGGTGCAGGCTCTGGAGCGACGGCGAGCGCCTTGGGCACGCTGTTGGCAGAACTCGCCGACCGCATCGTCGCAGAGCTTTTGCTATTGGGACCTGTAGAACCAGCGCGATAGGCCCTAAACGGAGGGGCGTGTCTGTGCGCTGCCGTACATATGAATAGGCATCTTCGCAAGTAGAGGAGCTTGAAAAGAAGGCCGGGAACGTGAAACCATCACTCCTGATCGAGAGAAGAGGCAGTGCTTCTGGCACGGCACCAAGCGTGGTTTTCGATATCCGTCCTGGCAGCGCGATCTCGTGAATGACGCCGACTCCGCGCCGCTTTACCGAAACGAGGCCGCTCCAAGCGTCGACATCCTGTGTCACCTTCGCCCAGGAACTCTTAGCGATGGACGATCCCACCGAAGTCGATGCGCATCAGAACAGGCAGGAGGCTCCGCCCAGCCAAGGCTCCCGCGACCCGGACGGCGGAGATGCGCCCCGTGATTACAAATATAAATATAAGTACAAGTACGACAAGGGCAAGGAGGAGGACAAGGACCAGGACCAGGCTGACAAGAACAAGGGCGACGAAAAGGACGAGGACGGCGACAAGGACAAGAACAGCGGCAAGGGAGACAAAAAGGATAAGGACGGCGACGATGGGCAGAAGAAGCCCAAGAACCGTACGCCGGTCATCATTCTGATAGGCATTGCGGTCATCGCCATCATCGGCGCTCTAATCTTCTGGCTGATGACACGCAATCAGGAAAGCACAGACGATGCCTATACCGAGGGTAACGCGGTATCGATCGCTCCCAAGGTGTCCGGCTACGTCGTGGAAAACCGCATTAACGACAACGTGTTTGTCCATGCAGGTGATCTGCTGCTCAAGATCGATCCGCGCGACTACATCGTCGCGTGCGAGCAGGCCCAGGCCAATCTCGACGCGGCTCTTGCCCAGGAGGCAAGCGCCGAGGTGGACCTGCACACCACAAAGGTCCGGGC
>Ga0181525_10001955_pt1 | contig 17313 bp, 16 predicted proteins | sample PEATcosm2014_Bin_48_FD_121100 | JGI IMG/M metagenome (GOLD analysis project Ga0181525, IMG submission 121100) | Peatland microbial communities from MTU Mesocosm Facility, Houghton, MI, USA - PEATcosm2014_Bin06_10_metaG | ecosystem: Environmental > Terrestrial > Soil > Wetlands > Peat | place...
CGTATCGCCTCAGCTGCTGCCCGAGGCAATTTCCCTTGGCTCATATAGGAGCGCGGCATCGCCCCGCAAGGCGGGACGGCGCGCCAAGCCCCTTAAGCCAGCCCCTTAAGCCAGCCCCTCAAGCCGGCGTCGCGGCGCGAGGGAAAGGCCGCCACAGCCGTGGGCGGTTAGGTTGTTTTAACGCTGTCGGGCGGAGCCGCGAATTCGTGCTCCACGCTAGCCCGCCATTAACGAAAGCCTGCCACGGATGGCACGAGCGGGGACAACACATCGAGCGCGCCGGGACCGGCGCCAGAACAGCCGCCGGCAAGCGTGGAGTGGGTATGCGCGTCAGCAATGTCGAACTCGGCAAAGCCCGCGCGCCAGGCTTCGCCAATCCCGATGTCCCCAATCGCGATCCCGTTCGCCGGCTGGCAGAAGCCCTGCCGCGGCCGCTCCGCTTTCTCGGCGTCGGCGCGCTGGGTCTGATCACCGATCTTGCCATCTTCACGCTCTTCATCGCGCACGACCCGCACCCACTGGTAGCCCGGCTAGTTTCGCTGGCCGGCGCCACGCTCGTGACCTGGCGACTCAACCGCGCACTTACCTTCGATTGCAGCGGCCGCCGCCCCGGCGATGAGGCCCTGCGTTACGCCGCCGTCGCCGCCTCGGCGCAGACCCTAAGCTATGGCGTGTTCGCGGTCCTCGTCGTCACCGTTCTCGCCGCGTCGCCACAGCTTGCCGTGCTGGTAGGCGCCGCCGCCGGCGCGTTCGTCTCCTACAACGGCCAGGCGCTATTTGCCTTTCGGCCGCGCCAGCCGACCGCCGCGGCATGACCGTCGACACCGAGGTATTCGTAATCGGCGCGGGGCCGGCCGGCCTCACGGCGGCCTATTGCCTGACCAAGGCGGCACAATCCGTCATCGTCATCGAACGGGATCCGGTTTACGTCGGCGGCATCAGCCGCACCGTCGATTACAAGGGCTACCTGTTCGACATCGGCGGCCACCGCTTCTTTTCCAAGTCGCAGGAGGTCCTGGCGCTATGGCAGGAGATCCTGCCCGACGATTTTATCGCCAGGCCGCGGCTGTCGCGCATCTTTTATAACGGCAAGTTCTTCGCTTACCCGCTGCGGGCCTTCGAAGCGCTGTTCAAGCTCGGCCTGTTCACCAGTGCGGCGTGCATGCTGTCCTACGCCTATGCCAAGATCTTCCCCGTGACGCCGGCGCGCACCTTTCACGAATGGGTGCGCAACCAGTTCGGCGAACGGCTGTTCCAGATTTTCTTCAAGACCTATACCGAGAAGGTCTGGGGCATGTCGTGCGACGAAATCTCCGCCGATTGGGCGGCGCAGCGCATCAAGGGCCTCGATCTCACAACCGCCGTCCTGGACGGGCTCAAGCGCTCGCTGCGGCTTGGCCGCAAGAGCCCGGCGGGAGCAAAAGCCGGCGACGATACCGTTAAAACACTGATCGAGAGCTTTCAGTACCCGCGCAAAGGCCCCGGCATGATGTGGGACGCCGCAGCGCGGAAGATCAGGAACGGCGGCGGTCGCATCCTGATGGGGCGCGAACTGATCGCGCTCGAATACGATGGCGCCGAAAAATTTTGGCGCATCGAGGTGGCGACCGCGCGCGGGCGCGAAAGCTACACGGCGCGCCATATCGTGAGTTCAGCGCCGCTGCGCGAACTTGTGGCGCGCATCAAGCCGCTGCCGATCTCGCTCCTGCACGCGCGCGCGCTGCGCTACCGCGATTTCCTCACCGTCGCGCTGATGGTGCGCCGGGACGAGCTGTTCCCGGACAACTGGATCTACATCCACGACCCCAGCGTGCGGGTCGGCCGAGTACAGAATTTCCGTTCCTGGTCGCCGGAGATGGTGCCCGCCGGCATGAGCTGCCTCGGGCTGGAATATTTCTGCTTCGAAGGCGACGCTTTGTGGGACGCGGCAGACGGCGATCTCATCGCGCTGGCGAAAAAGGAAGTGGCGCAGATCGGCCTTGTCGCCGCAGCCGATGTGGTCGATGCCTGCGTCGTGCGGCAGGCCAAGGCCTATCCGGTCTATGACGAGGAGTATCGCGACAACATCGCGGCGATCCGGCTCGATCTTGAAGGCAGCTATCCGACGCTGCATTTGGTCGGCCGCAACGGCATGCACAAATACAACAACCAGGACCACGCCATGATGACGGCAATGCTCGCCGTCCGCAACATTCTCGCCGGCGAGCGGCGCTGCGACGTGTGGAATGTCAACGAGGACGCCGAATATCACGAGGCCGGGGATTCCGGCGTGCGGGGCGCGCTCGACAGTGTGCGGCTGGTTCCGGAGAAGGCGGCCGGTCCGCGCGCGGCCTAGCCGATGACTCATGAAATCGCGATGCGAAGCAGCTTCTCACAAACGTCAAGTTACAAAGTCGCTAGCCCCCTAGAACAAACGACCATAATCGGATCGCTTGCTCTCATTTCACTTGGCTATTTTTACGCGGCCATATCGCGATCCATCGCTGACTACTTTCGGATGGACGAAGTCCTTGCCGTATCCGCCGCCAGGCAACCGTCGCTGTCCCGGGTCTGGAATGCAATTTGGGCCGGAACCGACTTCTCGCCTCCGACATATCACTTTCTGCTGCACGGTTTGGTTCAAGCCACCGGCGCCGCGGACGGTCACCTTGTTTGGCGCCTTCCATCGATCCTTGCGGTCTACGGTGCGGCGCTTTGCACGTATTGGCTTTTGGTGAAGTCGCAAACGGGCCGATTCGCCGCCGTGCTCGCCTTCGGCATTGTGCTGGCCTTCGGCTTGTTCGACTATGCCATTCAAGCGCGACAGTATGCCCTGCTCGCGCTTGGTCTCGCGCTGGCGTTGCTGCTTTGGTCGGGCATCGACGACACGCGCCTTGGCAAAGTTCGAGCCTGCGGATTGTGGCTGGTGCTCGCGGCCTGCCTCAGCCTGCATTTCTATGGCGTGATCGTGGTCGCCGCGATCGGTACCGCGGAGCTGATCTGCTGCATCAGCCGAAGACGTTTCCGTACCGCTGCCTGGGTAGCGCTAGTGCTGACGGTGCCCGTGGAGGCAGCGCTTTATCCGCTCGCGTCTCACCTCGGCACATTCAACGCCGGCGACAACCTGGCACCCGGCTATTACGCCAAACCTGCCATAGGCGGATTCCTGGACGCCGTGTTTGACATCATTGGCGGCGGTGGACTCGGGACGCTGTTGTTGCTTTTGACTTTCCTGATCATGGGGATCGCCTGCCTCCTCGAACGATCAAAACTGCAATTGCCAGCGGCACCAGCTGAACCGATTCAAACAAGTACGGTCGTCCGGCTAACTGAAATCGAGATCGTCATTACCTCGCTTTGTATCTTGCCGCCGATCACTTTCGCATTTTCCGTCTTCGTGACCGGATCATTCAGCAGCCGCTACATGGCGGTCGGCGCGCTACTCCCCGCCATCGCCGCTGCGTACATGTTGGACAAATTGTCGTCGCGGCGCTTTGTTGCATCGGCGCTCGTTCCGCTCATCGTCGGTATTCTTGTCTTGCGCTCGCATGCACCGGACCCCGTCGCGGACGTGTTGACCGTCTTGCAAAAGCCCCGGCCCTCTTTTCCAATCGTTGTCGGCGAGGGGCTTCTCTACATCGAACTCACGGAGGCCGCCGACGCAAACACCAAGTCGGAGCTAGTCTACCTCAAGGGACCGCCGGGCTCTTTCAGTCCCGACCCTACCAATGAGAACCTGATCGCGCGTCTTGCCACATTCCATCCGGAATACCGGGTCAGCGAGCAAAGTGCCTTCCTCAACAGCAACGCCAATTTTTACGAACTGTACAGACCGGGCCGAACGACCGACACCACGACGCCGTCTCTTGTCGAAAAGGGGCGCTTGGGAAGTCCGCTCGATGCAGAGCGCGGCATTTTGCTTTTTCAAGCTTCTTCGCCAACGGATATGCAACAAGATGGCACGAAAAGATGACAACGATCGAGATCGGCCGCCCGGCTAAATTGCGAGGGACGATAAGGGCTTATGTGGCCATTCTTCGCCTCGACCACAGCACCAAACAGGTCTTCATAATTCCGGGGCTTATTCTCGCCTACCTGCTTCGCGGCGTCCGCGCCGATTCGCCCACGACATCGATCGCGCTGGGCCTGATCACCGCTTTATGCGTGGCGTCGGCGAATTATGTCATCAACGAATGGCTCGACCGAGACTTTGACAAGTTTCATCCATCGAAATTTCAGCGATCGGCGGTGCAATATGAACTGCGCGGCGGCATCGTATTTCTCGAATGGTCGGCCCTCCTCGTCGTCGCGTTGGGCTGCGCGCTGTTGGACAGCAAGACAATGTTTTTCATCGCTCTGGTTTTTGCCTGGCAGGGCATAATCTACAACGCCTCGCCCCTTCGAACGAAAAACAAGCCGTACCTCGACGTCATCTCGGAATCCATCAACCATCCGCTGCGTTTGATCATTGGTTGGGTCATGATCGACCCGACCACGCTGCCTCCTGGATCGCTGATTCTCATGTACTGGACCGGCGGCGCATTTCTAATGGCGGCAAAGCGGCTTTCGGAATATCGGGAGATCGTCGAATCGCACGGCAAGGAATTGCTGGCACAATACCGGGCCAGCTTCGCGGGCTACTCGGAAACGTCGCTGACGATTTCGTGCTTCGTCTACGCCCTGTTTGCAATCTTCTTCCTTGCCGTGTTCCTGATCAAATATCGTATTGAATACCTGGTCAACGTGCCCGTGGTTATAGCCCTTTTTGCCTATTACATGGTCCTCGCCATCAACCCCGGGCCTTCCACGCAAAAGCCGGAAAAGTTATTCCGCGAACCTGGGCTCGTCTTGTTGGTTGTGCTGCTGACCGCAACATTCTTGCTCATGACCGTCATAAACGTTCCGGTGCTCGATGCTTTGGCGGTTCAACAATACATCAGCATCCAATGACGTCGCAGCGACTGTTCAGTGTCTCCGACTGGGACGGAATTGAGTTCGTGGTGTTCGACGTGGACGGCACGCTCTACTGCCAGCACCGGCTCCGCGTCCGGATCATGCGAGACATGCTGGTCGATGCGGCGGCGCGACGGACTTTGGACGCGATCGTGATTTTGCGGGCCTATCGTCGAATCCGAGAGCGGCTGGCCGAGGAGGAGGTTGCGGACTTCGAGAGCGTGCTTATCGCCGAGACCGCAATCGCCACGACCCGTTCGCCGGAGCAAGTCCGATCGATGACAGAAGAATGGATCGAGCGTCGGCCGCTGCGCTATCTGGCAGCCTGTCGTTATCCGGGTTTGCACGCGCTGTTCGCGGGCTTGCGACGCAAGGGGACGGCCATTGGCATTCTTTCCGACTATCCGGCAGCTGCCAAACTTTCGGCGCTTGGACTGCACGCCGAGCACATCGTGTGCGCGAGCGACAATGGCGTCGGGCTCCTCAAGCCGAACCCAAGCGGCCTTCAGGCCATCATCGCCGCGGCGGGTAAAATGCCGCGCCAGACAGTGTTGATCGGAGATCGCGCGGATCGGGATGGGGCAGCGGCCCGTCGGCTCGGCGCTTGGCCGCTCATCAAATCCGCTAGGCCTATCAAGGAATGTGCGACCTTTGCCACGTTCAATGACCCGGTCTTCCAAAGCGTATTGCTAGCCTGACAGCGAGGCGCGCACCGTCAGGCGGGAGAGGCGGCGGCCTGTGCCGGCTGCGCCCGGACCTCGCGCCCATCGTGTTGCGCCAGTCGCCAGACTAAGCGGGACGCAAACACGATCAACGCGATCGGCGCCAGCGGAATCCAGCCGGCGGCCGCGATCATCATAGTGACCGGCAGCGTCCATACCGCGATCGAAAGCCAATGATCGGCCATGGTGTTGTCGGCGCGCTCGCGCAACAGCGCCACGACAAAGCCGAGCATCACCATGTCGTAGTTGAGAATGTAGGGCGTGACCAGGAAAGTCGCGGTGACGAAGAGCGCCAGCGACAGCGCCGGATCGCGGCGCCGCCAATAAGTCCACACCACCGCGGCGAGCGCGAGAGTGGCCACGATCGCTTGCATCGTCCAGGCGACGCCCTCGGGCAAGTTCAGGAGTCGCGCGCCATAATAGACCGACGACACCATCTCAAACAGCAAGCCGCCGCCGTGCGCCGTGAGCCATTGCTGCTGCGGTATGACTTTTTGCCAAAATTCTAGCCACACGTTCCAGCCAAACAGCATCGCGGTGGCCGCGACCAGCACGGCCACCGTGGCCGCCGCCACAGCGATGGTGAGCCATCGCCGTTCCAACAGCAGCAGCACCGGCAGCAATAGTCCGATCTGCGGCTTGACGCTGAGAATGCCGAACAACACCCCGGCGACAACCGGCCGGCGATCGAGATTGAGCAGGCCGCCGATCAACAGCGCCGCGGTATAGAAGCCGTTTTGTCCGAAGAAGACGCAGACCGCGACCGCGGGGGCCACCGCGACGAACACCAGCCGGTCGCGCGGGATGGCGCTGGAACAGGCCAACAGATAAAGGGCGATGCCGATCGCGCACCATGCGATATAGGCCGGCAAATAGGGCATCAGGCCGAGCGGCCAGATGAACAGCAGCACGTGGGGCGGGTACGACCAGTAATGTTCCTGATAGGGCGTGCCGAGGAGATCGCGGAGCGCCGCGTTATAGACCCGCAGATCGAACCATGCCGCCGGACCGTCGCCGAATACCGAACGGCCGCCCATCCAGGTATTGAGGAAGTCGCGCCCGATAACAAAATGCGTGCCATCGACCCATGGCTTGCCGAGCGGCGGCAGGCCCGCTAGCACGAGATAAAAGATCTCCAGCGTGACGAAGAATACGGCCGCTCCGACCGTCCATTTTGCATAAAAGTCGGCGGCGGCGGTTTGGCCGGAAGGAGCGCCTGGCGCTACCATCGCGGCATGCGGCGAGAGCAAAGTCATGCTTGGAAACCCTGACCTGGAAACCCTGACGCCGAGTGGTAAAGATCCGATGAAACGAGGCCTCAAGTCCGGCGCCGCCGAAGCACTCGCGCCGGCACAAACGGCGCGGGATGGGCTGCGCTTTTATCCAGGCTATCTCGATCGCGCCCGGCAGGACGCGCTCCTTGCTGCGCTGCGCCTCGTTTTGGATGACGCCCCGCTGTTTACGCCGTTGATGCCGAAATCCGGCCGGCCGTTTTCAGTGCGGATGTCCAATTCCGGTTCGCTCGGCTGGTTCTCGGATGCGAGCGGCTACCGCTACACGCCGACGCATCCGCAAACCGGCCGGCCGTGGCCGCCGATGCCGAGCGCGCTGCTCGAAATATGGAACGCGGTCGCCGGCTACACGGCGCCGCCGCAGGCTTGTCTCATCAATGTCTATGGGCCGGCCGCAAAAATGGGCTTGCATCAGGACCGCGACGAGATGGACTTCGACGCTCCCGTGGTCTCCGTTTCGCTCGGCGATGCTTGCCTGTTCCGAATCGGCGGATTAAAGCGCGGCGACCCCACGCGATCGTTTCGCCTCAATTCCGGCGATCTCGTCGTTCTTGGTGGCGTCAGCCGGCTGGCTTTCCACGGTGTCGACCGTATTTATCCGGGTACCTCGACCTTGCTCGCGGAAGAGGGACGGATCAATCTGACCTTGCGGCGAGTGACGGGTCGGGAAGTCGAGCCGTAGCGGCCAGACGTGGCGGCCAAGCGTGGCCGTGGCGTGCCGCGGTAGAGGTCGACGATGCGGAGCGCGTTCAAAACAAATTCCTTTGCAAGTGCCGGCGTCGCGGTCGCCGTAATTTGGGCGGCGGCGGTCTCGGCACTACCGGCGCGCGCCGCCGACGCGGTGTTTCCCGTCGGCTCTCGGATCGGTCTGGTTCCGCCCGCCGGCATGGTGCCGAGCCGCAGCTTCCTGGGTTTCGAGGATATTGCGGATAACGCCGTCATGCTCGTCACCGTGCTGCCGGCCGCCGCCTACAGCGAGCTGGAAAAATCCGCCGTTCCGGAGCAGCTCAAAAAACAGGGCATCGAGATCGAGCAGCGCGATACGATCAAGCTCAATAACGGCAAGAGCTTTTTGATGAGCGGCCGGCAAGTCGTCGACAAGACGACTTATCACAAATGGCTTTTTGTGGCGTCAACGGACGACCTGACGGCGCTCGTTAGCATCCAAGTCCCCGAGCAAGACAATCTTTACACCGATAAATCCGTGCGCGATGCGCTTGCGACCCTTGCCGTGCGCCCGAACGTGCCCGATGCGGAGCGCTTGAGCCTGGTGCCGTTCAAGGTCAGCGATTTGGCGGGATTCCGTATCGACGACGTCTTGCCGGGCCGCGCCTTGATGCTGATCGATCCGTCCACCGATCCTGGCGCCGCCGCGGGCAATCTCGATGCGCGTTTGTTCGTTGCTGCGATGCCGGGTGGGCCTGAGGAATCGGACGATCGTGGCAACTTCGCGCGCGTGGCTTTCGGCCAGATTGTCGGCATCAAGGAAGCGCAAATCCAACTGTCGGAGCCGCTTCGCATCGGCAATCAACCTGGATATCAGACCGTGGCGAAAGCTAAGGATGGGCAAAGCGGCGCCGACTTGATGGTGGTGCAGTGGCTGCGATTCGGCACCGGGGGCTTCTTGGAAATCATCGGCATCGCCCGCACCGACCTGTGGCCCGGCGCGTTTACCCGCATGCGCGCGGTGCGCGACGGCATCGATCCCAAGTGAAACACCAAGTGAGGCATTGCCGAAGTGAAGGCTTGCGCGACGCTGTGCGAGGCAGGCTCCGGACCCGAGCCCGAAGTGAAGGCTGTTACGAGTCGTCGACCGTCGTCTTCTTGTTATCGTTAGTCGCCCCGGTCGGCGCCGTTCGCGGGCCGCCTTTCGACACTCCGACCAGAGCCGGCCGCAGCACGCGCTCCCCAATCATGTAGCCGGGCTGCATTACTTGCACCACGCTGCCGGCCGGCACCGACGCATCCGGCACTTCAAACATTGCCTGATGCAGGTTGGGATCGAACTTCTCCCCCTGCGGCGTGAACTGCCGTACGCCGTTCTTCTCCAGCGCCTTCAGAAGCTCGCGCTCGGTCAGATCGACGCCGTCGATCAATGCCTTGACACCGGTCTGCGCGCTCTCGCGCAATTCCGGGGTCACGGCGTCAAGCGCGCGTCGCATATTGTCGGCCACCGCGAGCACGTCGCGGGCAAAGGACGTCACGCCGTAGAGCCGCGCATCGGCGACTTCGCGATCGGTGCGTTTGCGCAAATTCTCCATCTCGGCAAGCGAGCGCAACAGCCGGTCCCGGAGTTCGACGGCGACCGCCACCGGATCGGGTTGGGCCGGGCCCGGCTCAGTGGCCGACGCGGCAGCTTGTTGCGGCGGAGCCGCTTCGTCCTCGGCGCGAGCGGTCTGGTCCGTCATGGCTCATCCCTTGGTCTGGCTGCCCCGCATATCAGGGCTTAACCGGCAAAAATCAAGCGGTTGACCGGGGGTTGCCGGCTGGATGTATTGAATGGGGGATTAGCCGGCGAGCAACTTGCTCACGACCTTGGCGGTGTAATCCACCATTGGGACGATACGGGCGTAATTCAGCCGCGTCGGGCCGATCACGCCGAGCACGCCGACGATATGGCCGGCGGCATCGTGATACGGCGCCACGATGGTCGAGGAGCCCGACAGCGAGAACAGCTTGTTCTCCGAGCCGATGAAGACGCGCACGCCCTCGGCCTGTTCGGCGCGGCCCAGCAAGTCGATCACCTCGCGCCGCGTTTCCAGGTCGTCAAACAATAGCCGCACGCGCTCAAGGTCGGTGACCGCCTTGAGATCGTCGAGCAGATGGGCTTGACCGCGGACGATCAGCTTGCGCTCGTCGTTCTCGCCGCCCGACCAGCTGGCGAGGCCGTCGGCAACGATCCGCTGCGTCAGTTGATCGAGTTCGGCCTTGCTTTGCTTGAGCGTGTGCTCGGTCTCGATCTTGACCTCTTCCAGGGTATGGCCGCGGATCCGCGAATTGAGGAAGTTGGCGGCCTCGGTCAGTGCCGAGGTCGGCAGGCCGATCGGGGTATTCAGCACGCGATTCTCGACCTGGCCGTCCTCGGCCACCAGGATCACCAGCGCCCGTTCGGGCTCGAGCCGCACGAATTCGATATGCTTCAATCGCGGGTTTGATTTGGCGGTGAGCACGACGCCGGCGGCGCGGCTCAGCCCCGAGAGCAGGCCCGACGCTTCGGTCAACACCGCCTCGACCGATTTGGCCTGACCCGAACCCGCCACTTGCGCCTCGATGGCCTTGCGATCGTTCGCGGTGAGATCGCCGATCTGCATCAAGGCGTCGACGAAAAAGCGCAGCCCCATTTCCGTCGGCAGCCGGCCCGCCGAAGTGTGCGGCGCATAAACGAGGCCGAGTTGTTCCAGATCGGACATGACGTTGCGCACCGATGCCGGCGACAAGGTCATGGGCAGGATGCGGGCCAAATTGCGCGAGCCGACCGGCTCGCCGGTGGCGAGATAGGTCTCGACGATTTGACGGAAAATCTCGCGAGAACGCTCGTTGAGCTGCGCCAGGCCCAGTTGGTTCACCGCCAGGGGAAAGTCATTGCCGGCCAAGGAGCACTCCGATTTTTTTGCGTGCCGTCACGAAACCTAGCATCTCGCCGCCGCCATGGCACGCCGGGCGAACGTTTGAGCGATCTGGTTTGCACCCTGGGTTCGCCCTGAACGCAGACCGGGCGCTGCATTGCGCCCTTGTGGGGTGCATATCTCACCCACTACAAGCTGGCCCACCGGCGCGTCTTGCCCCGGCACCAGGAGAGCCGCATGCGGCCGAGCCGCCGAAAATCCGACGAGTTGCGCCCGGTCTCGCTCGAGCGCGGCGTGGTGAAATACGCCGAAGGCTCTTGCTTCGTGAAGTTCGGCGAAACCCACGTGCTGGTCACGGCCACGTTGGAGGATCGGCTGCCGCCCTGGCTCAAGGGCCAGGGGCGCGGCTGGGTGACCGCCGAATACGGCATGCTGCCGCGCGCCACGCTGGAGCGTACGCGGCGCGAGGCGACGGCTGGCAAACAGGGCGGCCGCACCGTGGAAATCCAACGGCTGATCGGCCGCAGCTTGCGTTCGGTGGTCGATCTCAAGGCGCTTGGCGAGCGCCAGATCACCGTCGACTGCGATGTGATCCAGGCCGACGGCGGCACCCGCACCGCCTCGATTACCGGCGCCTGGATTGCGCTTTATGACTGCCTGGCCTGGATGAAGGCGCGCCAGATGGTGGAAATGGAGGTGTTGCGCGACCATATCGCGGCAATCTCCTGCGGCATCTGTTCGGGCACTGCGGTCCTCGATCTCGATTACGCCGAGGATTCGCAAGCCGATACCGACGCCAATTTCGTCCTGACCGGCTCCGGCAATATCGTCGAGATCCAGGCGACCGCCGAAAAGACGCCGTTCTCGGAGGAAGAATTCGCTCAGCTTTTGGCGCTGGCGCGCAAGGGCATCGCCAAACTCGTCGATTTGCAGAAGATGGCCGTGATGTAGGAGCGGCGCACAGATGACGCACGACGGACGACGGATAATTGAATTTGGACGATCGGCCGCCGCGTCCCCGGCTCGAATCCGTCCGCCCTCGTCCGTCGTCGGTCGTCCGCTCAGCGGCCGGTTGATCATCGCGACACATAATCCCGGCAAGCTTAGCGAAATGCGCGAATTGCTTGCGCCCTATGGTATCGACGCTACATCGGCCGCTGAACTCGGACTGCCGGAACCCGACGAGACTGGGATGGATTTTCGCGCCAACGCGCACATCAAGGCGGCAGCGGCGGCTGTGGCGACCGCTTTGCCGGCCTTCGCCGACGATTCCGGCCTCGTGGTCGACGCGCTCGACGGCCAGCCGGGGATTTACTCAGCGCGTTGGGCCGGACCCGACAAGAATTTCGGCCGCGCCATGGCGACGATTGAAGCGAAACTGCAGGAGCGTGGCGCGGTGACGCCGGACCGCCGCCGGGCGCATTTCGTTTCGGCACTGTGTGTCGCCTGGCCGGACGGCCATTGCGAGGATTTCGAGGCACGCGTGCACGGCACCCTGGTCTGGCCGCCACGCGGCGCCAAAGGCTTTGGCTACGACCCGATGTTTTTGCCGGATGGCCACGCCCGCACTTTCGGCGAAATGCCAAGCGACGAGAAACACGGCCTGCCGCCGCGCGGAAAGGGTCTTTCGCACCGCGCCCAGGCCTTTCTCAAGCTGGCGGAGGCGTGCCTTGGACAGCGCTGACAACGAGCCCGCTCCGGCATTCGGGATTTACGTGCATTGGCCGTTTTGCCTGTCGAAATGTCCTTATTGCGATTTCAATAGCCATGTGCGCCGCGAACCGATCGATGAACCGCGCTTCGTGCGCGCCTTTGCCGCCGAGATCGCGGCCACGGCCGCGCGCGTGCCGGATCGGACTGTTGCCTCGATCTTTTTCGGCGGCGGTACACCGTCGCTGATGCAGCCGGCGACGATCGCCGCCGTGCTTGATGCGATTGCGCGGCATTGGCGCGTCGCGCCCGATGCCGAGGTCACGCTGGAGGCTAATCCGACCAGCGTCGAGGCCACGCGGTTTCGCGGCTATCGCAGCGCCGGCGTCAATCGGGTGTCACTGGGGGTTCAGGCGCTCGACGATCGGGTGCTTGCCGAACTCGGGCGCCTGCATTCGGCGCGTGAGGCGCTGGACGCGGTCGCCATCGCGCGTACCGTTTTTGACCGCTACTCGTTCGACCTGATCTACACCCGGCCAAGGCAAACGCCGCTTGAGTGGGCGAGCGAACTAACCCGGGCGCTGGCCGAGGCGGGTGAGCATCTTTCGCTTTATCAATTGACCATCGAGCCGGACACGCCATTCGCCGCGCTTCACGCGGCGGGCAAATTACAGTTGCCCGACGAAGACATCGCGCGCGCGCTTTACGACACCACGCAGGAGGTTTGCGCGGCGTACGGCCTGCCGGCCTATGAGATTTCCAATCATGCGCGGCCCGGCGGCGAGTCGCGGCACAATCTGATTTACTGGCGCGCTCACGAATATGCCGGCATCGGACCCGGCGCGCATGGACGGCTCGAATTTGGCGGTGAGCGCCACGCCATCGCCACCGAGCGTGCCCCGGAAGCTTGGCTCAAACGCGTCGAGACGCTAGGACAAGGCATCGTCACCGACGAACTGCTCACCCGCGAGGAGATTGGCGACGAGTATTTGCTGATGGGCCTGCGTCTTGCGGAAGGGATCGATTTGGCGCGCTATGCCGCCGTCTCCGGCCGGCCGCTCGACCCGGCCCGGGTAGCGGCTTTGTACGCGCACGGGCTGATCGAGACGACCAAGGAAGGCCGGTTGCGCGTCACGCTGTCGGGTTTTCCGGTATTGGACGCCGTGGTCGCCGATCTGGCGGCCTAGTGGCGCCAACAGGCTTCTTTCAGGGAAATAATTGATACGGGGGCTTATTAATTATTCGGATGATTCGGCCACTCTCCGGGCTTACCTCGAGAAATCCGCCTATGTCAGGGCATTTAGTCTGGGGCGACGGGCCTGCCATTTTATGCCATTTTCGAATGGCGTCTTTTTTATAAGTTCCCTTAGTTTTTCGGAAGGGGAAATATCGTTGTCCTGAGATCCTTGATGGCTTTAGCACAGAGCGCGCCGCTTACGATCGCCCGGATTTAGTAAGCGCGCTTAAATTCCGGACGCGCCGCCAAAGCTGCGCGGTGCCGGGGCTACGGTCTGCGGCCCCGCGGCAGCGACCCGCAACACCGCAAGTCCACGTTCGTTGGTGCCATCGGCGCGAAATCGGAATAGCCCATCGATCCCGGAAAAGCCAGAGGCGTTGGTTAGTACTTCCGGAGAAAATCGCTGCGCGCCTTGGGTTTTCACCAGAGCGGCGATGAGGGCGACCGCGTCGTAGGCCAGCGTTGCGGTGCGCACCGGGTCCTGCTTGTAGCGGGCGCGGTAGCGGGCGGAAAAGTTCCTATAGCCCGCACCGTCCGGCGCGGCGTACCAACCGCCGTCGAGCGCGGGGGTGGCGAAAATGCGTGGGTCGTCCCACAGCCCAGTACCGAGCAACTGCAGCCGCTTAAGAACGACGCCGTTCGCCGCCACGGTCTGGATGACGTCCGGGACGGCGTCGCCGCCGTCGGCGATAAACAAGGCATCGGCGCGGACCGACGCTTGGGCGACGCTGTGAATCGGCGCTGCCATGCCCGCCTTGTCGTGCGGATAACGCTCAAGCCCAACGATCTGGCCGCTGCGCCGCGCCACCGCCTGCTTGAACGCGGCTTCCACCACGGTGCCGTAAGGATTATCGGGGATCAAAGCCACGAACGAGTGCTTCCCTGTCGAAGTCGCATATTGCACGATGCGTTCGACATCGGTTTCCGGGAGAAAGCTCAGCAGATAGACGCCGCTCGAAGCGACATTGGCGTCGGTCGAAAAGGCGATCACCGGCACGCTGCGCGGCCGCGCCACCTGACCCACGAAGCTGACCGATTGGGCAAACAGCGGACCGAGCAGGATCTCGGCGCCCTGGTCGAGCGCCTGTTGGGCGCCGAGGCGCGCCGCTTCGGCGGTGCCGCCGTCGTCCTTCACCAAGATCTGGATATTGGGCGCATTAAATTCCGCAAGCGCCATCTCGGCCGCGTTGCGCATGGCCTGTCCGGCGACGCCGGCATTGCCGCTGGCCGATAACGGCAGGATCAGACCGGCCTTGACCTCGCCGGTGCCGATGGTCGCGCCGAGCGGCGCCTGGGCGCTCTGCGGCGGCGGTGTCGACGACAGATACTGCGAATTTCCGGAACATCCGGTCAGGATCGCGCCGGCCGCGGCGAGCAGACCCGCCATCGAGCTTCGCCGCGTCGGCAGATATTGTGCCGGATCGGCCGCCGGCGCCCCAACCTGCAATTGCGCGGACACGGCGGTCCTCCTCGCGGCGACTAAAAGCGCCGACGCCATACAGCAATGGCAATCTGACATATTGGCGGCAAATTCTTAACTAAATGAAAAGGATAAGGAATTCGCTACAGTCATGACGTCCGCTGCGCGCTTCGCTAGACTGCGGCGATGAGCGATGCATCGAAAATCCCGTCGCGGGCGGCGACCGGCGGCAAGCGGCACGACGCGGCTGGGCGCGCCACGGCTGGGCGCTATCTCGTTGGCGGTCAATCGATCGATGCCGCCAAGCTTGCGCAGGGGCTGCATATCGTCGCCACGCCTATAGGCAATCTCGGCGACGTCACCTTGCGCGCTTTGGAGACGCTCGCCGGCGCCGACCTGGTCGCCTGCGAGGACACCCGAGTCACGCGCAAGCTCATGGACCGCTACGGCATCGCGACGCCGCTGACGCCCTATCACGACCATAACGCGGCGCAGGCGCGGCCTATGCTGTTGCGCCGGCTGGCCGAAGGCGCGGCGATCGCGTTGGTTTCCGATGCCGGCACCCCGCTCGTCTCCGATCCCGGATTTAAACTTGTGCGCGCTGTGCAGGACGCCGGACATCGTGTGACCGCGTTACCCGGTGCTTCGGCGCTGCTGGCGGCGCTGACCGTCGCCGGTCTGCCGACCGACCAGTTTTATTTCGCCGGATTTTTGCCGCCGAAACAAGCCGCGCGGCGCGACCGCATCGCCGAACTCGCCCGCATCCCGGGTACGCTGGTGCTGTTCGAGACAGGGCCGCGCAGTGCCGCGGCGCTCGCCGATCTGGCGGCCGGGCTTGGCCCGCGTGAGGCGGCGCTATGCCGGGAGCTGACCAAAATCCACGAGGAGGTCCGGCGGGGCGACCTGGCGATGCTGGCGCGAAGCTGCGCGGCCCAGGAACCGCGCGGCGAAATCGTTGTGGTGATCGCGCCGCCTGAGCCGGCGCCGCTGCCCAGCGTCAGCGATACCGATGCCTTACTCGAAAGCGCCCTTGGGCGCGTTTCGCTCAAAGATGCCGTGAGCGAGGTCGCGGACTCAACCGGCCTGCCGCGCCGTGACGTTTACCAGCGCGCCTTGGCGCTGGTGAAAAAAGCCGAAAAGGAAAACCCCCGTGGCGCGCCGCGCTGAGCCGCGCAAAGTGGCGCCGGCGCCTGAGCGCGTCAAAGCGTTCCGGCTCGGCCTGTCGGCCGAGAGCCGCGCCGCGATGTTTCTTATCGCCAAAGCCTATCGGATTCTGGCGCGGCGCTGGAAGACGCCGTTCGGCGAGATCGACATCGTCGCGCGCCGCCGCCGCGCGCTGGTCTTTGTCGAGGTCAAGGCGCGCGAATCACTCGACGACGCGGCCGAAGCGGTAACCGAGCGCGCCAAGCGCCGCATCGTCGCCGCGGCGGAATTGTGGCGCGCGCATCACCCTGGCGACGCCAATGCCGAAATTCGTTTCGATGTGATCCTGGTCGCGCCCGGCAAAATGCCCCGGCACATCGTCAACGCCTTCGATGCCACGCGCTGACCCTTGCCGGGTTACCGGAGCGCGGTGGCGGTGCGGCCGAAAATTGCGTAGAGCTTGGCCGCTCGCCCTGCCCGTTTCGTCCTATGCCCCGGCGCCGATTGTCCCATGGCCTTAAACATCGCCGTCCAGATGGACCCGATCGAGCGGATCAATATCCGCGGCGATTCGACATTCGCCTTGCTATTGGAAGCGCAGACCCGTGGTCATGCGATCTCCTATTACACGCCCGACCGGCTGGCGATGCGCGACGGCCAAGTAGCGGCAGCGGTGCAGCCGCTTTCCGTGCGCGACAGCGCTGGCGACCACTTTACGCTGGGCGAGCCGCGGCACACGGCGCTGTCATCGTTCGACGTGGTGCTGCTGCGCCAGGACCCGCCGTTCGATCTCGCCTACATCACCTCGACGCACATGCTGGAGCGCATTCATCCAAAGACGCTGGTCGTCAACGATCCAGCCCAGGTGCGCAACGCGCCGGAAAAAATCTTCGTCACCGAATTTCCCGATCTGATGCCGCCGACGCTGATCACGCGCGATCTCGAAGCCATCAAAGCGTTCCGCGTCGAGCAAAGCGATATCGTCATGAAGCCGCTCTACGGCAAGGGCGGCGAAGCGGTGTTCCGGCTGACGCCGGACGACCTTAATTTCGGTTCGCTTTACGACCTGTTCACGGCAACCTTCCGCGAACCTTGGGTGGTGCAAAAATTTCTGCCGGCGGTGGAAAAAGGCGACAAGCGCATCATCCTGGTGGACGGTGAGTTTGCCGGCGCCATCAATCGCGTGCCGGCGCCTGGCGATCTGCGCTCAAATATGGTGCGCGGCGGCGTGCCGAACGCCACCGACCTTACCGCGCGCGAACGCGAAATCTGCGCCCGGATCGGGCCGTCACTGCGCCAGCGCGGACTGCTGTTTGTCGGCATCGACGTCATCGGCGACTTCCTCACCGAG
>Ga0181525_10001958_pt1 | contig 17290 bp, 13 predicted proteins | sample PEATcosm2014_Bin_48_FD_121100 | JGI IMG/M metagenome (GOLD analysis project Ga0181525, IMG submission 121100) | Peatland microbial communities from MTU Mesocosm Facility, Houghton, MI, USA - PEATcosm2014_Bin06_10_metaG | ecosystem: Environmental > Terrestrial > Soil > Wetlands > Peat | place...
CGCCGTCATGGCCGGGCTTGTCCCGGCCATCCACGTCTTTGAGCCCTTGGTGCCGCAAAGTCGTGGATGCCCGGCATAAAGCCGGGCATGACGAATTGCCTTTTTCACAAGAAACTCTGCGGATCGACATCGATGTCGAGCTTGATCGCGCCGTGCCGTTTCGGCGCCGCGGCGAGCCATTCGCGCATGTAGGCCGAGAGGTCGAAAGCGCGCGGCGCGCGGATCAAGAGCCGCAGCCGATGGCGCCCGCGCACCAGCGCGAGCGGCGCTTCGGCGGGGCCTAGCACGCGCACCTCATCGTGCACGGGCGCGGCGCGCGCGAGTTCGCGCGCGTAGCCTGCGGTGGCGTTCTTGTCGGGGCCGGAGACCACGATCGAGGCGAGCCGGCCGAACGGCGGATAGGCGGCGGCCTCGCGCATCGCGATCTCGGCGGAATAGAACGCCTCGCGGTCGCCCGCGATCAGCGCCCGCATCACCGGATGCTCGGGCTGGTGCGTTTGCAGATAGCCGCGACCCACGCCGGCATCGCGGCCGGCGCGGCCGACCACCTGGTGCAGCAGCTGAAACGTGCGTTCGGCGGCGCGCGGGTCGCCGTTGGACAGGCCCAAATCCGCGTCGATCACGCCGACCAGATTGAGCATCGGGAAGTGATGGCCCTTGGCAACGAGCTGCGTGCCGATGACGATGTCGAAGCGGCCGGCGGCGATGTCGGCGAATTCCTCGCGCATGCGCTCGACCGAGACGACGAGATCGGACGACAGCACCAGCGTGCGCGCCTCCGGGAACAGTTCGCGCACCTCCTCTTCGAGACGTTCGACGCCCGGCCCGACGGCGACGTAAGAATCCACGGCTTGGCATTTCGGGCAGTGTTGCGGATGGCATGGCGAAACCGCAATGGTGGCAGACCAGCTGCTTGCGGAAGCGGTGATCGACCAGCCAGGCGTCGCAGTTCGGGCAGGAGAAGCGAAAGCCGCAGGCGCGGCACAAGGTCAGCGGCGCATAGCCGCGGCGATTGAGAAACAATAAAGCCTGCTCGCGGCGCTCCAGCGCGGTCTGCACCGCGCCGGCCAGCACCGGCGAGATGAAACGGCGCGGCGGTGGCGGGGCTGTGCGCAGATCGATCGCCTCGACCAGCGGCATTTGCTGGCCGCCGAAGCGCTCCGGCAGATGCAGCCGCGCATAGCGGCCGCGCCGCGCATTGACCTCGGTTTCGATCGACGGCGTCGCCGACGACAGCAGCACCGGGATTTTGGCGATATGGCCGCGCACCACCGCCATGTCGCGGGCGTGATAGTGCACGCCGTCCTCCTGCTTGTAGGCGGGGTCGTGCTCTTCATCGACGACGATCAGCCCGAGATCGGCGTAAGGCAGGAACAGAGCGGAGCGCGCGCCGACGACGACGGACACGTCGCCCTCGGCGACCGCCCGCCAGGTGCGGGCGCGGCGGCGCGGCGTCAGCTCGGAATGCCATTCCGCCGGGCGGGTGCCGAAGCGCGCGGCGAAGCGGTCGAGGAATTGCGCGGTGAGCGCGATCTCCGGCATCAGGATCAGGCTTTGCCGTCCGCTGCGGATGATGTCGGCGACCGCTTCGAAATAAACCTCGGTCTTGCCCGAGCCGGTGACGCCGTCGAGCAGCGTCACCGCATAGCCGCCCTTGGCGACGGTCTGTTTCAGCGCCACGGCGGCGGCGCTCGGGTCGGCGGTGAATTCCGGCTGCATGAAATCGGGATCGGGTTTTGCCGCGACCGGCTCGGGCGGCAGCACGACGGCTGCCAAGGTGCCTTCGTCGACCAAGCCGTCAATCACGCCTGAGCTGACGCCCGCTTCCCGCGCGGCTTCGCCCTTGGACCGCAGCATGCCGTCGGCAAGGAGGTCCAGAACCCGCTGCCGCGCGCGCGTGATGCGCTGTGGCGCGGCGCCGGCCAGCCGGATGCCGACCCGCTCGCGCTCGTCGCCGAGATGCTCGCCCATACGCAGGCACATGCGCAGCACCATGCCGCGCGACGCCACCGTGTAATTCGCCACCCAATCGACGAAGCTGCGCAGCTCCGGCTTGAGCGGCGGCATGTCGAGCTTTTCCTCGACGTCTTTGAGACGGTTATCGAGCCGGATGTCGGGCTTCGGATTCTCCGCCCAGACCACGGCCATCGTCTCGCCGCGCGCGCCGAGCGGCACGCAGACGATGTCGCCCGGGCCGAGCTCAAGCGCTTCGGGCACCCGGTACGAATAGGCCCGGTCGAGCGCGACCGGGACCAGCACATCGACAACGCGTCTGGCCATAATTGGCGGCCGATTCGGCGGTTAAGGAAGCGGGAACGAAGGGGGTGCGATATATCCCGCCGTGTCAAGCACACGACAAAAATCACAAGATCTGCCGGACTTCGTGGCGGCCAAGGTCGCCGACGAGATCGGCAAGTGGCTCGCGCATCTGGGCGCCGAGCGCAACATGTCGCCGAAAACGATCGAGGCCTATCGGCGCGACGTGCTGCAATTCCTCGCCTTTCTCGCCGATCATCTGGGCGGCGCGCCGTCGCTGAAAGAGCTTGCGGCGCTGGTGCCGGCCGACGTGCGCGCCTTCATGGCGGCGCGCCGGGCGCAAGGTATCGGCAGCCGCTCGCTGATGCGGACGCTGGCCGGCACGCGCGCCTTCGCCCGCTTTCTCGAGCGCAACGGCAACGGCAAGGTCGGCGCGCTCGCCGCGGTGCGCGCGCCGAAAATCGGCGGGACATTGCCGCGCCCGCTTGCGGTCGCCGCCGCCAAAGGCATCGCCGATCCCGATAGCGCCGCCGGCGACGGCCGCGAGCCCTGGATTCATGCCCGCGACGCCGCCGTGCTGGCTTTGCTGTACGGCTGCGGCTTGCGCATTTCCGAAGCGCTCGGGCTCAAGCGCGGCGATTTCGGCGCGCGCGACGTGCTCACGGTCATGGGTAAGGGCCGCAAGCAGCGCATGGTGCCGCTTTTTCCGCAGCTGCAGAAACTGCTCGCCGATTATGTCGCGCTTTGCCCGTTCGACCTTCCGGAGCAAGGCCCGCTGTTCGTCGGCGCCAAAGGCGGTCCGCTGTCGCCCCGCATCGTGCAGCTCGCCATGGCGCGGTTGCGCGGCGCACTGGGTCTGCCCGAGACCGCGACGCCGCATGCGTTGCGCCATTCCTTCGCCACGCATCTTTTGGCGCGCGGCGGCGATTTGCGCTCGATCCAGGAATTGCTCGGCCACGCCTCGTTGTCGACGACGCAGATCTACACCGAAGTCGACGCCGACCGACTCATCGAGGCCTATCGCTCCGCCCATCCGCGCGCGTAAGCGAAAATCATGGTACCCGTCATTCCGGGGCGCCGCGCAGCGGCGAGCCCGGAATCCATAGCCCCTGCGCCGGGATTATGGATTCCGGGCTCCTCGCTTCGCTCGGCCCCGGAATGACGAGCAGAGGGAAAAGCATGTCGGAAATCCACGAAGCGATCGAAAAGGCCGAAGAAGGCGAACACGGCGAGGGCTTTAATCGCAGGATCGCGCTGGTGATCGCGATCCTGGCGCTGTGCCTGTCGTTTTCGGAAACGCTCGGCAAAGGCGCGCAGACCGAGGTCGTGACCAAGAACATCGAGGCATCGGACCTGTGGGCCTTCTTCCAGGCCAAGGACATCCGCCGGACTGTCGTCAGCGTCGCAGCCGATCAGACCGGTTTGCTTGGCGCGGGCGTGGCCGATCCGGCCGCCAAAGCCGCAATCGACAAGCAGATCGAGACCTGGCGCCAGACCGCCGAGCGCTACGAATCGGATCCGAAAGCAGGCAATGGCCGCAAGGAACTCGAGGAGCAGGCCAAGGGCGCGGAGGAAGAGCGCGACCTGTCGACGGCAAAATACCACCATTACGAATTGGCGTCGGCCGCGTTCCAGATCGGCATCGTGCTCGCCTCGGCGGCGGTGATCACCGGCATGGTGCTGCTGGCGTGGTGCGCCGGCGCGCTTGGGGTTGTCGGCCTTGGCTTGTTGCTGCTCGGCCTGTTCGCGCCGCACGCGGTGCCGTTCATCGCGACGTTGTAATCCGTCATTCCGGGGCGCCACGCAGCGGCAATCCGGAATGACGGCTAGAAATTAATCGCGCGCTTGCCCACCGCGAGCGCCGCTTCCTTGATCGCTTCGGTGAGCGTCGGGTGGGCGTGGCAAGTGCGGGCGATGTCCTCGGCCGAGGCGCCGAATTCCATGGCCACGGCCGCCTCGCCGATCATGTTGCCGGCATCGGGGCCGAGGATATGCACGCCAAGCACGCGGTCGGTCTTGGCGTCGGCCAGGATTTTCACGAAGCCGTCGGTGGTGAGGTTCACTTTGGCGCGCGCGTTGGCGGTGAAGGGAAATTTCCCGACATTGTAGGCAATGCCGGACGCCTTCAATTCTTCCTCGGTTTTGCCGACCGAGGCGATCTCCGGATAGGTGTAAACGACGTTCGGGATCACCTCGTAGTTCACGTGCCCGGCCTGGCCGGCGAGGATTTCGGCGACCGCGACGCCCTCCTCTTCGGCCTTGTGCGCCAGCATCGGCCCGGCAATGACGTCGCCGATGGCGTAGATGCCGTCGACATTGGTCTTGAAATGCGGGTCGACGACGACGCGGCCGCGGTTATCCTTCTTGACGCCGGCAGCTTCGAGGCCGAGCCCGTCCGTGTAGGGCACCCGCCCGATCGCAACCAGCACGATGTCGGCTTCCAGCGTCTCCGCCGCGCCGCCGCCCACCGCGGGTTCGACCTTAACCTTGAGCGTCTTGCCGGATGAATCAACCGCGGTGACTTTCGAGGACAGCTTGAACGCCAGCCCCTGCTTTTGCAGCATGCGATGGAATTGCTTGCCGACGTCGCCGTCGATACCCGGCAAAATATGATCGAGGAATTCGACGATCGTCACCTCGGCGCCGAGCCGCCGCCACACCGAGCCGAGCTCGAGCCCGATGATGCCGGCGCCGACGATGAGGAGCTTCTGCGGCACCTTGGTGAGATCGAGCGCGCCGGTCGACGACACCACGCGCTTCTCGTCGATGTCGATGCCGTTCAAGCGCGCCACATCGGAGCCGGTGGCGATGACGATGTTCTTCGTCTCCAGCACCTGCACCTTGCCGTCGTCGGCCTTCACCTCGACCCGGCCCGGCGCGGTAATGCGGCCTGAGCCGATAAATGTCTCGATCTTGTTTTTCTTGAACAGATAATCGACGCCCTTGACGTTGCCGTCGACACCCTTCTCCTTGTATTTCAGCATCGCCGCAAGATCGACACTCGGCTTGCCGACCTTGATGCCCATGTCGCCGAATTTGTGCGTGGCCTCCTCGTAGAGCTCCGAGGCATTGAGCATCGCCTTGGACGGGATGCAGCCGATATTGAGGCAGGTCCCGCCGAACGTGGCGCGCTTCTCGATGACGGCGGTTTTCATGCCGAGCTGCGCTGCGCGAATGGCGCAGACATAGCCGCCGGGACCGGAGCCGATGACGATGAGATCGTAGGACATCAATAACTCCGTACTCTCAATCGTCATGGCCGGGCTTGACCCGGCCATCCACGTCTTTGCTCTTGAGGGTCAAGACGTGGATGCCCGGCACAAGGCCGGGCATGACGGAATCACAAATCCAACACCAGCCGCGCCGGCTCCTCCAGGCATTCCTTCACCCGAACCAGGAACGTGACCGCCTCGCGGCCGTCGACGACGCGGTGGTCGTAGGATAAAGCGAGATACATCATCGGCCTGATCTCGACTTTGCCGGCGACCGCCATCGGCCGCTCCTGGATCTTGTGCATGCCGAGGATGCCGGACTGCGGCGCGTTGAGGATCGGCGTCGACATCAGCGAGCCGTAGATGCCGCCGTTGGTGATGGTAAAGGTGCCGCCCTGCATTTCGTCGATCTTGAGCGTGCCGTCGCGGGCGCGGCGGCCGAAATCGGTGATCGTTTTCTCGATCTCGGCGAGCGATTTCGTGTCGCAGTCGTGCACTACCGGTACGACCAAGCCGCGCTCGGTGCCGACCGCGATGCCGATATGATAATAGTTCTTGTAGACCAGGTCGGTGCCGTCGATCTCGGCGTTGACGGCGGGGATTTCCTTGAGCGCCTGCACGCAGGCGCGCACGAAAAAGCCCATGAAGCCGAGCTTGACGCCGTGCTTCTTCTCGAACAGATCGCGATATTGCGAGCGCAGCGCCATGACGTGGCCCATGTCGACCTCGTTGAAGGTCGTCAGCATGGCGGCGGTGTTTTGCGCGTCCTTCAGGCGCCGCGCGATGGTCTGGCGCAGCCGGGTCATCTTGACGCGTTCCTCGCGCGCCGCATCGTCGGCCGGCGTGGGCGCGCGCACCTGGACGGCGGCGGCGGTCTGCGCGACCGGCGTCGGCGCCGCTGCGGCCCGTTCGATAGCGGCGAGCATGTCGCCTTTTGTGACGCGGCCGTCCTTGCCGCTGCCGGGCACGGTCGCGGCATCGACGCCGGTTTCCGCCGACAGCTTGCGGACCGACGGCGCAAGCGGCAAGTCCGGCGCGGTTACCGGAGCTTTGGCGGCGGCAGGCGCCGGCTTGGCGGCCGGCAGAGCAGCCGAGGGCGCGGCCGGTTTCGCGGCGGCCGTCGTGGCCGCGGCTTTGGCGCCGCCGACGCCTTCCTTGATCTGACCGAGCACGGCGCCGACCGCGACCGTATCGCCATCCTTGGCGGCGATATCGCTGAGCACGCCCGCAGCAGGCGCCGGGACCTCGATCGTCACCTTGTCGGTCTCAAGCTCGACCAGCGGCTCATCGACGGCGACCGCGTCACCGGGCTGCTTGAACCATTTGCCGATCGTCGCCTCGGTCACCGATTCTCCGAGCGTCGGAACGCGAATTTCGGCCATTGGCTCTTTCCTTTCGTCATGGCCGGGCTCGTCCCGGCCATCCACGTCTAGGTTTCAGTCACGCCATCAAGACGTGGATGCCCGGCCCAAGGCCGGCCGTGACGGCATGAGAATTACGAAAGCGCCTCTTCCAAAAACTGCTTGAGCTGGGCGAGATGCAGCGACATCTGCCCGACCGCGGTCGATGCGGCAGCCGGCCGGCCGGCATAGCGGGCGCGGCGATGCTTGGCGCCGATCTGATTGAGCACCCATTCCAGGAAGATATCGACGAACACCCAGCCGCCCATATTGCGCGGCTCTTCCTGGCACCAGACGATCTCCGCCAGCTTAAAGCGCGACAATTCCGTCATCAGCGCCTTGGTCGGGAACGGATAGAGTTGCTCGATGCGCAGCAGATAAATGTCGTCAATGCCGCGCTTCTCGCGCTCCTCGTAGAGATCGTAATAGACCTTGCCCGAACTGATAACGACGCGGCGAATCTTGTCGTCGGGCACAAGCTTGATCTTCTCGTCCGGCAAATTCTGCGCGTCGTCCCACAACAACCGGTGGAACGAGGTGCCGGGGCCCATTTCTTCGAGCCGCGACACCGCACGCTTGTGGCGCAACAGCGATTTCGGCGTCATCAGGATCAGCGGCTTGCGGAAGTCGCGCTTGAGCTGGCGGCGCAGGATGTGGAAGTAATTCGCCGGCGTCGTGCAGTTCGCGACCTGCATATTGTCCTCGGCGCACATCTGCAAAAAGCGTTCGAGCCGCGCCGAGGAATGCTCCGGGCCCTGCCCTTCATAGCCATGCGGCAACAGGCAGACGAGCCCCGACATGCGCAGCCATTTGCGTTCGCCGGACGAGATGAATTGGTCGAACAGAACCTGCGCGCCGTTGGCAAAATCGCCGAACTGCGCTTCCCATAGCGTGAGCGCGTTAGGTTCGGCGAGCGAATAGCCGTACTCGAAACCGAGCACGGCCTCTTCCGACAGCATCGAGTTGATGACTTCGTAGCGGGCTTGGTCCTCGCCGAGATTGTTGAACGGCGTGTAACGGTTCTCGGTTTCCTGGTCGATCAGGACGGAATGACGCTGCGAGAACGTGCCGCGCTCGGAATCCTGGCCGGACAGCCGCACCTTGTTGCCGTCGAGCAGGAGCGAGCAGAACGCCAGCGCCTCGCCGGTCGCCCAGTCGATGCCCGCCCCGGTCTCGATCGCCTTGCGCCGGCTTTCGATGAAGCGATTGAGCGTGCGGTGGAGATGGAACCCCGGCGGCAGCGTGGTGATCTTCTGGCCGACCTCCTTGAGCGTCGCGAGCTCGACGCCGGTGTGGCCGCGGCGCGGGTCGTCGGCGCTCTCGGCGGACTTGAATCCGGACCAGCGGCCGTCGAGCCAATCGGCTTTGTTGGCGCGGTAGCCCAGCGCCGCGTCGAGTTCGACATCGAGACGGCTCCGCCAATCCGCCTTCATCTTGTCGACTTCGCCGGCGGTGACGACGCCTTCGCTGACCAGCTTGTTGCCGTAGATTTCGAGCGTGGTCGGATGCGCCGCGATCGCCTTGTACATCAAAGGCTGCGTGAACGAGGGTTCGTCGCCTTCGTTGTGGCCGTGGCGGCGGTAGCAGAACATGTCGATGACGACCGGCTTCTGGAATTTCTGCCGGAACTCGGTGGCGATCTTGGCGGCGAAGACGACGGCTTCGGGATCGTCGCCGTTGACGTGGAAGATCGGCGCCTCGATCATCTTGGCGACGTCGGACGGATACGGCGACGACCGCGAATAGCGCGGATCGGTGGTGAAACCGATCTGATTGTTGACGATGAAATGCAGCGAGCCGCCGGTGCGATGGCCGCGCAATCCGGATAATCCGAAGCACTCGGCGATGACGCCTTGCCCGGCGAATGACGCGTCGCCGTGAATGAGGAGCGGCATCACCATGGTGCGGTCGTCCGGGGTGGCGCCGAGCTGATCCTGCTTGGCGCGCGTTTTGCCGAGCACCACCGGGTCGACGATTTCCAGATGTGACGGATTGGCGGTGAGCGACAGATGCACTTTGTTCTGATCGAACTCGCGGTCCGACGAGGCGCCGAGATGATATTTCACGTCGCCCGAGCCCTCGGTCTGGTCCGGCGTCGATGAGCCGCCTTTGAACTCATGGAAAATGGCGCGTTGCGGCTTGGCCATGACTTGGGCGAGGACGTTGAGCCGGCCGCGATGCGGCATGCCGATGATGATCTCGCGCACACCGAGTGCGCCGCCGCGCTTGATGATCTGCTCGAGCGCCGGGATCATCGACTCGCCGCCATCGAGGCCGAAGCGCTTGGTGCCGGTGAATTTCAGGTCGCAGAATTTCTCGAAGCCCTCGGCTTCGACCAGCTTGTTGAGGATGGCGCGCTTGCCCTCGCGCGTGAACGTGATCTCCTTGTCCGGCCCCTCGATGCGCTCCTGGATCCAGCCCTTCTGCGCGCCGTTGGAGATGTGCAAAAATTCAACGCCGAGCGTCTGGCAGTAGGTGCGGCGCAGGATGCCGATGATCTGGCGCACCGTGCCGAATTCGAGCCCCAGCACCTTGTCGAGGAAGATCGGCCGATCGAGATCGGCATCGGCGAAACCATAGGTGCGCGGATCGAGCTCCTCCTCGTCCTGCGGCGCTTCGAGGCCGAGCGGATCGAGATTGGCGTGAAAATGGCCGCGCGCGCGATAGGCGCGAATGAGCATCAGGGCGCGGATCGAATCGCGGGTGGCGCGCTCCACGTCGGCGGACGTGATGTCGACGCCGCGCGCTTGCGCCTGCGCCTTGACCTTGCCGCCAAGCGTCTTGCCGGCCTCCGCCCAGTCGCCGTCGAGCGCGGAAATAAGGTCGTTGCGTTCCGGCACCGGCCAGCCCGGCCGCGACCACGACGGTCCGCGCGCGTTCATCTCGACGTCGCGGGCATCGTCCTTCAGGCTCTGGAAAAACGATTGCCACTCGGCATCGACCGCCTTCGGGTCGGCCTCGTAGCGGGCGTAGAGGTCGTCGATATAGGCGGCGTTGCCGCCGTAGAGGAAGGACGTGAGTGCGAAAGCGGCGTTCGCATCTTGGCGGGACATGGCGGTGCGACCTTCAGCGATTCCGGACCAACTGGGCGAAAACAGAGCGCATTAGCAGCGTATGGAGACATACAAATCAACCCCGGCCCGGCGCTGGGGATCTCTCTTCTACCCTATTTAATGGCTCGATGCGGCAGGCAAAAGACGATAGAAGTGAATCAGGATTTCCATATTTCCGCAAGCGTGTGACCCAGGCGTGCCGGTGACGGCGAGACTTTGATGCCGGCTGACTCCATGGCGGCGATCTTGGAATCCGCGCCGCCTTTGCCGCCGGCGATGATGGCCCCCGCGTGTCCCATTCGCCGTCCGGGCGGAGCGGTCCTTCCGGCGATGAAGCCGACCATCGGCTTCCTGCGGCCGCGCTTTGCTTCATCCTTGAGAAATTCCGCGGCGTCCTCTTCCGACGAGCCGCCGATTTCGCCGATCATGACGATCGCTTCGGTCGCCTTGTCGGCGAGAAACATTTCCAGCATTTCGATGAAATCGGTGCCCTTGACCGGATCGCCGCCGATGCCGACAGCGGTGGTCTGGCCGAAACCCTCTTGCGTGGTCTGAAACACCGCCTCGTAGGTGAGCGTTCCGGAGCGCGACACGATGCCGACCTTGCCGGGCTTGAAAATATTACCCGGCATGATGCCGATCTTGCATTGGCCCGCGGTCATGACGCCCGGGCAATTCGGCCCGATCAGCCGCGATTTCGAACCGCACAGCGCGCGCTTGACCTTCACCATATCGGCAACGGGAATGCCCTCGGTGATGCAGATGATCAGCGCAATGTCGGCAGCAATCGCTTCGCAGATCGCGTCCGCCGCGCCCGGCGGCGGCACATAGATCACGCTGGCATCGCAGCCGGTCTTGTCGCGCGCTTCGGCGACGGTATCGAACACCGGCAGATTGAGATGGGTCGCGCCGCCTTTGCCGGGCGAGGTGCCGCCGACCATGTTGGTGCCGTAGGCGATCGCCTGCTCGGAATGAAACGTGCCGTTCTTGCCGGTAAAGCCCTGGCAGATGACCTTGGTATTCTTATCGATGAGGATGGGCATCAGGCCGCCTCCTTCACCGCTTTGACGATCTTCTGCGCGGCATCGTCGAGGTCGTCGGCCGAAGTGACGTTGAGGTTCGACTTGGCGATGATCTCCTTGCCGAGCGCGACATTGGTGCCCTCAAGCCGTACCACGAGCGGCACCTTGAGCCCGACTTCCTTCACCGCCGCGACGACGCCTTCGGCGATAACGTCGCACTTCATGATGCCGCCGAAAATATTGACCAGAATTCCCTTCACGTTGGGATCCGAGGTGATGATCTTGAAGGCCGCCGCGACCTTTTCCTTGGTGGCGCTGCCGCCGACGTCGAGGAAGTTCGCCGGCGCCAGGCCGTAGAGCTTGATGATGTCCATGGTCGCCATGGCGAGACCGGCGCCGTTGACCATGCAACCGATGGCGCCGTCGAGCGCGACATAGTTGAGGTCGTACCGCGAAGCCTCGATTTCCTTGGCGTCCTCTTCGGTAAGATCGCGAAGCGCCATAATGTCGGCATGGCGATAGAGCGCATTGTCGTCGAAGCCCATCTTGGCGTCGAGGCAGATGAGCTCGCCGGATTTGGTGACGACCAGCGGATTGATTTCGAGCAGGTTCATGTCCTTGGCGAGGAACGCCTGGTAGAGTTTCGGCAAGATGCTCTCGGCCTGCTTGCCGACTTCGCGGTTGAATCCCAAGGCATTCGCCACGTGCCGGGCATGATGCGGCATGAAGCCGGTCGCCGGATCGATGGAAAAGCTCAAGATTTTTTCGGGGCTGGTGCGCGCGACTTCCTCGATATCCATGCCGCCCTCGGTTGAAACGACAAACGCGACGCGCGACGTCTCGCGGTCGACCAGCGCGGAAAGATAATATTCGCGGTCGATCGCCGAGCCTTCCTCGATATAGAGCCGGCGCACCTCTTTGCCGTGGGGCCCGGTCTGGTGCGTAACCAGGGTCGAGCCGAGCAGCCGCGTCGCTTCCTTTTTCACGTCGTCAACCGATTTGACGACCTTCACGCCGCCCGCTTTGCCGCGGCCGCCGGCATGGATCTGCGCCTTCACCACCCAAACCGGGCCGCCGAGATCGTTGGCGGCCTTTTCCGCTTCGGCGACGGTGAAAGCCGGAATGCCGCGCGGCACCGGCACGCCGAATTCGCGCAAAACCGCCTTAGCCTGATATTCGTGGATGTTCATTCGCGGCCCCACCGCTTGTCATTGTCCGCGAAAGCGGACAATCCAGTAAATACAGGTCCCTCGTCACTCATGCGACCGTGCGACAACTCATCTGCGGCGATTACTGAATGCTCCGCGTTCGCGGAGCATGACGATGGAGGAGTCCTTATTTCCCCAAATCGGGTGCGATCTTCTTGCAGGCGTCGACCAGGCCTTCGACGGCTTGCGCCGATTTCTCGAACATGGCCCGCTCGGCGCTGTTGAGTTCGATCTCGACAACGCGCTCGACGCCTTTGCTGCCGATCACCACCGGCACACCGACATAGAGGTCTTTGCAGTTGTACTCGCCGTTGAGCCATGCCGCGGCCGGCAGAACCCGCTTTTTGTCGCGCAGGTAGCTCTCCGCCATCGCAATCGCGGAAGCAGCGGGCGCGTAGAAGGCGGAGCCGGTCTTGAGCAGGCTCACGATCTCGCCGCCGCCGTTGCGCGTGCGGTCGACGATTTCGTCGATGCGCGCCTGCGTGGTCCAGCCCATTTTGACGAGATCCGGCAGCGGAATGCCGGCGACTGCGGAATAGCGCACCAGCGGCACCATGCTGTCGCCGTGGCCGCCCAGCACGAAGGCGTTGACGTCTTCCACGGAGACGTTGAACTCGTCGGCCAGAAAATAGCGAAAGCGTGCGGAATCGAGCACGCCGGCCATGCCGACCACCATGGTTTTGGGCAGGCCGCAGCACTTTTGCAGCGCCCAGACCATGGCGTCGAGCGGGTTGGTGATGCAGATGATGAAAGCGTTCGGCGCGTATTTCTTGATGCCGGCGCCGACCTGCTCCATCACCTTGAGATTGATGCCGATCAGATCGTCGCGGCTCATGCCCGGCTTGCGCGGCACGCCGGCGGTGACGATGCAGACCGCCGCGCCCTCGATCGCCTCATAGGAATTGGTGCCGGTAAAGCGGGCATCGAAACCCTCGACCGGCGATGCCTGGACGAGATCGAGCGACTTGCCCTGCGGGATGCCTTCGGCGACGTCGAACATGACGACATCACCGAGCTCTTTCAGACCGATGAGAAGCGCCAGAGTTCCGCCGATTTGCCCCGAGCCTATCAATGCGATTTTGCTTCGCGCCATCAGACGAATGTCCTTGGTTGGTAGAAGGCCCGGCTATCGGCGTCATTAGCCGTTTCGGATGACGCGTTCAAGTCAGGTGAAAGCGTGGTAAGGCGTCCGGGAACGAAAACGGCCCTGGCATAATTGACGGGCGGCGCGTCGCCGCCACGCCGGCACCGGGAGCAGAGATGACAACCAGAACTGTGAATAGGCGCGCGGCGAAGGGACTGTTCGGCCTGCTCGGCCCCGGGCTCGTGACCGGCGCCGCGGACGACGATCCGAGCGGCATCGCGACCTATTCGCAAGGCGGCGCCCAGTTCGGCTACGCGCTGGGCTGGACCATGTTTCTCACGACGCCGTTCATGATCGCCATTCAGCTGGTCAGCGCCCGCATCGGCGCCGTCACCGGCCAGGGCCTCTCGGCCAATTTGGCCAAGGCGATGCCCCGCAGCATGCTGCACGGCATCGTCGGGCTTTTGCTTATCGCCAATACGCTCAACCTCGCCGCCGACATCGCCGCGATGGGCGACGCATTGCGGCTGGTCGCCGGCGGACCGATGCTGGTCTACATCGCACTGTTCGGGATCGGCTGCCTCGCCGCCGAAATCCTGATCCCGTATCACTCCTATTCGAGATACTTGAAAACGCTGACGCTCGTGCTGTTTGCCTACGTCGCCACGGCATTCACCGTCCGGATTCCCTGGAGCCAAGTGATGCTCGCGACTTTCATCCCGCGCCTGTCGTGGAATCGCGACTACATGCTCATGCTGGTGGCGATCTTCGGCACGACGATCAGCCCTTACATGTTCTTCTGGCAGGCTTCGCTGGAAGCCGAGGATCGAAAACTGCGCAGCAAAGCGCCGCACGCCGCGGCAGCAGCCGCCCTGCCCAATCGTCTGGCGCAGAAAGATTCTGTTCGCATCGCAATCGACACCACCGCGGGCATGGTGCTGTCGAATGTCATCGGCTTTTTCATCATCGTCACCACCGCCGCCACGCTGCATGCGCATGGCATCACGCAAATCGGCACCGCCGAACAGGCGGCCGAGGCGTTGCGGCCGCTCGCCGGTCCGCTGGCGTTTTTTCTGTTCGCGCTCGGCATTGTCGGGACCGGCTTGCTCGCGGTCCCCGTGCTTGCCGGCTCCGCCGGCTATGCCGTGGCGGAAGTCTTTGGCTGGGAAAGCAGCCTCGAACTGCCGGCTCGCCGTGCGCCGGGCTTTTATCTCGTCGTCGGCGCGTCGACGCTCGCCGGATTGGGAGCCGCACTCACGCCGCTCGATCCGATCCGGATGTTGTTTTGGAGCGCGGTCGTCAACGGCGTCGTCGCCGTGCCGCTGATGGTCGCCATGATGATTGTCGTCGCCGACCGCAAGATCATGGGCAAGTTCGCGGCTTCCCGCGCGCTGATGGTCGGCGGCTGGGCCGCGACGGCGCTGATGGCTGTCGTTGTCGCGGCAATGCTGATCACCAGCTTGCAGGGCTAGGTCTCGACGATTCCAGTAGACGAGCCGGAGAGCTGCGCATGCGCGGCGCCGTGCGGTCGCGCCAGATACGCCTCCGAGCGCATCTCAATCAGGCGCGAGGCGGTGCGTTTGAATTCCGCCGCCTCGAAGCCTTCGTCCGCGCGATAGAGCGCATCGGGCTCCGCGGCGGCCGAACCGATCAGCTTCACGTTCATGTCGTAGAGCGTATCGATCAGGATAATGAAACGCTTGGCGGCGTTGCGATTGTCGTAGGTCATCTCCGGAACGCGGTCGAGAACGATGGTGTGATACTCGCGCGCAATGCGCAGATAATCGGCGGCAGCGAGCGGCTGTTCGCACAGATCGTGAAATGAAAACCGCGCCACGCCCATGAAAGCGCGCGGCACGTGCACGCTGCGCCCCTTGAGCGCGAGTTCCTGCGCGTCGCCGTCATGGCCGCCGGTAAGCCGCCGCCAGGCGTCATCGAGTGCCCGATCCGCCGCCGCATCCGCCGGCACATACCAGACCGGGCGGCCGGAAAGCTTTTCCAAGCGGAAGTCGGTGCGGGCGGCGAGCCGCACGACGTCCATGTGCGTTTCCAGCATGTGGATGAACGGCAGGAAAAGCGCGCGGTTCAGGCCGTCCTTATACAGATCGTCCGGCGGCACGTTCGAAGTGGCGACCAGCACGATGCCGCGTTCGAACAATTGCGTGAACAGCCGGCCGAGAATCATCGCATCGGCAATGTCGGTGACGTGAAACTCGTCGAAGCAGAGGAGCCAGGCTTTTTCGGCAAGCTGTTCGGCGACGAGCCTGATCGGATCCTGGCCTTCGTGCTCGCCGATTTTCATCTTCTCGCGGACGGCGTGCACGCGCTCGTGCACGTCGAGCATGAATTCGTGAAAATGGGCGCGACGTTTGCGCTCGACCGGACTGGCCTCGAAGAACAGATCCATCAGCATGGTCTTGCCGCGCCCGACGTCGCCGTAGATGTAGAGACCCTTGATCCGCGGCAATTCGCGCTCGCGGCTCGCGAACAGCCAGCCGAGCGGCGACGATTTTCGCGTCAGTCGATATTCGAGGATGCGCGCTTCGAGTCGCGCCATCGTGGCGACGACGGCAAGCTGAGCGTCGTCACGCTCGACGCGGCCGGCGGCGACCTCGGCGTCGTACTGCGCTGTTACCGATTTCGCCATCGTGAGTGCTTGGGATTAACAGTTATGGATTAAACGTGGCCGGTGAGCGCGAGCGCATACGCGTTGCAGCTTGCGTGCCAAACGGATGACACTTTTGCCGTCATCAAACGTCGTTAACGCTCGACGAGCCATGCGTATACGGAATGTGGGCATGTTGCTCAATCCTTCGCCTTGCCAAATTTCCGCGCCATACAACATGATGATTTGATTCGGCGGGTGCGCGAACGGATTTGCGTGCCTGCACGCTTTCTGGGAGGAAGCGAAAGGAGGGTCTTTTTCGACGCAAAGTCAGGAGACCCAATGCAAGAAGTTCTTCCCGAAGGCGGCGTGATCCGCAAATTGTGGATCGGCGAGACGGCGAAATACCGTGAACATATTTTGCGCCTCGACCCCGAGAGCCGGCGCAACCGGTTCGCCGGCGGCGTCTCCGACGATTTCGTCCGCAGATATATCGATCTCACCACCGGCCTGGACGCCGTCGTGCACGGTTTTTTCGTCGGTGACATGATGCACGGCGGTGCCGAGCTGCGGCCGCTGGGCTTGCGATTTCCGCGCCAGGCCGAGGCGGCCATCAGCGTGGAAAAGCCGTGGCAAAGCCATGGCGTCGGTTCGGCGCTGCTGCGCCGCACCTTGCTCGCCGCGCGCAACCGCGGCTTCCGGCATTTGCACATGGCTTGCCTCGCCGAGAACCGGCGCATGCAGCAGCTCGCGCGCAAATTCGACGCCGAGCTTTCATTCGATTTCGAGAGCGTCATCGGCGAAGTCGAATCATCGCGCCCGACGCCGCTGTCGCTGATCCGCGAAATGATGTCCGACGGCCACGGCTTCGCCACGGCGATGCTTGATCTGCAGACGAGGATGCTGAGAGCCTGATTTACGCCCACTTCCGCTCGATCGCGGCGAGCGGATAGGCCTCCTCGACGAGATAGGGGCCACCGCCGACCGACGCGCGCGACGAAAACAGCACGAAGCGCGACACATCGAACGGCGACGAGCGGTAATGACCGCGCGCGGCGAGGTAATCGGCGACCTCGTGACTCGACGAATCGCGCAGCCGCGCCAGCGAGACATGCGGCGTATATTTGCGTCCTTCAGGCTCGAGCCCGAGCCGTTGCAGCAGGCGATCATGCTCGGCCTGCAACTCCATCAGCGGCGGCACCGGCGTGACGGTGGCGACGACGGCGCGCGGCTTGCGGCCGCCAAATGATAACAGCCCGTCGAGGCGCAATTCGAAAGGCTTGCGATGCACGCGACCGAGCACGCCGGCGATCTCGTGCGCCAGCGCATCGTCGATATCGCCGATGAACCGCAGCGTCAGGTGATAATTCTCGGGATCGATCCAGCGCGCCCCCGGCAGACCGCCTCGCATCATGGCGAGCGATTGGGCGACCGACGGCGGAATTTCGAG
>Ga0181525_10001959_pt1 | contig 17268 bp, 15 predicted proteins | sample PEATcosm2014_Bin_48_FD_121100 | JGI IMG/M metagenome (GOLD analysis project Ga0181525, IMG submission 121100) | Peatland microbial communities from MTU Mesocosm Facility, Houghton, MI, USA - PEATcosm2014_Bin06_10_metaG | ecosystem: Environmental > Terrestrial > Soil > Wetlands > Peat | place...
ACCACCAGCGGTGGCGACTTCTACAACACGCAGAACACGCGTTTGGGCGCGACGTTCGCGCTCTCCGTCATGCGAGCCGCGCTGGAGGGGCGTCTGAGCTTCAAGGAAGCATATGACCTCACAGGGCTGCGAGGTGGAGCCTTCCAGGAGTACGGCCGTCGACTGGGAGTGCCGCTCCTATGAAGAAGTCGGCGATCTTCGTCCTGGATTCCGATGTCTTCATCGCGGCGAAGAATGCCTACTACGCCTTCGACATCTGCTCCGGATTCTGGAATGGTCTGCTGCAGCAACACCAGTCCGGGAAGGTATTCAGTGTTAGCCGTGTTCGCGGCGAACTCATGTCTGGTCGGAAAACCGAAGACTTGGTGCAGTGGGTGCAAAAGCAAGTCCCAGACTCCTTCTTCCTGGACGTCGACAGCGCTGGGGTCGTCGCCGCGTTCGCTGAAATCATGCTTTGGGCACAGCGGCATACCCGATATACCGATGGCGCCAAAGCGAAATTTGCCACGGGCGCGGACGGATGGCTGGTTGCTTACGCAAGAGTGAACGGCGCGATCGTGGTGACGAATGAGCAACCTGCACCGGATTCCAAGTCCGAAATCAAGCTCCCGGATGTATGTGCGCAGTTTGCGGTGTCCGCGGAAAACACGTTCACGATGTTGAGGAGCTTGGCCGTAAAGCTCGAGCTCCGGGCGGAGAAGGCGCCGTGACCGGCTCCGGAGTTCTTTCGGGCGCACTGGCCGAAGAGGTAACTCTCCGGAAAATCCGAATGGTTCGAACCGAGGGCTCCCACGAAGTGGCCCGCGACATTGCGAACGACAACCTCGACGCCAAGCGCACGTCTCGACGCAAGAAGGACGATCAGGAATGACCGTATCGCGCCATTCCGAAGCCGCCTTCGAGACCGTCGTCGAGTACGACCTGCTCGGTCACGGCTACATCGCGATTCCTCGCGAAGGCTTCGACCGGGAACGCGCCATCTTTCCCTCCACAGCGCTGGACTTCATCCGGGAAACGCAGCCGAAGGAATGGGCGAAGCTGGAAGCGCTCCACGGCGCGAAGACGGGCGAGCAGATTCTCGGCGACCTCTGCAAGTGGATGGATGCCAACGGTTCGCTGGCAACCCTGCGCCATGGCTTCAAGTGCTACGGCCGCACGCTGTTCGTCGCGTACTTCAAGGCCGCGCACGAGCTCAACCCGGAACTGGAAGAACGCTACTCTCGCAACCGCCTCGGTCTCACGCGGCAGCTCCACTTTTCGACGCGATCCGAGAAGTCGCTGGACGTCACGCTGAGCGTCAATGGCATTCCCGTGGCGACGCTCGAACTGAAGAACGCCATGACGGGGCAGACCGTCGAGCACGCGCGCCGCCAGTACAAGCAGGATCGCGATCCGCGGGAACCGATCTTCGAATTCAAGAAGCGAACCCTTGTGCACTTCGCGGTCGATACCGACGCCGTGCTCATGACGACCCGCCTCGCGGGCAGCGCCACGCACTTCCTGCCCTTCAATAAGGGAGATGGCGGCGGTGCCGGGAACCCGCCGGACCCGCAGGGGCGAAGTTACCGGACGGCCTATCTCTGGGAGGAAGTGCTCGCCCGGGACAGCCTGCTCGACCTGCTTGCCCGCTTCCTGCACCTGCAGATCGACGAAAAGCGTGACGAACAGGGCCGCAAGGTGAAGACGGAGCAGCTGGTGTTCCCGCGCTACCACCAGCTTCAGGCCGTGCGGTCGCTGGTCGCGGCGGCAAAGACCGAAGGCCCCGGCCACAACTATCTGGTCGAGCATTCGGCGGGCAGCGGCAAGAGCAACACGATCGCCTGGCTCACGCACCGGTTGGCGTCATTGCACGACGACAGTAATCAGCGCGTCTTCGACAGCGTCATCGTCATCACCGATCGCGTGGTGCTGGACCACCAGCTGCAGGACAACATCTACCAGTTTGAGCACAAGCAGGGCGTGGTGCAGAAGATCGACGAGAGCTCCCGTCAGCTCGCCGAGGCGCTCACGAGCGCCTTGCCGATCATCATCACGACGCTGCAGAAGTTTCCGTTCGTGTCGCGTCAGCTACTAAAGATGGCCGAGGAGCGCGGCGATGCGGGCAGCGGAAGGCTGCAGACTCGGCGCTGCGCCGTGGTCATCGACGAGGCGCACAGCTCGCAGGGCGGTGAGACCGCCACCGAACTGAAGGGTGTGCTCGGCGGGGAAGACCTGCATGAAGAAGCACGGCGGCAGGCCGCCGAAGATGGCGCCGAGGACATGGAAGAACTCTATCGCAGCATGGCCCAGCGGGGCCGGCAGGCGAACCTGAGCTTCTTCGCCTTCACCGCCACGCCGAAGCACAAGACGCTCGCCGTCTTTGGGCGGAACGGGCAGCCGTACCACCGCTACACGATGCGGCAGGCCATCGAGGAGGGCTTCATCCTCGATGTCCTGCGCAACTACACGACGTATGCGACGTATTTCCGGCTGCTGAAGGCTTGCGACGAGGACCCGAACGTCGAGCGCAAGAAGGCGGCACGCGCGCTGGCCCGGTTCATGAAGCTGCACCCGCACAACATCGCCCAGAAGACCGAGGTGATGGTTGAGCACTTCCACGCCGTCACGCGGCACAAGATCGGCGGCCGGGCGAAGGCCATGGTGGTCACCGGTTCACGTCTCGAAGCTGTGCGCTACAAGCAGAGCTTCGACAAGTACATCAAGGCCAAGGGCTACGCCATCAAGTCGCTGGTCGCGTTCTCAGGTCAGGTGCAGGATGACAATCTGCCCGGCGTCGCCTACACCGAGGAGGGCATGAACGACGGTCTGCGCGCCAAGGAACTCCCCGAACGGTTCGCGACAGCGGAATTCCAAGTGCTGCTCGTGGCAGAGAAGTACCAGACAGGGTTCGACCAGCCGCTGCTGCACACGATGTACGTGGACAAGCGGCTGGCGGGTATCCAGGCGGTGCAGACGCTGTCACGTCTGAATCGCATTCATCCGCTGAAGGACGATACCTTCGTCCTCGACTTCGTGAACGACCGCGATGAAATCCGCGAGGCTTTCAAGACGTACTACGAAGGCGCGGAGATTGGCGACGCCGTTGAACCTGCCCGACTTTATGCGATCAAGGGCGAGCTCGACGTCGCGGGTATCTACCTCGCCGAAGAGGTGGCCCGCTTCAGCGAGGTGTACTTCAAGCCAAGGCAGAAGCAGAGCCCGCTGGACCATCAGACGATGAACGCGGCGCTCGACCCAGCCTTGTCGCGGTTCAAGGCCCGGATGGATGACGATGCGGATGAGGCGGAGCTGTGGCGCGGCAAGCTGCAGGCGTTCCTAAACCTGTACGGCTTCCTGAGCCAGGTTATCCCGTATCAAGACTCCGACCTCGAGCGCCTGTACGTCTTCCTGCGGCACCTCTCCACCAAACTACCCCGCCGTTCGAGCGGAGAGGGCTACCAGTTCGACGACGAAGTGAAGCTGGAGTACTACCGCCTGCAGAAGATCAGCGAGGGCTCCATCGCGCTCAAGGACGGTGAAGCCCGGAAGCTCGACGGACCGACGGAAGTCGGCAGTGGGGCGCTGCGCGAGCAGCCCGTGCCGCTGTCGCAGCTCATCGATGTCGTCAACGATCGATTCGGTACTGATTTCAACCAGGCCGACCAGCTCTTCTTCGACCAGATCGTCGAGGCGGCGATGGCGGATGACGGACTGCGCCGCGCCGCCGCCGTGAATCCCGGCGACAAGTTCGAGCTGCTTTTCAGGAATGTCCTGGAGAAACTTTTCGTCGACCGCATGGACCAGAACGAGGACATCTTTGTCCGGTTCATGAACGACGTGCCGTTCCAGAAGGTCGTCACCACCTGGATGGCGGAAGAGGCCTATCGGCGTCTTCGGGTGGACGAGTCGACTCCCGCCAAACCGAAGTTGCGGCTGGTCGAGGGCGCCCCTCGCGAGCGCTACGTCCGGTGTGTGCCACTCGTGCCGCTGAAGGTCGCCGCCGGGGCCTTCGGCAATCCCCAGCACGTCGTCGATAACGACTGGCAATGGGTCGAGCCGGGTACCGACCGGCCGCTGCGCAGTGGAATGTTCGTCGCGCAGGTGGTCGGGCAGTCGATGGAGCCTGCGATACCAGACGGCTCGTACTGCCTTTTCGCCGCCCCGGTCGCGGGCTCGCGCCAGGGCCGTACCGTGCTCGTCCAGCTACGCAGTGCCGTGGACCCGGAGACCGGCCACCGCTACACCGTGAAGCGATACGAGAGCGAGAAAGCCGCCGACGGCGATAGCTGGCGGCACACCCGAATCTGGCTGAAGCCGAACAACCCCGCGTTTGCACCCATCGAGCTCGAAGAGAGCGACGAAGGCGCGGTACAGGTCATCGCCGAGCTCATCGACGTGCTGGGGACGGCGGCACCGGACAGGTGAACGGGGCTTGCTCGCTTGCTGGCGGCAGCGGCCGACGCGACATGCAGGGCCGCGGTCTCGCGCGGTAGTGCTGGATGCGCGCCGCGAGCCAGCCCTGTACTTCCGACTCGACCCACCCCACGGCGCGAGCACCGATCCGCACCCGGCACGGAAAGCGGCGCTCGGCTTCGAGCTGGTAGATCATGGAGCGGCCGAGGCCCGTCATTCGGCAGACCTGCGGCAGCCTCAGGATTTGTGCGGCGGCGAATTCCGCGGGTTGATCCGGGTTCGAGTTGCTGCGATGCATTCGCTGGGGTGCCTTGGTTGATTGTCAGTGAGGCACAGACTACGCGGCGCGTGTCACCGAGCGAGAGATCGGGATTACGGGCAAAACCGGGCAATACCCCCTTGGCGCGAACGTCGACTCCAAGTCGGAAATTGACAAGAGGTACTGAATTGACGGTAGTGCAGGATAGCCATCGGCTTAGCATTGGGGCCACATTGGGCCACGACGCAAGCGAGCGGCGAAAAGATCAGGTTGGTCCGTCGGGCAGACAGGCTCGGCTGAGTTCTGCGCGGGTGCCCCCATAGGTGCCCCATCCACGCGCGCGGTCTCGCGTAGACTTCTGCCCTGTCAACGACCTATATCAACCTTCAAGCTTCTGCATCGGAAGCATTCGTCACAACTTCCCATCTGGACGATCGCCGCGCCGATCGCCGGCGCAATCCTGTTGGGCGTTCACGTCCTGTCCGATGCCACGTGGGTCACGGCTTTGATTGTCGCGGGCCTGTTCACCTGCGTGCTGGCCTCCGTCCACCATGCGGAGCTCATCGCGCATCGGATCGGCGAGCCGTACGGCGCCTTCATCCTCGCGGGCGCCGTGACGATCATCGAAGTGGCCTTGATCGTGACCTTGATGGCGGCCGAGCGCCTGGAGGCATCCGCGCTGGCGCGCGACGCCGTTTTCGCCACGGTGATGATCATCCTCAACGGCATTGTCGGCCTATGTCTGATGGTCGGCGGCTCGCGCCACCACGAGCAGCATTTCGAGTTGCTTGGCGTAAGCGCCGCGCTTGCGGCGCTCGCGGCGATCGTCGTGCTGACACTCGTCCTGCCCAACTACACGACGACCGTGGCCGGACCGATCTACAGCCCGAGCCAGCTGGGTTTCGTCGCCGTGGTTTCGCTCCTGCTGTATGGCACCTTCCTGTTCGTCCAGGCAATCCGCCACCGCGACCATTTCCTGGCGCCGGAGCAGGCAAAGGCGAGCGAAGACGAGGCCCAGCATGCCGGCCCGGTGGCCAGCGCAGCGGTACTGCTCGCGAGTTCCGTGCTGCTGCTGGCAAGCCTAGTGGCCGTCGTCTTGCTGGCGAAGGCGGTTTCGCCGGCCATCGAGTCGGCGGTCGCGCGTGCCGGCGCGCCGCGCAGTGTCGTGGGCGTGATCATCGCGGCGATCGTGTTGCTGCCCGAGGGTTGGGCGGCGGTGCGCGCGGCGCGTGCCAACCGGCTGCAGACAAGCCTGAATCTTGCGCTGGGCTCGGCCCTGGCCAGCATCGGCCTCACGATCCCGGCAGTTGCCATGGTGTCGCTGGTGACCGGCATGACACTTACCCTGGGCATCGACGCCAAGTCGCAGGTACTGCTCATGCTGACCCTGCTCGTGTCGACGCTTTCACTGGGCACCGGGCGCACGACGGTCCTGCAAGGCGCGGTGCACCTGGTGATCTTCGCGGTTTACCTGTTCACGACGGTTGTGCCCTGACCGGTGCAGCGGACCGCCAGCTGAAGCGTCCACGCAAACCCGCGGCGCGCGCGATTACACTTGCCGTCCCGTTTCGGAACCGAGGTCGACATGCGCCTGACCTTGCATGATCTGCGTCGCCTTGCGAGCGAGCGCAAGCTGGCAACCCTGACCTGTTACGACGCAAGCTTCGCGGCGGTCCTGGACGCCTGCGACGTCGACATGCTGCTGATCGGCGACTCGCTGGGAATGGTGATCCAGGGACACGACTCGACGCTGCCGGTCACGATCGAGGATATCGTCTATCACACGCGCGCCGTCGTGCGTGGCTCGCGCAAGGCGTGGATCGTCGCCGACATGCCTTTTGGCTCCTATCAGCAAAGTCCCGAGCAAGCCTTCGCCAACGCGGCCATCCTGATGCAGTCCGGCGCGCAGATGGTCAAGCTCGAGGGCGGCGCCGAAATGGCGCCGACGATCTCGTTCCTGGTCCAGCGTGGCATTCCGGTCTGCGGACACGTGGGGCTTACGCCGCAGCATGTGAATTCCTTCGGCGGCTACCGGGTGCAGGGCCGCGGCAACAGTGCCGAACAGGTCATCGCGGCCGCGGTCGCAGTGGAGAACGCCGGGGCGACGATGCTCGTCATCGAAGCGGTTCCGGCGACGGTTGCCGGTGCGATCGCATCGCGCAGCCGGGCCCTGACGATCGGCATCGGCGCCAGCGTGAACTGCCACGGCCAGGTGTTGGTCTTGCACGACATGCTCGGCGTGGGCGTGGGCAAGCGTCCCCGGTTTGTCAGAAACTTTCTCACTGAGAGTGGCTCCATCGAGCAGGCAGTTCGCGACTATGTCGCCGCTGTCCGCAGCGGCCAATTCCCTACTAGCGATAACGTTTATGCCGACGGCGCGTGATCGGGCAGATCTTTGTTTCGCGAGGGAAAATTTGTTGTTTTTTGGCGTGGAACCACCACGTAGAGACGCTAAGCCGAGTGCAGTAACGATGGTGGCGGTTGCGAAAACTTTGGAGTAACTTAGTTCTGCAGTCGATTTTGCGCTGCGTTCCCGGTTCTAAGTGCCATTCCGCTACTCACATCGCGATTTCATTGCAGTACTGATTGCAACTCACCTGCCCTGAATTCCCCTGCCAGTCTCGTTGCAACCTTCCCGCATGCAATACGCGCAGTGCTATCCCGGTAATTTCGCACCAGTCCGGCACCGTTCGGTCCCGCAACAATCAATTGCGCGCCGCGGGCGCCTCCCGCGTTTCGTCCGTATGAAAGAAGTGATATGCCGACAGGCACGGTGAAGTGGTTCAACGAGACCAAGGGCTTCGGTTTCATCAAGCCCGACGACGGTGGCAACGACGTGTTCGCCCACTACAGCGGCATCAAGTCCAAGGGGTTTCGCACTCTGAAGGAAAACCAGCGCGTGGAGTACCAGGTTCAGCAGGGGCAGAAGGGCCCCCAGGCAGTCGAGATCAACGTTCTGTCATGAACGTTTCCTAGGCGCGCGCGCCGACGGGCTGCACCCGCGGCAAGCGATCGCGATCCGACAAGAGGGATTGGGAATTAGGCCGGTACCCGTACCGGTCTATTTTTTTGTCCGTACGTTACGGGGCGGCGGGCGCCGGACCAAGCCCCGTATACTGCCCGACCCGTGGGCAAATCCGATCTCATCCTCGAAGCGCGGAACCTGGGCAAGGACTTCCGCGGCTTTTCAGCGGTCAGCGACGTGGACTTGTGCGTCGCGCGCGGATCCATCCATGCGCTGATCGGACCCAATGGTGCAGGCAAGACGACCTGCTTCAACCTTCTCACGCGCGTCCTACCGGTTTCGCGCGGTTCCATCCGCTACAACGGGACGGACATCACGCGCATGCCGGCGCAGGACGTCGCGCGTCGCGGCATGATCCGGTCGTTCCAGATCTCTTCGGTATTCGCGCAGATGAGCGTCCTGCAGAACGTGCGCTTCGCCTTGCAACGCGCCACGGGCCTGACCTATCAGTTCTGGCGCGATGGCGGCGTACTGCGACGCCTCGACGAACGCGCGCACGCCTTGCTCGGCGAAGTCGGCCTGGCCGGGGATGCATCGCGGCGGACGGCCGAGCTGCCGTATGGAGGCAAACGCGCCCTCGAGATTGCGACCACCCTCGCGACCGAGCCGGAACTCATGCTCCTCGATGAACCTACCCAGGGAATGGGACACGAAGATGTGGCCCGCATCACGGAATTGATCCGCAAAGTCGCCGCGGGACGCACCGTGCTCATGGTCGAACACAACATGGGCGTGATTTCCGGCTTGTGCGACCGGATCACGGTGCTGGCGCGCGGCTCGGTACTTGCGGAGGGCAGCTACGCCGAGGTCTCGGCCAACGCCGCGGTGCGCGAGGCCTATATGGGTACGACCGACGATCTGGCCGGCCCCGCGGTCGCACATTGAGCGCGCGAGAATCTCCCGGGACGCGCAGACCATGACGGCACAGGCAGTGGAGCAGGCGCGAAGGGAGAGCAGCCCGCAAGCCGCTGCGGGCGTGCCGGCACTGGAACTGAAGGACCTGCACGCCTGGTACGGCGAGTCGCACATCCTGCACGGCATCGACATCACGGTGCAGCCCGGCGAGGTCGTGACGCTGCTGGGGCGTAACGGTTCCGGACGATCCACGACGCTGCGCGCGATCATGGGCCTCACGGGCATGCGGCGCGGATCGATCCGCGTCCACGGCGTCGAAGCCATCCGCATTGCGGCGCATCGGGTCGCCCATCTGGGGATCGGCTATTGCCCGGAAGAACGCGGCATCTTCGCGAGCCTGACATGCCGTGAAAACCTCCTTTTGCCGCCGCGCGTCGCGCCCGATGGCGGCATGAGCGTCGAAGAGATTCTCGAAATGTTCCCCAATTTGCGCGAGCGGGCCGACAGTCCGGGTACCCGGCTGTCCGGAGGCGAGCAGCAGATGCTGGCGGTTGCGCGCATCCTGCGCACGGGAGCGCGCCTGTTGCTGCTGGACGAGATTTCCGAGGGCCTGGCGCCCGTCATCGTGCGCAAGCTCGGGCAAATGGTGCTTGCCCTGCGCAAGCTCGGTTTCACGATCGTGATGGTGGAGCAGAATTTCCGGTTTGCGGCACCCTTGGCCGACCGCTTCTACGTGCTCGAGCACGGGAAAGTGATCGACACGTTTCCTGCGGCGCAATTGCCGGCGCGCGCGGATCGCCTCGCCGAAATGTTGGGTGTGTAATGCCGGCACATAACAACCCGAGGAGGAAGACATGAAAATCGTGCAAAGCGTGCGCGCAGGATTCCAGCCAGCGCTGGCGGTGACCGGCGCAATCGCGGCGCTGGCGTTGCTGGTCGCCACGCCGGCGCAAAGCCAGTCGCCGAAGTTGAGCGACCAGGCGATCCGGATCGGTTTCATCACGGACATGTCGAGCGTCTACTCGGACCTGGATGGCCAGGCGGGTGCGACCGCCATCCAGATGGCGATCGACGACTTCGCCGCGAAGAACCCGGGCATCAAGGTCGAGCTCATGAGCGCCGACCATCAAAACAAGGCCGACGTCGCCTCGTCCAAGGCGCGCGAGTGGTTCGACCAGAAGGGCATGGACATGCTCATCGGGGGCACGAACTCCGGTGCGAACCTGGCGATGAAGGCGGTTGCGGCCGACAAGAAGAAGCCGTTCTTCTCGATCGGCGCCGGCACGGCCCGCCTGACCAACGAGGAATGCACGCCGTACACCGTGCATTATGCGTATGACACGGTGGCGCTGGCCAACGTCACCGGCGGCGCCGTCGTGCGCGCGGGTGGCAAGTCCTGGTTCTTCCTGACGGCGGACTACGCCTTCGGCCAGTCGCTCGAGAAGGACACGGCGGCAGTCGTCACGGCCAATGGCGGCAAGGTGCTGGGTGAGGTGCGGCACCCGCTCAACGCCTCCGATTTCTCGTCCTACATGCTGCAGGCACAATCGAGCGGCGCGCAGATCCTCGGTCTGGCAAACGCGGGGGGCGACACCATCAACTCGGTCAAGGCCGCGAACGAGTTCGGCGTGACGCCGGGGATGAAACTGGTCGGCCTGCTCATGTTCATCACGGACATCCACAGCCTTGGCCTGCAGCTCACGCAAGGTATGTACATGACGGACGGCTGGACCTGGAACCAGACACCGGAATCATCGGCCTGGGCCAAGCGCTTCTTCGCCAAGGTCAAGCGCATGCCGACCATGGTGCAGGCCGGCGACTATTCGGCAACCCTGCAGTACCTGGAAGCCGTGAAAGCAGCCGGCACGGATGACGGCGATGCGGTCATGGCCCAACTGAAAAAGACGCGCATCAACGACATGTTCACGAAGGATGGCTACATCCGGGCCGACGGCCTCATGGTGCACGACATGCGCCTGGTGCAAGTCAAGTCTCCCGCCGAGTCCAAGGAACCTTGGGATTACGTGAAGCTCGTGGAAGTCGTGCCGGGCGAAAAGGCATACGGCTCACTGGCGGAATCGAAGTGCCCGCTGCTGAAGAAATAGCCGCGGCGTGACGACCGTCTTCGGCCACTCGCTGACGGAGCTGCTCGGCCAGCTGCTGCTCGGGCTGGTGAACGGTTCGTTCTACGCGCTGCTGTCGCTGGGCCTGGCCGTGATTTTCGGCCTGCTCAACGTCATCAATTTTGCGCACGGCGCGCTGTACATGCTGGGCGCGATGCTCGCGTGGATCGGCGGCGAATACTTCGGTCTTGGCTATTGGCCGATGCTCGTCATCGCACCCCTCGTCGTCGGCGCTTTCGGCATCGTGTTCGAGCGCCTCCTGCTGCGGCGCCTGTACGGACTCGACCACCTGTATGGCCTGTTGCTCACGTTTGGATTGACGCTCCTCATCGAAGGCGTGTTTCGTTCGTTCTTCGGGGTTTCGGGGCAGCCGTATGCGGTCCCCGCGGGGCTGGGCGGCGCGTTCCGCCTGGGTTTCATGGTGCTGCCCATCTACCGGGTCTGGGTGGTCGCGATCTCCCTCACGGTCTGTCTCGCAACGTGGTTCGTGATCGAGCGCACGTCGCTGGGCGCCTTGTTGCGCGCCGGAACGGAAAACGCGCCCCTCACCAAGGCCTTCGGCGTGAACGTGCCGCTGTTGATTACCCTGACCTACGGCTTCGGCGTGGCGCTCGCGGCACTGGCGGGTGTCCTTGCGGCTCCGATCCTGCAGGTGCAACCGCTGATGGGCACCAACCTCATCATCGTCGTCTTCGCCGTCGTCGTGATCGGCGGTTTGGGTTCGATCGCCGGGTCGATCGTGACGGGAATCGCCTTGGGCGTGATCGAAGGGCTGACCAAGGTGTTCTACTCCGTCGGATCCTCGACGGTGATCTTCGTCGTCATGGCGCTCGTGCTGCTCGTTCGTCCCTCGGGCCTCTTCGGCCGCGAACACTGAGCGCGGAGACAAAAGGGAATGCATCGAGGCCGGATCGCCATTGCTGCGCTGTTGCTCCTGGCGCTTGCGCTGCCGTACCTGGGCGCCTATCCGGTTTTCATCATGCAGGTGCTGTGTTTTGCCTTGTTCGCCAGCGCGTTCAACTTGCTGCTGGGTTACACCGGCCTGCTGTCGTTCGGACACGCCGCCTTCCTCAGCTCGGCGGCGTATTCGACGGGCTACGCGCTCACCGAATGGGGATTGCCCACGGAACTTGGCATCCTCCTGGGCGTTGCCGTGTCCAGCCTGCTGGGGCTCGTGATCGGCGGGCTTGCCATCCGGCGCAGCGGCATCTATTTCGCGATGGTCACGCTTGCGCTTGCGCAGCTCGTGTATTTCGTATTCCTGCAGGCACCCTTCACGCATGGCGAGGACGGGCTGCAAGGGATCCCGCGGGGACGTTTGTTCGGAATCCTGAACCTGTCCGACGATCTCACCTTGTATTACGTGGTGTTGGCGGTCTTCGTTCTCGCGTTCTGGTTCCTGCAAAGGATCGTGAAGTCTCCATTCGGCCAGGCGTTGGCGGCGGTACGCGACAACGAAGCGCGCGCGACATCGCTGGGCTACGCGACCAATCGCATCAAGCTTCTTGCGTTCGTTTTGTCGAGTGCGTTCTCGGGATTGGCCGGCGCGCTCAAGAGTGTCGTGCTCGGCTTTGCGTCCTTGACGGACGCGCATTGGTCGACGTCGGGACTGGTCATCTTGATGGTGCTGGTCGGAGGCGTGGGAACTTGGTTCGGTCCGCTGGTGGGCGCGATCGTCGTGGTCGGCCTGGAGAACAAGATCGGTGACATCGGTGCGGCCTTGGCCAACTTCACTGGCATTTCCTGGTTTTCCGGACTCGGCGAGGCGGTTACGATAGTGACGGGCCTGATATTCATCATTTGCGTGCTGACCTTTCGCCGCGGTGTTGTTGGCGAATGCTTGGAACGTCTGCGCCTTCGAGCCGTGAATCACGAAAAGTGATTCAATTCGCAAGTGTGCGCTTGCTATCCCGGGAATTCTTATGGATTATGGTTCGAAGGAGTTTCCAGCTACCGACTTTGCCATTACTACGGTAAATGTTCCGGACCGCCTGGACCTTCGTGACATGGACGATCGCAACCAAGTAGAGGAAGAAACGCGCCGGCGACGTTTCGACCTCTCGGTCCTGCTGAGTTGGGGTCCGCGCTTGGTTGTCATCGGCTTCCTGACGCTGATCGCACTGGCGCTCTGGGAAGGCTTCGATGCCTGGCGCAACGCGTTGTCCGCTGGTCAGATCGCGCAGCGCCTGACCACGGCGCTGGGGGTACCCGTGCGCGTTGACAACTCGCAGTTCGCGTTCAGTCCTACGCCGCGCCTGCAACTTACGAATGTGTCGATCGACAACAAGCTCATCCTGAACGATGTGTCGATCAATCTCGGCACGCGCCATATCGCCCAGGTTTTCGAAGGCAAGGGTTGGAATTGGGGCGAAGCGGTCGTAGGTCCGAGCAGCCTGACACTCGACCAATGCCGGGTGTTGCTGAATCTTCTTCCCAAGCTGGACGGCGCACTTCCGCACAGCCTGTCGTCCGTTCGCTTCGACCACCTCCAGATCGCGGACCAGCCTTGGTTCTCGGGTAACTGGGAGGTCGGCACGACACACACCGGCAACGCCGGTTTCACGATGGCCACCGCGGTTTCGCACTCGGAGAAGGGCTATATCGAGATCCAGATCAACCCGTCGTCGGACCCGTCCACAGTGAGCTTTCAAATCGATGGGCATAACTGGGTCTTGCCATTTGGACCCAAGTTTCCCGTTGACGAAATCGTCGCCAACGGAACGGCCGCGTCCGATCGCGTCGAACTCACCGATTATTCCGTCGGTGGCCAGTTTGGTGCCGTCAAGGGCAACTTCCTCGCGACCCAGGACGCCAATTTGAACTGGAAGCTGGAAGGAGCACTCCAGAGCGAAAGCCTCGACCTGGCTGGACTGCTGCATTTGCTGGCGCCAACGACGGACGCAAGCGATGCGGCAGACGACACCACGACCATGATGCAGGGAACCGCTGCGTTCCAAGGGCGAGTTGCCGGTCGCGGGCGGACCCTTGTGGAGTCCGTCGATAATTCGCTGTTCGAGGCGCCGGTTACGGTTCGCTCGCCGATTCTCAACGGCATCAACCTCGGCTATGCCGCCACGCACCCCAGCAATGGCGGTGGAACCTCGGGCGGGTCCACGCGCTTTTCTTCCATGGACGCACTCGTGGTTGCCGGCGGCGGCCAGATGACGTTCCGCGAAATTCGGGCCCATGCGGGTGCCCTCGCCGCGTACGGGCAGGTCAGCCTGACTGGCGGTCACAACCTGTCTGGCCTGTTGCATGTGGACCTGGGCGCAACCCGGGTACTCGCACCGATTCGCGTGGTGGTTCGTGGCAGCCTGAACCACCCGGAATTCGGCCGCTGACTCTGCCTTGTCCCCTATGGCGCTTGCGGCAGAGGGCTAGGGTGAGGCAAATGTTCCACGTGAAACCACTCGCCTAAATCCGCGTTGTTCCACGTGAAACATTCGTGGCGACGCTTGGCGATCCGGGGCCGCACGTATACTGCCGTTTGACCGCAATCCAGCCCAACATCGGGCTCGGCCACTTCGAATTGCGGCATTGCTCCGACCGCGCTGCCGTTTTCGCGCGCCAAGGGCCTCGGCGAGTCTGACCCATGCAATTTCCTTCTGGCTTCGATGTCATCGTGATCGGCGGCGGACACGCCGGGACCGAGGCATGCCTGGCCGCGGCGCGCATGGGCGCAACGACCCTCCTTTTGACGCACAACATCGAAACCTTGGGGCAGATGTCGTGCAATCCTTCAATCGGCGGTATCGGCAAGGGCCATCTCGTCAAGGAAATCGACGCGCTGGGCGGCGTCATGGCCGAGGCGACGGACGAAGCGGGAATCCAGTTCCGGATCCTCAATCGATCCAAAGGTCCAGCCGTCCAGGCGACTCGCGCGCAGGCCGACCGTGCGCTCTACAAGGCCGCGATCCGCCGCCGCCTGGAAAATCAGGCCGGCTTGTGGATCTTTCAACAAGCCGTCGACGACTTGATGCTGGAGGGCAATCGAGTCACGGGAGCCATCACTCAGTCAGGCATACGCTTCGCTGGCAAGACGGTCGTGTTGACGGCCGGCACTTTTCTCAATGGCTTGATCCACGTCGGCCTTGAAAACCATGCCGGCGGGCGCGCCGGCGACCCTCCGGCAATTTCGCTTGCGGCTCGTCTGCGCGAGCTCCAGTTGCCGCAAGGGCGCCTCAAAACCGGAACCCCGCCACGGATTGACGCGCGCAGCATCGATTTCCATGCGCTGGAGGAACAGCTTGGCGATACCAATCCGGTGCCGGTGTTCTCCTTCCTGGGTACTGCTGCCTCCCATCCGGAGCAGCGCCCCTGCTGGATCACCCATACCAACGAAACGACGCATGATCTGATCCGTGCGAATCTGGACCGCTCGCCAATGTACTCGGGCGTGATCGCGGGCGTAGGGCCGCGGTATTGCCCTTCGGTCGAAGATAAAATTCATCGATTTGCGTCTAAAAGCGCGCATCAGATCTTCCTCGAACCGGAGGGATTGTCGACTAACGAGGTCTATCCGAACGGAATTTCGACGAGTTTGCCGTTTGATGTGCAACTCCGTCTGGTTCGCTCGATTCGTGGCCTGGAGAATGCCCATCTGACCAGGCCAGGTTACGCGATCGAGTACGACTACTTCGATCCGCGCGCCCTGCGTCCCTCGCTGGAGACGAAGTCGATCGAGAACCTGTTCTTTGCGGGGCAGATCAACGGCTCCACCGGCTACGAAGAGGCGGCGGCCCAAGGCCTTCTCGCCGGCATCAACGCCGCCCTGCGTGTGCAGGGTCGAGCGCCCTGGTCACCCCGGCGCGATCAGGCTTACCTCGGGGTTCTTGTCGACGACCTCACGACTCGGGGCGTGACCGAGCCCTATCGCATGTTCACAAGTCGTGCCGAATATCGCCTGTCGCTGCGCGAGGACAACGCCGACCTGCGCCTTACGCAGATCGGACACGAGCTTGGCTGCGTGGGTGAAGTTCGTTGGCGCGCATTCGAGCACAAGCGTGAACAGGTTGAACGGGGATTGCAGCGCCTGCGCGAATCATGGGTAAGCGCTCGCACTCTGGATCTTTCCCTTTCCACCGAGATTTTCGGCAAGCCCCTGGAGGCTGACGCCACGATGTACGAGCTGCTGAAGCGACCCGGTGTCACGCTGGGCGCGTTGGAACGACTCGCGAAAACAAGCTCTGCGCAGCCGCAGTCGATTGACGCACGTGACCCAAATGTTGCGCAGCAAATTGAAATTGCGGCGAAGTACGAGGGTTATATCGCGCGACAGAAAGTCGAAATTGCCCGACACGAGCACCACGAGACGACGCGGATCCCGGAGGACTTCGATTACGCGCAGGTGCGCGGCCTGTCCATCGAAGTCCGCCAGAAGCTGCACGCGCTGCGTCCCGAAACCGTGGGCCAGGCGAGTCGTATCTCGGGTGTCACGCCCGCCGCAATCTCCTTGCTCTTGGTTTTCCTGAAGCGCCGCAATCGGGCGCCGGAAGGCGCTGGGGACCCCTCGGGCGCCGATCCATCCAAGAATTCTTCGCATGCGTCCCGGCAGCGCGCCGCCTGAGCGCGCGGCGCGCCTCGCGATCGAACCCGAGCGCCTGGCAAAGCTAGCGCACGAGGCGGGAGTCGAGCTGTCGCTGACTAGCTGTGAACGGCTCCTTACCTACGCGCAGCTTTTGCTGCGCTGGAACCGCGTCCACAACCTCACGGCGATTTCCGATCCGGGCGGAATCCTGACCCATCATCTGCTCGACAGCCTCGCGATCATCGCGCCGCTGGAAGACAGGCTGGGACTCGCACGCGCGGACCAAAGCGCCCCTCACGAATCGATGCCTCGCTCACAGATCGCCAAATTGCGATTCCTCGATGCCGGAACGGGCGCTGGCCTGCCCGGTATTCCGCTCGCCATCGCGCGCCCACACTGGCGGGGGACGCTGGTCGACGCAGTCGAGAAGAAGACCGCTTTTCTCCTGCACGCGCGCAGCCAATTGCACCTGGACAACGTGGAAGTACATCACGCGCGCCTGGAAAACCTGCACGGGCCCCGTCTCACCGAGGCGTTCGACGTCATTGTTTCGCGTGCCTTCTCATCCTTGGCGGAATTCGTATCGCTTACGCGCACGCTCCTGCGCGCGGGCGGAACCTGGGTCGCAATGAAAGGGCACATCCCGGAGGAAGAGATGCGCGCGCTCGCGCCGGATATCGCCGTTGCCGACACCATTACACTGCACGTGCCGATGCTCGACGAAACGCGCCACCTGATCCTGCTGCGGGCGCGGCACGCACCGGCCTCTTCCCTCGAAAAATAGAACATCCGAGAAGCGCTTGGCCCGAATTTTCTGCATTGCCAACCAGAAGGGTGGCGTCGGCAAGACGACGACGACGGTGAACCTCGCCGCCGGCCTTGCCGTGCACGGCCAGCGCGTGCTGATGATCGACCTCGACCCCCAGGGCAATGCGACGATGGGCAGCGGCGTCGACAAGCGCACCCTGCCCAATACCGTCTACCAGGTCCTGATCGGTGCCACCGATATCGCCACCGCGATGGTCCAGGCGCCCACGGGCGGCTACGACGTGCTGGGTGCGAATCGCGAGCTCGCCGGCGCCGAAGT